>Ga0157371_10000764_pt1 | contig 37161 bp, 20 predicted proteins | sample C45metaG_FD_113462 | JGI IMG/M metagenome (GOLD analysis project Ga0157371, IMG submission 113462) | Corn rhizosphere microbial communities from Kellogg Biological Station, Michigan, USA - C4-5 metaG | ecosystem: Host-associated > Plants > Roots > Rhizosphere > Soil | place: USA: Michigan... | reverse complement strand
TTTGTTTTAGGCGATCCGCCTCCAAATGTCAACCAGCCTGTACCTTGGTCATCAATCAAAACTCCGGGATCGAATGGAGCCTCGACATCCACACCGGGGACAGAACGGTCAACTATGTTCTTTCCTAATGGATCACTCCACGGGCCAACGGGAGAGGTGGAGGTAAGCATGGCTGTGCCAATACCGCTATTAGCGTAATACAAATAAAAGTGCGTCTTGCCATCTGCTTCCAATCTGGATGTAATGGAAGGCGCCCAGGAATTCTGACTCCATGGTGCCAGCTTTGCTGTATTTATGAGGCCATGATAAGTCCAGTTGACGATATCATCGGAAGACATCATGACCAGCGAACGGATATGCTCGTAACTATTTTTCCCATCCTTTCCTACATGCTCATACTGTTGATGATCATTCGTAGCGTACACATAAATTCTTCCATTGTATTCTACAGCTGTTGGATCGGCCGTAAACATAAAATCTAATAAAGGATTGGCATTATTGGAGGTAAGTTTCGGCGAAACATTTGCGAATTTTTCTTCCAGTTTTTCACTAATCAATTTCGGCTTATCAGCATTCGTCTGAGCTACTGCATCTTCTTTACTTCCCAGAAAAGAGATGGCAAGGACCGCAGTGAACAACATTTTTTTTCTAAACATTTTTTTTTATTTTACCCAAAAAATGGATACTCGTTAAGGATTAATTTGAATTGACATACTATAATTGACACTATACTATTACTTAGACCCTGCAATAAGGGCATCATACATACCCTGGTCCTTTATCGCATTATTAGCTCTGTCTAACATAAAACCTGTCTCCCACCAGAATGGCAGAAGACCATTTGCTTTAGCCTGTTTGGTCATATAGGTTGCCCAGTACTCCACAGACTTGTTATGCATCTCCAGATCCTTAGGAACAAAATTGCCGTTGCTGGCAGTCCGCCTCCAGGATGCATATTCGCCCAGCACTACAGGGATACCTTTATCAACAAACTTCTGTTTCATCTTTTTGAATTCAGAATCAACCACTTCCTCTTCTCCAAAGGTGGCGTTACGTTCTGGTTCAATAGTAGAATGATTCCCTTTCCCCCAATAGTAAGCCATTTTGCCCCAACTTACATCTCCATCCGTTAGTATCGTAAATGTAGCAGGCGTGTAGTTATGCACCTCGACCATCAACTTGTTAGGAATCTTATCTGTTGGTAGCGTATTCATCAGATCATAAGTTTTATTAGGATCTGTGTGAGGCCCCTGCACAATCAGCACCCTGTAACTATTTCTGCCTCCGGTAGCACGCACTGCATTAATAAATGTCTGGTGGTAACTATTGAGTATGTCCATCTGCTCGGCATTATCCGCCGCAGGTTCATTCGCGCTGGCAAACATAAGGTGCTCATCAAAATCGCGCATAGTGGTAGCAATCTGTTCCCAAAGCGCCTTTTGCTTAGCGTCAACCGAATCTTTCTTTAGCTTATTAATATTATTTTCCAGCCAGCCATTATCCCAGTGAATATTCAGCATCACATAAATATCATTATCCACACACCATCCAACTACTTCTTTCACCCGGTTAAGCCAGGCAGGGTCAATTTTCGCTTTATCCGGATCGCTTAAATGAGTCCAATTCCAGTTACAAGGAATCCGTACAGCATTGAAACCTATTTGTTTTACAAATTTCACATACGATTCGGTAATTTTATTACCCGACACCCAGTCACCTTCGCCTGGGGACTCCATGGTATTGCCAAAATTTATTCCTACATGCATTTTTGCTGCCAGTTCCACGGCCGTACTGCTCATTCCAGTCATGTTTGGCGCTATGGATGATGTGTTATAATTTGGGTATATGAAGGGGATCTGAGAAACGACCACCCTTCTTGCCTGGCCGTTGGAAGAACTTATTAATAAAACAGCAGAGCGGGATACCGCTGTAGTATTTAGCGATAATGTTGTTAAATGAATAACAGTGCTGCCGCTGTTGCCTGATGTTGTACTTAATTGCAACCACGAATAAGCAGGATTGCTGATGCTCCAATCGGTATTACCTGAAACGGATATGTCCTCTGTTCCCCCTTCAGCCGTAAAAGTTATGGTGGATGCACTAACTGTTAATTGCGGATCCGGATTATTCGCTTTTTTACATGATAATAAAGATACAATTGTAATAAGAAATATAAATATTTTAAAAGGATACTTAATCTTCATTTTTTTCTTAATTATCTAATTAGTAAGAAATCCCCACGGCGTTATGTTGCCGTGGGGATTTAGTTTATTTAATTTTTACAACTCTCAAATTATCAACAGCGCCATAAAAGCTGCCTGCCGAAAGACCATAGTTATGTATATACATGATGCACGATGTATTTCCGGATTCACCAGTTAAATCCGCAATTTTGGTTAGTGAATCCCCCATACCTTGGCCAAGCTCAGGATGTGATGCACGGAACGATGTTAAAGGAATAGTTACTGTTACCCACCCTTTTGTACTGTACGGTACCGTGGTCGTAGCGTTTATTCGCCATGGCTCCCATCGGGCCACATAGCCGTCTACTCCACTTACAATATTAACCGTAGTACCTTTCCAGGTTTTCGGGATATTTACTTCAAATTTAAATGCCCAATGGCTAACCGTGTCGGCAATATTGGCTTTTGGCACCCATTGTATTGCATTCATGGGTATGTTAGTAGTCCAGGGCCATCCGTCCTCGCTGTTCACATCGACATCCAACACAAAATAGGTGCTTCGATTGCCATGGAAATTAGAATTATCTTTAGTTTCTTTACCAGCACCCCAGCCTTGCCAATTAAAATTACTATCCCAATTTGAGATGGAGCCTGTTACTACATCATTTACATGGTACACAGTAGTAGCTGTGCCAAACTGTGTAGTAACTGATACCGGTCCCCTTTGCGTTAGCGTTGGCAAAACGAAACCAACATGACTTCCATTACTGGATGATGCAAATGAAGTAATCGTGGTGCCTGCAAACGTTAGCTTTTGAATACCTTTAAGATAATTACCATAAACATAAACCGAATCACCCGGGTTGGCATTTTCATTTGAAATACCTGCTATGACCGGGGTCGCAATTATTTTATGATTCAACGTACCGCTTTTGGTGATTATTGATATCTGATCATCGGTCGTTGCAGCCGGCATCAAAAATCCAATAGAATTCCCGCTGGTGTCTAAGTTAAAAGATTGGATTGCGGTACCCCTATACGAAAAGCGTTGAACGAAAAATAGGCCTGAGCCATAAACATAAACAGAATCGCCTGGATTGGCATATAAATTGGAAATTCCCGAAAAGGTAGGTGCTGCCGGACCTAATTTAAAAGAAAACCTTGTGGAACCTGCTTTTGTCGTATACTCTACAATATAGAGTTTAGCAGTATCAATTTTTGAAAACTGCATGGCGGGTATTTGCACCACGGCACTATTAGGCGCAAATAAAGCGCTGTTAAAAGAAGCAGGAACACCATTGAAACTTATTTGTGTAGCATTCTGCAAATTATTTCCGGTTATTACAACATATTGCCAGTTTGGCGTAGCACTGTGCAAAACGGTATCATTAGGTGAGGCGGCATAACTCTTAATACTCGAAATGACTGGAGCAGAACTGCTTTCAGTCTCTTTTTTACACGCAGGTAATACAGCCGCAATCATTAAGAAAAGCAGCAAAGAGTACAAGGTCAGATATGATTTTATTTTCATAACAATATCTTTTAATTTTTTTAATTAATAATATGGTACCGGTGGTTCTGCCAATTTAGGGGCGGTGGTTAGCTCAGATGACGGAATTGGCAACGTAAATGAAGCGATAGTTGCAGGTAGCGCAGCTGGTGGAGCAATAGTATCCCTTGTTGCTATTTTCGTTACAGGATCATAAGTAAACGAAATCCGACCGTGGGTAGCATCCTGATCATTAAGAAGCTTCACAGCATTCGCCGGATCATAATAAGAATACCTAACCAGGTCTATCCAGTATTGTCCTTCAAAAGCAAGTTCAACTCTTCTTTCAGTACGCAGTGCTGCAGGTGTCAGCACAGTCACCTTATTCAGGCCGGCCCTTTCCCGCACCTCATTGAAATAGTGTAACGCATCCGCATCGCTCGTAGTGCTATTGTTACCCAAAATGGCTTCGGCATATACCAAATACACATCGGCCAATCTAAGCATTGCATTGTGTTCGGGGGATGACCAAGAATCCATTGTTGGCAAGTTATTATCTTTTTCGTTGCCAACCATGTGTTTTTTCATGCCCGTACCTTTTGCCTTATAACCTCCATCGGCAGCAATCAATTCGGGATAAAAATCTCCGTTGAGCATGATAGTGGCTTTACGCCTTACCGTATCCCTAGAAGAATACATCCGATATAAATCGTAGCTTGGCGCCAAGGCCATCCATCCACCTTGTTTTTGAGGAGTAATGATGTTATCTGGCGCAAATAATTGCTGTAGGGCATTGCCAGTTCCATAACCCACACCACCGGCCCATTGAAGGGAAAATAATGCTTCTGGGTTATCGTTGTTTTGTACCTTAAAAAGATCATAATAACTAGGAAACAATTTCAAGCCGCTATTTTTACACACATTACCAGCATACTTTTTAGCACTGTCAAGCAAGGCCTGGTCGCGGCTGCCATTTTTGCCTACACCCGCCATCGTCAAATATGCCTTGCCCAGCATTCCCTGCGCCGACCAGGTAGTTACTCGGCCTTTTTCATCTGTTTTGGGAAGGTGTTGAGCTGCGTAAGTCAGGTCATTAGCAACGAATTTATAGACATCCGAAACAATGTTGCGATTACGCAGCGGATCTTTTATCAGCTTACTGTTATCTTCAATAATTGGCACTGCACCCCAATATATCCCCAAATGATAATAAGCCATGGCACGAATAAATTTTGCCTCAGCGATGGCAGCATTTTTGTCTGCTTCCGAAATAGACGGATCAGCCTTCTCTTGTATGGCTTTAATAACCGTATTACATTGCGCTACAGTATTATATAACCCAATCCAACCCCTCGTCACAAGACCATTTTGGGCGGTAATGGTACGTGTAAAAAGCTGTACCAAATCGCCATTATATGGGAAGCTAGCGGTACCACTCAATACGTCGCCAAGTGGTATCCAGCACTCATTGCTCCATGCCCACCAGTGCGAACCGCCATAAAGGCTTGCCGTAGCCAATCGCACATCGGAAGTGGTTTTATAAAAATTGGTAGAACTTATCTGCGAATTGGACGGACGGTCCAAAAAACTCTTTTTACATCCGACAAGTGCTGCTACACATAGCAGGATGATGAAAATTTTGTTAATTAATTTCATAAATATATGTTTTTAATCGGTGATCGTTTTATTATTTCAAGGCTATGTTTGCACCAAAAGTAAATACCCTTGGTTGCGGATAATAACCGTCGTCCCAACCTGCCTGAAGTGGATCCCATGAACCAATTTCAGGATCCATGCCTTTATATTTTGTAATTACAAATGCGTTGGATACATTGGCATACACCCTAATTGAACCCACCGATATTTTTGATAAAAGACTTTTTGGCAAGCGGTAACCTAAAGTGATATTTTTACACCTCAGGAATGAGCCATCCTCGATCATCAAACTGTTAGGACGAAGATTACCATTGGTATTGTCGTTTCTCAACCCAGCAATAGTTGTATTAGGGTTGGTAACATATACGTTGTTAACATCGGATGGAGAGCCGTTAGGATCTACCATAGCCAAGTTTGCATAATCTAACACCGATGTAAAAAAGGCAGCGTGATTTTGCGGATTGGTTTGCTGTATAGCCGTTTGATTGAATATCTTGGCACCATAACTGCCACTGAAGAAAATATTCAGATCTAAATTTTTGTAGTTAAATGTATTATTGATGCCATATTGGAATTTGGGGATCGGGGAACCCAAAAAGGTTTGATCTTTTGAGTCGATAATACCGTCGCCATTCAAATCCTTGAACATACGGTCACCGTACCAGATACCGCCTCCTGCTAGAGAGATCGGATAAGGGTTACCGCTTGGGTCAGCAGGCCGGGCATGGTTTTTAAAATCTTCTGGAGTTGAGAAAATACCATCAAATACATAGCCATAAAATTCGCCGATGGGCCGTCCCACCGTCGTTTTTTGAATAATATCGTTAATCAAATAAGATTTCTTGCTTAAGTTAGCATCAGCTCCACCTGCACCTAAGTAGGTCACTTTATTGTTATTCCGCGATACGGTAAAACCAGTTTTCCAACTGAAATTTTTACCATTAATATTGGTAGAATTGATTTGGATATCAAACCCTTTGTTGGTTATCGAGCCGACATTGGCAAAAGGCGCTTGCATGGCTCCAGGCCCATAGCCCGCTATAGCACCAGAGTATCCTGGAAGCGGCACCTGTAATAAAAGACCATTTGTTAAGCGGCTGTAAGCTTCTAATGTAAAACTTAACCGCCCCTTTAAAAGCGTTCCGTCAAGCCCGGCACTGTAATAATTAGTTTTTTCCCACGTCACCTCCGCGTTTTCCAAATTGCTTTGAAACTGAGCTATACCTGATAGACCATTGGCTATTGTTTGAAGCTGGGTCACAAATGTATTGCCCGGTATGCCCTGGTTGTTAGTAATCCCGTAACCGAGTCTCAGCTTCAATTCATCTATAGCTTTTATATCTTTTAAAAACGCCTCGTTTTTAATTTTCCAGGCAAATCCACCTGAATAGGTAGTCACCCAACGGTTGTATGACGGAAAATTTGAAGAACCATCGCCACGTATATTTCCGGTGAGCAGATATTTATCATTCCATGAAAAATTGATACGGCCGAAATAAGATTCCTGTGCAGAGCCTCCCGTAGGGTCTGATAATGAATTGTAGCCGAAGTTTGTGGCCGTGGTAGCATCGCCACCACTAATCGCCTGCACATTATCTGAAGGGAAATTCCTTCGTGCACCGCCAAGATTTTGAAAAGTACTCTCTTGCGATTCATGACCCGCTAAAGCATCAAAATGAAATTTTTTGAAATTATAGTTGTAAGTTAGAAAATTGCGTATTACTGCATAAAAATTTTGACCGGCGTTAGAGGAACCAAAGTTAGGGCTTTCATTACCCTTGCCAAAACTATAAATTGGCGAATACCTATCTTCTGTATTAAAATCGAAATTACCGGATAGCTCATTTCGCAGCGATAACCCTTTAGCCAATTGTATTTCGGCATACACATTTCCGAATACTTGATTTCGCTTTCTTAAGTGTTTGATAATTTTTGCCAATGCCACCGGGTTGGCAACAGGTGCTACCCAACCGTTGGGATCGGTAATCCCTCCCCAGGAGCCGTCAGGGTTGCTTACCGGAACATCAGGACTAAGGCTTAGTGCAGTGGCAATTACATTACCGGAGGTTGAGTTTACTTTTTCATCAACATGCGACAACTGAAGGCTCGTCCCTATTTTTAGCCAATTAGTGGTTTTATTGTCTAAATTCAGCCTTACCGAGTATCTGCTAAAATCAGATCCAATGGCTATCCCTTCCTGGTTAAAATAGGAGGTTGACAGTAAATATTGGGTTCTGTCATCCCCACCGCTTACAGTAAGTGTGTGATTCATCTGCGGGGCTTTCCGGAATAATTCTTTTTGCCAGTCGGTGCCCTTACCTAAATATTGAGGATTGACAAATAGGGGTCTTTGATCAAATTCCCAGCCCGAGCTAGCGGACCGCGCATTAATGAGAGTAGCAAATTGTTGCAAATCAACTGTAGGGAGTCGCTTAAGTATTTCCTGGTAACCGGCATAGAAATCATAAGTTATCTGCGGTGCTCCGGCTTTCCCCCTTTTTGTAGTGATCACAACAACTCCATTGGTTGCCTGCGAACCGTATATAGCTGTTGCCGACGCATCTTTCAATACATCTATGGATTCAATTTCGGCAGGATTGATGGCATTTAATGGATTAGAACCACTACCGGGATTGTTTACCGGTGGAATAATAATACCATCTATTACGTACAGTGGCGAATTAGAGCCACTTATTGACGACACGCCACGTATTTGGATAGACACCCCACCGCCGGGCTGGCCCGATACCTGTTGAACCACAACCCCGGCAACTTTGCCCTGCAGGGCCTGGTCAAAAGTAGTTGGCTGGGTTTGGCGTAAGTCGTCTCCCTTGATTGAGCTTATTGAACCTGTAACATCTTTTCTTGCTACCTTAGCATAACCAACAACAACTACTTCATTCAGATTTGTATTGTCGACACTTAATACCACATTAATGACATTGCCACTACCAACTACGATCTCCTGTTGTGTAAAACCCATCATCTTAAAAATGAGGACATCACCAGTATTTGCCCGTATCAAAAACCTTCCGCTTTCATTAGTAGATACGGCCGTATTTTTATGTTTAACCTGTACTGTAGCCCCCGGAATTGGGGCAGAATCACCTGCCGATACGATTTTCCCTATAATTTGCCGCTCCTGGGCATACCCCGTTAAATGCAGGAGCACGATTGAAGTTACCAACCATAAAAAAATTGGTAATTTCCTGATAGAAATTGTTTGATTCATATTTGATTTATTTTGGTTTATTTGGTTGTGGTTATTGCTAACCACTGGAATATTTTTTATGGAAAGAGTATGTTTGGTCCTTTCCCTTCTGGCAGAGCATTTAGCCCCCGATAAGAAAATTGCAGAACTAGAAAAACTTAGACATATTTTGCTCGGATTTATAATTAATAAATGATTTCAACATTTGCGAAAAGGTTGGTTTTATCAAATCTCCCTGCGATTTGATCGGTTTATTATTGGTTAGGTGAAAATCAAATATAGGCCGCAACCATGCCCAGGAATGCTTCAAATGATAAAGAGAAGAGCACTTATGTTAACCTAAAATAAACGTATCAGATCTGCCGATTTTGACAATAAATCGATAAAGCACTACAATTGGAGCACATTTTTATGATTAGTACCTTCCAGGTGTGATTAGAGAGATCACTTAAGTTTTTACGCGGTCTATATGAACAGCAAAGAGAGAGACTTCCGGTTTGAATTCAATTCTATACCGGGGCATAAATAAGTGTCCACAGAAAACTTCTTGACCAGTTCTACCAAACCTGAATTGGAAAGGAAATTATTTAATTTGATGATCTTAGTGCGTCGGATACTGACAGCATTGAACTCATAAATAGGGTTATGAGTTATCAGGTAATGAAAATGCCGGATCGGTGACTCAGGGTTACACAATCCGGCAAGATTTTAGATAGTGTCTATTTGTTATAATAAGGCGTAAAAAGCTGAAAGCTTTCAGCCCTGTCTCGCATGACCAAGGTATCTGCAAACACATGGGTAGATGCGCCTAATTTCACCTGATAGTCGAGATAAAGCACGTCCCTTTTTTTATCTCCCCACATATCGCCGTTTTTAACATACTTACCCTTTCCGGTAACGGTATAATTTACTGCTGCCGGATTTGTTAGGGTACTATTACCATTGTTATCAAATTTAAGCACCAGCTGAAAAGGAAGATCCAGATTGCCTTTGGCCTTACCTCTCAAAGAGATTAAAACTTCATCCATCGATTTGGTAGCGACACTTGATACGATTTGATCATATTCAACATATTTTTGATGATATACTACTGTTGTGTCCGGTGATTTTTCAATCCCTCTACGCAAATAAATTGCATCCCAGGGGTTTTTATATTTAACTGCAAACAGGATGTAATCTTTCGGTGGGGTCGACCAGTCTGTCGGGATCAGGCGGTTTCGGCCAGACCCACTAGCAGCTACCCCACTTAAAATAGAATCTGCATTCGCGACTTTCGTAATTTTTAAGGGGATGACGTAGGTTGTTTTAGCAGCCAGCGGGTCTGCAAAAAAAGCATCCGTTAACTGTATCTTTATTTCTCCCATCATTGATCCCGAAGGAATCGTAACGGTCATATCTGAAGGCAGCGAATAGTAATTCGATGGCATAGGCAACACCTGATCGCCGGTTGCACTTTCCAGTGTCAGATTGTTACAAAGTGAATTGTCAACGATTACATCCAGGGTGCGATCCTGCTTGTTGCTGTACACCCCACCCATTGTGGCATATATAATACATTGATGTGCGTTATCGAGCGTATTATCAGATACATAACTGGTCCCCAGTACAATCGTTCTTACCGGGTATTGATTTGCAAAATAAACCGTGGTAAATTTATAATCCGGGAATTCTACGTCACCGTTTCGACATGAAGTCAATAGTGAATATCCTATAAGTAATACAAAAATAATTTTTTTCATTGATTTATAATTTAGCTATCATTAAATATTACCAACCGGCATTTTGAATCAGACCCCATTTCTGCACTTCACTATCAGGTAATGGGCCAAAAAGCATGTAATCATTGTACAGTCTGGTTTCAACGGGGCTAACCACAGAGCTGCCATCAGGATTAATGGTTACACCTTTTGCAGGTTCGGTCAGGGATTCCTTCCATCGTCTCAAATCCCAAAAACGGAATCCTTCAAAACAAAGTTCCAGGCGTCTTTCATTATGGATGAGTTTTCTCATATCTTCGGTGCTCGATATAGAGGCGAGGAAATTGTCAGGTTGGGTAATTCCTGCTCTGCTACGAATGGCCTCTATAACCTCCCTGGCGGAATAATTATGTGAGCCTTTACCATCAGGACCCCAGGCTTCATTAGCCGCTTCGGCATAAGCTAAATACAGCTCAGTATATCGGATGTATGGCACATAATGCTTTTGCGTATTTGAATTTGCCGGATCGACACTCACATCTTCACGGAGCAATTTCCGCATATAATAACCAGTACGCGTTGATGTGGGAATGGCATTCAAACCATCATCGGTGCTCCCTTTTTTCGTATAAATAATGCTGCCTTTAGATCCTTCCTTACTACCGTTTACCACTACATACAAGCCCAGTCGGGGATCGCGCCCCGCATTGGGATTACCAGGATTGTAACCGCTATTCGGATCATTTATCGGGTACCCATTGGCCATGGGGAAAGCATCAACCAGATTTTGTGTTGGATTGACACGACCATTTCCATATAGGGTTGGAGGATAATTGTCCTTCTCCAGACTGTTTGCATCACTCACATTTCTCCGCCATAGCATCTCTCTGGGATTCAAGCCCGCAGAGAGTCCGTTTATTTCGCTTGCATTGCTGCCCGCATACCAGACATGACCATTTCCTGCAATACCCGATAACCCGCCATTCAAGTCGAGAACAGCGGCGGCGTCATCAGCAGCTTTTGTCCAGGTAACTGTTGTGCCTCCTTTAAATGCCGGACTGGCTGCCAGAAGGGAAGCTATTGTGCGAATACCTTTTACGATTCGCGCGGTCATACGCTGACGGTTGTATGCACCAAATACACGATTGTAGTCGGCAATGGTAGTTTTACCCGCATATTTTGCAGGAACCTGGCTGGCTGAGGTAATGTTCTCAAAATCAAGCGGCAAGTATTGCTCCGCCAGGTCAAGATCCTTATAAATCTGTTGTATGCATTCTTCAAAAGTATTACGTGGCACCCTAAAATCAGACTTACTGTCTTGCGGGACGGTAAGAATGGGCACACCTAATAAACTCCCCCCCACCCAGCCGGTATGGGCCTGTAACAGATTGTACATAAATAAGGCCCTCAGTCCATATGCCTCTCCTTTTGTCCGGTCATTAAACATTTCTTTGGTATACTGGCCGGTAGTAGCCCAGGTCACCTTGTCTGTTTCCGACAATATTAAATTGAGGTATTGAATAGCGGCAAATGACGAGGTCCATTGTTCCATCGGATTACTTAATGAAGACCATTTTCCCGTAGCCATTAGCCGATAGGTATTGCTGGGATCATTAGAGACCGCATCATCGGTTGCTACCTCAGTGAAAGCATAATTTCCTCCGGGTAGCCTGACATAACCATTAAGCAGCAGACCCTCTGCAAAAGCAGCGTCATTGTATATCTCGCTAAGATCACGGATATTTTCATCGGCAGGGGACAAAATTTTCTTACACCCTGAAAAAAATATAACCGATATCAATATAAAAACCAATTTCCTTTTCATATAAATTTAATTTTTGATAATCAACTTTAAAAATCAGCTTTAATCCCAAGGTTGTAGAAGCGTGTTTGTGGAGTTGAACCGATGTTCAATTCCATTACCGCTCTGTCTTTGGCAATCGTTAGCAAATTGCTGCCACTGGCATAGATGTTTAACCCTTTTACGAAAGAATTTCTAAGTACTCTTCCTGGGAAGCGATAGCTTAACTGAACTTTGGAAAGATTAATCCGGTCAGTGCTGTAAGACCAGAAATCAGAAGTACGAAAGTTATTATCACTCCCAAGGGTCGACAACCGTGGGTAGGTTGCTGTGTTTTTTGTCTCCTCTGTCCAACTGTCCCGAACAACTGCAGAATACTTCGTGGCACCTGAAACCCAATAGTAGCTGTTATTTTTAATTGCAGTTCCACCAAAAGACCCTGTTGCCAAAACAAAAAGTGTAAAATCTTTAAATTGGGCAGTAACATTCAAGCCACCTGTGAAAGGATTGCTCCACCTGCCGATCATCACCTCGTCTCTGTCATCAATTACGCCGTCCTGGTTCTGATCTTTATATTTAATGTCTCCGGGCCTGGTTACGCCAAACTTTTGTGAGGCATGGCCAGCAATATCGTTCTGGCTGGCAAACAGACCTTCACTTACTAAACCAAATATGGCATCTGTTGGTTTACCAGCCCTGTTTCTGTACAGATCTGCGTATAACTCATCCCGCTTGAGGGCTTTTGTCGTTACGTAAGTACCCGCTATGCCCAGGGTCAGTTTAAGATCTCCTAATTTTTCATGAATATTGAGGTGGATGTCTGCTCCTTTATAGCTATTCGCAGCAAAATTTGTATAGGGCACAAAAGAGGTCGCCGGAAAGGACGTTAAAAAGTAGCTCGGAAACAACGAGTAACTCTGTACAGGGATTCCGTCTTTTTTAATTAAAAACATGCTCGCGCTGAAATCCAGTTTGTTGTTGAATAAAACGCCTTCGATCCCCAGATTGACCTCTTTTCTCCTGGCATAGGACAGGTTTAAATTCTCACCACGTGAAATTGTGGTTGCCTGATTGACATAGGTTCCATCCGCCCAGGAGAAAAAAGCCGTTGAAGAATAAACAGCGTTATATAAGTAGTAATTTCTAATATCGAAGTCCAGATCAGTATGGATGATACCTGCAGATGCAGTCAACTTTAACCGGTCAACCACCTCTGAGTTTTTCAGAAAACCTTCTTCGCTTAACAGCCATCCTAAGTTCACTGTAGGGGAAAAAGCGACACGTTTATTGGTAGCTAGCTTGGTCGAATTGACAACAGCTCCGCTGAAGTCGGCATAGTATCTATGATCATAGTTATAAGAAAATTGTATCCCAAGATTACTGTTTGTCCGGTATTGATAATCACCTGTCATACGGCGCTGAAGACCGGATGCAACTAAAATAGCAGATAGGTTATGCTTCTCTTTAAATGTGTTTTTATAATCCACATGAAAATTGAAATCGATCAGCTGATCACTCAATGTATTGGTTAAGTTCTGCGTTCCGGTTTTACTGTCTTTGTTAAACAAGGTCAGTTGGGTTATCGAATCGGCAATGCTGCTCCAGGTTGGAACATACACGGCATAGGTGTTGTTGACGGATTGATTATAGGTATTCGAATAATCAATACTTACCTGGCCATGAAAAGATAGTCCTTTCAATACACTTTTGAGGTCAACATCTATCCCACTGGTGTATTGAAACTGCCGGCTTGTAAAAATGTTATAACCTGCAGCGTAAGCATCAGCTATTGGATTGGTCAGGTATTGCTGGGTACCGCCCAGCAGATATTTACCATCTATAATGTTACGGCTGCCGGCTACCAGGTTTTGAGCAGCCTGAGCATTTCCTTCAATTAAGCTGATCGGGATCAACGGAGCAAAACGCTGAGGCTGAACAACAGCAGCCTGTCCCCAATAATCTCCTAATGCAGTTCTATTGTTCGCAAACACCGTAGACACATTTATATAGGTGCTAATGGCATTGTTCAACTTCAGGTCTATATTGCCACGTATGTTAAAACGTGAATTTTGCTCATTCTTGCCTTCTCCAAAATTGAGTAATGAATTTTGACTTTGGAAACCAGCGAGCGCATAAAAACGTGCCCGATCATTACCCCCAGAAAACTCCCCGTTACCGGAATAGGTATTGTACACTTTTCGCAGATAATCTGAGGAGTAATAATCCACATCAGGATAGCGGTACAGATTAGCACCTGAAGCAGCATAATTTTTTATTGTAGCATCGTCATACATGGGTGCCAGACCATCATTTTTAGACGCCTGATTGTAATAAGTCATGTATTCAGCCGACCCTAAATATTCAGGATAGGATTTCGGCACGTTGATGCCGCCATTCACACGTATGCTAGATTGACGATGTCTTGCCTTACCGCGCTTACTGGTTATTAATATTACGCCATTAGCTGCACGACTCCCATATAGGACCACGGCGTTAGCTCCCTTTAGAAAAGAGATTTGCTCAATTTCGTTGGTCGTGATATCGTTCAGGGAACGAGGCACCCCGTCTATTAATACCAGGGCCGCTCCTAAATTCCAAAGATTACTGCCACCTATAAATGCCTCTGTACCCTCCAATGGATAAGTCCCATAATGCTTTTCCAGGTAAGAGGATGGGTTCAATACGGAAATCGCGCCGGCTAAATCTTTAAAACTTACGGTTCCGTAAGCTACATGAACTAAAGAATCGATGACGGAGGTGTCTGGTACTCTCTCTATAGTTTGACCTACAGCTCCGAATATAACCCCAAAGCACATCCCACATGAAACCAATACTATTTTTATGTATTTCATTATTTTTCCTTTTTAAGCTTTAAAAACTATGCTTTTAATAACCCGGATTCTGACCGAATGAGGGGTAAAGCGTTACATCGTTTATTTTCAGTGGTAACCAATAATTTTTATCTTCAAACTTGCGTGTTAGCAGTATCGTCTCCTTTATATTAATTGGCTTCCCGTTGGGACCGCGATCAAAATCAATAGAAGTCTTTTCTCTGTATTTAAGTTCTCCGGCAAGGAGCCAGCGGCGCAAATCATTGTAACGGATTTCCTCTTCAAAACCAAGCTCCATTGCACGTTCCCGAATGATTTCACTCATGAATTTCGAGTTGTCTGAAACATATTTCTGGGCAACATCTCCCGCATTGCTGCGCCTTCTTATTTTATTGAAGGCTTCCTCGGCAGTGATGTAATTTGGCCCATTGCTCTTGCCAGAGCCATACCCCTGCAAAACTGCTTCTGCATACATAAGGTACACATCGGCCAGGCGCATGTATGACAAGTGCATATAATTGTTAGGGAAATTATCTACACTATTTGCGGTCATAGGGGTCAATTTACGCAGTAAATAACCCGTCCGGCTGGTTGAGGAACTGTTGCGGCTGTGTCCGGTGTTCGATAGGTTGGCGTACCGGTATTTTTCTTTATCTGCCGGAGCAGATCCCTTAATAATCTGATCGCCATCAATTACGATATCATTGTAGAAACGCGGATCCCTGTTGGTCCATGGATCTGCAGGATTGAAACCAGATTCAGGATCATCGATCGGAAGCCCGTTGGCCATCCCATAATTTTCCACAAAACGGGCATTGGGCGATGAATATCCTCCGCCAATATTCCCCTCAACAAACACAGAACTCGGACCCCAGGGACATCCGGCAAACCAGGCACTATAAACCGGGTTTTGGAAGATCGCTTCAGGAAATCCGGGGATAAAACTCCCACCGTTAGAATAGAAAAGTGTACTGTATTTAGAAAAATCGACCAGCTTAACCCAGGTCTCCTGATTGTCGACCATTTTTAGCAGCTCTGCAAATGCCTCAGCTGCCTTCTTGCAATAGTCAGCATTGAACGATGCTGCACCTGTCGATGCTTTGTTCATCAATGGGCTGCCTGCATATAAGTAATTTTTGCCTAAATAACCCAATGCAGTTATTTTAGTAACCCGCAGCTGATTTTTCCCTAAGGTAATCTTACCCGCATCTGTTTTATCCCAGTTCACTGGCAATAATTCAGCTGCTTCCTTAAAATCCTTTGCAGCAAGCTCAGCCGTTTCCTGATAATTCAAGCGGGGCAATTCCAATTTTGAGCTGGCAGACAACACTTCATTAACATAGGGAAGCCCACCCCAGTAAGTCATCAGTTCAAAATGGAACCAACCACGAAAAAACAACAACTGTCCTTTGATCAGGTCCTTCTCTTCCTGTGTCCCGTTGAGCTTATCGAGATTGGCCAGTCCTAAATTGGCCTTATGTATACCGTACCAGGCGTTTGGCCATAAGCCTTTTCCAAATCCACTGCCCTGATCGGAGTTGTAACTACCTGCATCCAGCCAGGAAATCCATTCGGCAGTTGTCCAGGACCAGGAATCTCCATTATCAAACTGTTCATTTAACCAGGTTACGCCAGTCTTATGTACGATTTCGTCCCCCAGAATCCAGTTGGCAGCCCAGGTCTTACTGGTAAACTCCGGCACACAGCTGTAAAGCTCCTCAGTGAAGCCCTGAAAATTATTAAAATTAATAAAAGCATCTGTTGGCGAAATATCAGCATCAGGTGCTTTATCCAGATATTTTTTACAAGAAACTAGTCCTACTATCGCAAGAAAGACAAAAAACTTAAAAAATAGATTTGTGTACTTTTTCATATTTACAGTAGTTAAAAAGTTATGTTACAACCAAAATTTATACGTCTAACAGTGGGGTAAGCCGTAGATGCCCCATTGTCAACTTCGCGATCATCAGGCATTTTAGTCCATAACCATAGGTTATTGCCATTCACATAAACCCGCAAGGCACTGAGGCCGATCCTTTTTAGCTGGGAAGATTTGAAGGTGTAAGCGACTTCCGCAGTTTTCAGTCTGACATAGGATCCATCATACAAATAGGTAGTTCCATAATATGGCATTTGAGAAGCATACCTGGGCATGGTCACATCGGCATTTAAATTCTCCGGACTCCAGTAGGAACCTTGTTTATACACATTGTCGTAATGATCCTGTCCGGAGAAACTTACCAATTGCAGGGAACGATTCGCATTGCTCACGCCATAGAACTGAACGAAAGTGCTAAACCCCTTCCATTCAAACCCTAAGGTTGCATTATAACTGTTCTGAGGCCGCTGAGGATATCCGTAAGGGACAATATCCTCATTATCAATGATGCCGTCCCCATTATAGTCAACCATCTTAAGGTCGCCCACCAGTTTCTGGTTGTTGTTGGTATTGAGCTGGACAGTACCATAAATCTGGTCCCATGTATTGGCATATCCATTACTTAAATAGGAATATGTCTGGCCAATTTGTTTATCTGCTCTTTTTAAATAATCATCCTTCAATTGTGGATCATCCGCTTCAATAATCTTGTCTTTAGCATGCGTCATACTAAAATTACCCCACAAACGTATCCCATTGTTCAATACTTTATTAGCGCGTACCTCGATCTCATAACCTTTATTTCGTACAATGCCCAAATTAGCCGTAGGTGGTCGGACGCCAAAATAAGAAGGTACAGAACGGCTTGTCCCATCCAATAGAATACCGGTACGATAGTCGCTAAAGACATCCACACTCCCGGATAAAAAATCATCAAATAAGGAATATTCGATCCCATAATTGGTCTTTGTTACCTTCTCCCAATGAATATCCGGATTACCAACGCTCGTTTGTGCTTCGCGCCACCAGGTATAGGGGCTGTATTGATCACTCGATGACCCCAAAGGTGTATTACCTCCGTAGGTCCATGTTGTGGCATAGAGCCAACGATTTGCAATGTTGTCATTACCCACCTGACCACGGGAAACACGAAGTTTTAAGGTATTAATGAAGGTCAGGTTTTTCATGAAATTTTCCTTACTGACCATCCACCCCACTGCTGCCGAGGGAAAGAAGGCAAATCGGTAATTGGGGCCAAATTTCTCAGAACCGTTGTACGCGCCGTTGAATTCGGCAAAATACTTGAGCCCGTAATTATAGGTAACCCTGCTCACCCAGTCTTCACGAAAGTGTTCAAATTCACTGCCACCAGCATATTTGTCCCTGCTAAACAACCCCATTGCAGTGACCGCGTGGCTACCGAACGTCCTGTCATAATCCACAACTGCCTGGTAGAATACTTTACGAAATGTTGAAGCATTCTGAACTGCGTCGGTATTAACGCTCCAACGAGAGGGTATCCAATCGAATTGATTTGTCCCTAAGTATTGGCTTAGGGTGACTTCGCCTGTGACCGGGTTAATGTATTGTTGTTGAATGGTACCATTGTCATAAATACCTCCTTGGGATATAAATGAATTATCAAAAGAGAAAGTCCCTTTCGCTGACAGACCTGTTAAGACCATACCTAAATCCTGCTTTAAGGTAAAGTCCGTATTAATCCGTGTAGTGGTGGTTTTACGGACACCATTATTTGCCATGGTTGCCAGTGAGTTTACCGTAGACACCTGTTCCTGCGGATAGTATCCCCAGCCCCCGTTGGTATACTTAGGATAATAAATATTTGGCGCATTGCTGTATATACTTTGCCAAATCCGGTATTCCCAGCTGTCTTGTCCCCAGGCGTCTTGTTTCACCCCATAGGAGCCTGCGAGATTCGTGGTCAGGACAGTAGTCTTAGTTAAATTAAAATCCAGGTTACTACGGACATTGATGCGGTTAAATCCATATCCGGGTTCATATGATTTTCCATTGTCTAGTTTTTTAATGATATCGCCTTCTTTCAAAAAATCTATCGCTGTAAAATATTTCACGAAAGCCGTACCGCCGGACACATTTGCACTTCCATTGTAAGACATCACAGAATTCTTGATCAGTTCCTCTCCCCAATCCACATTCGGGTAGCGCTCTGCTTCTGCCTGGTTGCTGGGGTTACGATATTTCGCTAACTCAGCAGAGGGTACATACTTACTCCATGAAGACGCGGAAAGACCTAATTCATGCTCAATGGCCAGGTTCCGGATCTTTATGGCATCATATGAATCATATTTGCTGGCCAGCAAAGAAGGTATTTTCATTGTGGCATTGCCAGTAAAACGGATATCTGCCCTGCCTTCTTTTCCGCGTTTGGTAGTAATCAGGATTACCCCATTTGCGCCCTTTACCCCAAATACCGCTGTCGCAGATGCATCTTTCAAAACTGAAATACTTTCCACAGAACCCACATCGACGCTGTTCATAGACCGCTCAATTCCATCCACTAAAACCAGTGGGTCACTGTTATTCCAAGTACTCTGACCGCGGATGAAAATCTTTGGATCTTCAGCACCTGGCGTTCCTTGCGTTGCCACTGTAATGACACCAGGCAAGTTCCCAGTCAATGCTGCGCCAAGGCTCGAAACCCCACCTGCCCGCTCCAATACTTCTCCTTTTACCTGTGTAATTGCCCCAACTACACTCTCTTTTTTCTGTTTTCCATAGCCCACAACGATAACCTCATTTAATGCCTTGTTATCGTCTCTTAATAAAATCGTCACATTATTCTTACCTGTAACGTTGACCTCTTGAGTCTCCATACCAACATAAGCCACCATAAGGGTTGTCATTCCGTCGCCCAGCTCGATCGTAAAATGCCCATCCGAATTTGTTAATGCTCTTGTATTTGTACCTTTGACCGTAATTGTTACACCAATAAGCGGTGTTTTTTGTAAGTCGACAACAGTGCCTTTGATTATTCGTCTTTGTTGTGCGTTGACGGCATTGGTCAGCAGAAAAAAAACAAATATTGAAAAGCAAACTTTTTGTAATAGTGCTTGTCTGAAAAATTTGATAAGACAGCCATGATTACACACTTTTGTGTATTTTTCCATTATTTAAAATCATTTAAGAGGATTTAATTTTGATAATTACGTCTTCCATACGCCATATGGAGTCTTAGTAGTAGATTTTTTTTTCCATCATACATTTGGTTTGTTTATTGGTTACTTTAAAAAATTAAAGCGGTTGGTCTGGGTATAGCATGTCCACTCCAGTCAACTGCGTTGGTGGTTTCATCTGGATTGGCTTGATTAGTCAATGTACTTTTACTCATTGACATCGCCGCTCCTCAACAAGATTCAATAGACCTAAACCGCTGCTGTATTTCCTGCAACACACCTACCACGAAAATCTCATGATAAGCGATCAGGTTCAGCGGCACTGGTTCAGAACCTTCGTCAATCGAAAAGAATTAAAGAAAAATAAAGATGCCTGTTCATGGGTTTGTTGGTTTAATCCCGCGGCTCTTTGGAACGCGCGGATGGATTTATATTTAGTTAACCTAAATTAAGCGCGCATCATTTTTTAGGCTGGTACAATTGTTTAAATTTATATGCAGGATGTTCAAAACGACAAAAACACGGTCTAAACGACCAAAAACAGCGATATCAGTCATAATCCGGCGTAAATATTTAGAAAGAATAAATCTCATAATACATATTTACCACATTAAAATTCATCCCTCCTCGATTAGGCGGACATCTAAAGGTCTGGGAAAGTAAAAGAATTGATTACCAGATTAGTTTGCCGGAGCTGGTTGATCTGAAATATGAAAGTAATCAAAGTCGGCATACCCACCTGTCTGTTTTTCGGCATAATTAAACAGCGCAAACCGGTATCCCATAAAGTGCGGGATGGTATAAGCCATTTTTAATGAGCTTCCGATTTTCTTCCAATGCTTTCCATCAAGGCTATACCTAAAGCTGGCAAGGTCTCTCCTTTGGCTAAAATCACAATGTACGCTAAAATAGATGGTGTTTTGCTTGAGCGGAATCCGTTCATTTTCGATAGGCTCGCCGGTTCCAGCATCTATGATCACAATATATTTATCACCTCCTTCTACCCTCACACCAATCAGTCCGTACTTTTTTTGCAACAAACCCAACCCAGCAAAATCACCATCCTTCAGCTTAGATACATCAAGCAAGGTCACTGCTGTGGAAAAAGGGCCAGTTGTGCGTTGCGTTAATGTATTTCTGGCTGACAAAAAATCATGATCCAATCGTCCATTGGTCAATCTCAAATGGCCTTTTCTCTTTCTCAGCGACCAAAGCCGCGCGTCAGGGTTATGGTTCCATTGCCAGACAAGGGGCAAATCAGCTTCACTGGGTTTTCGGTTAAATTCATCAGAGGCGACAATACCCGGAATCAAACCCTTATCCGCTGGTAAATCCAGGGTGTCCGGAACTTTTCCGTCTATGCCCAGGATTGGCCATTCATTTTGCCACTTAACAGGAACTAAATAAGGAATACGGCCCACCGCACCGAAATCACGAAAAAGGTAAGCATACCAATCGCCATTTGGCATATCAATAAGCCCACCCTGAGCCACACCCAAATCCTGCAGGCCAATTTTCCCCTCATAAGGACCGGTTATCTTATCTGCTCTATGGATCACTACCGTTCGCATACCACCTCTTGGCCAAGTAATGTTAAACAGATAGTATTTACCCTTAACCTTAAACAATTGCGATCCTTCAGCCGGCAATCCAATCTTTTCTCCAGAAGGAAGACTGGCATTTTCTATAATAATACGTTCAGGAACAGCAGGATCAGGACCTGATAAATCAGGCTTCATTTCAACTAACCTGATCTTTCCTCCGCCATAAACCATATAAACTTTGCCGTCGTCATCAAAAAACAGGGAATGATCATGAAATCCTGGCTTAAAAGCCTTTACTTTCCAGGGACCTTTTTCTACATCCTTTGTACTATAGATATACGTTTTTCCGGTAGTCTGGGCAAATGTACTTACGTAGAAAACCCCATTATGATAACGCATACTGCTTGCCCAGGTTCCCTGACCGTAAGCCTGCTTACCGTTTTTTAGGTTGAGTTCATCTACGTCCGCGAGTGTATCATAGACATAATTTACAATACTCCAGTTTATCAAATCGCTGGACTTCATAATCGGAACGCCGGGGCTCATGTGCATTGTGGTGCTACTCATGTAGTATAAATCTCCTACACGCACCATAGACATATCGGGTACATCTGCAAAAATAATGGGATTTTGTGCCTTTAGCTGTTGAGCAAATACCGAGTGAAATAAACAATTTAATGTAGTTAAGATCACAAAGGCAATTATATTTCTCATCTTGTCAGGGTTATGTGTTTGGTAATTTTATACTAGAAAGAAGCGGTATCTACCGGTTTAAAAAGCATTTGAGAAAACATATACAATCCATTTTTCCAAACCTTAAAATCATGAAAGCCCGGTTCAATAAAATAGATGTGAGGTACTTGATTTTGGATAAGATAATCGTGGGTACGCTTACTGTAAATGATTAGATTATCACTTGCTCCGCAGGATATAAATAACAGTTTAAGCATTTCTTTTGCTTTGGCAGGATCAGGCACCAGGTCCTGAGGGACTCTGGTATTTGGTGCTGAGGAAAAACCACCAACCCATGCAAATTTTTGAAGATTCCCTAACCCAAAATTTAACGATTGCCCTCCGCCCATGGATAGTCCCGCAATTGCACGGTGCTCAGGGTCTTTATGTGTTCGGAACTTCTTTTCCACAAAGGGAATCAGATCGTTTAATAGATCTTTTTCGAAAGTTGAAAATGCATCAATCTTATCTTTGGACATGACGTTTCCAATTGCACGGTCATCTTTCATGGCGCGACCGTTAGGCATTACAACAATCATAGGCACTAATTTCCCTGCTGCATAAAGGTTATCTAGTATGACCTGTGGCTTCCCTCCATTTAACCATTCCCTTTCATCTCCACCAATCCCGTGGAGTAAATACAAAACAGGATACTTCTTGTTCTTTGTATAACCCGGAGGGGTGTAGGCTATCGCCTTTCTAATGGTGCCTACAGTTTCAGAGTAATAACTGATCGTGTCTATTTTACCATGTGGTATGTCCACATTTACAACGTCAAAACCAGGAGAAGCTGGCTCGACAATTTGTTGTGAAGAAACAGGCATGCTGAACAAGAACAACATCCCGGCAAGTAACATCTGCCTTATACTTAAGTGTCTATTCCATTTAATCATAATTGTTTTTTTTAGCGGTTTATTTCCTATGAACTATTTTTAAATTACTATTTTTTGAACTGTCATCTAGTAATGACAGCATTTTGGTAGCGTAGCGTTTACCCAACTCTCTATATCCAGCGGCGTTAAAATGTAATTTATCCGCAGCAGCCGTACATCCTTTTGACGAGATGACATATGAATTTAAAATGGTCTGAGGCAATTTTCCAATCGTGGTATTCATACCCGCACAAATACCCCCCTGATCAGCATGCACCATTTCTCCGACGAGTAATGGTATTGAGTTTTCTTTGAGGTTCAAATCTCTCAGCAAATTATCATAAACAGCTTTAACTTTCTCTACCCATAATGTGTCACCCGTATTAGACTCGCCCTGATGTAACAGAATCCCCTTTATTACCCCTTGTTTTTGGGCAATTTCTGCCAACTCAACTAAACGCCCATAGGGATTCCCTCCATATTGATTGATCATTCCGATCATCCACCCTGGAGCAGTAGCGCTATAAGATTTGTACCCTTCCTTATCAAATAATTCAATTTTGCACCCACCAACTGCAACATTAATCACTCCCACTTTTATATTCTTGGGAAGATTAGAAACCATCGTTTTTCCAAAATAATCAGCTGGCGTTAAACCCGTATTGCACCTGCTTAAAGGGGGCATTGCGGTATACCAGTTTCCCTTCCTTCTGTTAAGATCAAGGCAGTCCACTGCTTGCAATACTTTGAAACGATTACTTATGCTTATTGTATCCTGAGCTTCGAATTTGGCATTCCCCTCCATATTAGATTGACCAAAACACAGATAAATATGAAAATCCTTATCTTGTGCGTAGCTTTTATTTAAACTTAGCAGAAACATAATCAAAAAGAGACCAGCTCTCTTTATTTTCAATGTGGATGAACCAAACACTGAAATATTTTTACTTCTCATCATGATAATCGTTATTGTTGTTAAACCAGCCCTACCTGTTCTATAACCCAGTGCATATGAGCAAAGACACATGGTTAAGCGTACCATAAAACTATATCATGCAGGCTCTTTTACAGGGAAGTTTTGGACATTATTGTAGCAGAAATGTTATAGCAATAAAATTTATGGTAGAAATACGGGCTGCGTTAATAAACCGGGATCAAACAATTAAGGTTTACAAGGATTTAACTTCTCCAACCAAGCCAACATCCGCTTTTCGCTTTAAATGGATATATTCAGAGGGCTGCATATTAAATTTGGCTTTAAAAGACTTTGCAAAATAGTTTGGTGTAGCAAAACCCACCATATAGGCAATTTGGGAAACATTCAAATCACTTTTTTCGAGTAACACAGTGGCCTTGTCCAGCTTAACAGACCTGATGTATTCCACCGGAGATTGTCCGGTTAATTCCAAAATTTTGTGGTATAAGGATCCCCTGCTCATACCAACATGTTTGCTAAGGTCTTCAACAGAAAGTTTAGGATTATTCAGATTTTCTTCAATGTACAAGGCAACCTTATTCAATAACCTGTCGCTATGCGATTCTATGATCAATTCGGGTGCCTGCACCTTGATCTGCTTGGTATAAGTTTCTTTGAGTGTCTTATTCAGTGCCAGGAGATTCTTAATTTTAGCATTAAGAATTTCAAAATTAAATGGCTTGGTCAAGTAGTCATTAGCACCTGTTTTCAGCCCTCTGATCTGTTCTTCTTCGCCAGTTAAGGCTGTCAGCAATATGATCGGGATGTGATTGGTTCTTTTATCTGACTTAACTTTATAGCACAACTCAATTCCATTCATGTAAGGCATATTGATGTCACTTACGATAACCTGAGGATGATGTGCCAAAGCCTGTTGCCACCCTTCCTGTCCGTTACTGGCCTCATAGATCCTATAAAAGGGCTTTAAACCGTCTTTAAGATAAAATCTAAAATCCTCGTTGTCCTCTACCAATAAAATTGAAGGGATTTCGATACTGACTTGGATTTCTTGCTTAGCGCCGGTGGCTTCCTGCCCGTTTTCGGATCGCGTTGGGCCCGAAAAATCCAACTCCAGTTCATCGTCAGCCATCGTTATTGAAAAAGGAAGGTTAATGATAAAACTGCTTCCAAGCCCAGGTTCACTTTCAACAACTATATTCCCGCCATGCATTTTAATAAATTCCTTGGCAATGGACAAGCCAATGCCACTTCCCTGATTCAAAATGGAGGCTGTGGTATCGATTTGAAAAAACCGTTCAAATATTCTTTCTTTATTTTCCCCAGAGATGCCAATACCCGTATCGGAAACCCTGATCATAAGACAAGATTCAGTGCCGATGAGCGGATCGTTTTTTTCTAATTCCACGGATATTGTACCACCAACCGGAGTAAATTTAAATGCATTAGACAGGAGATTGAATAATACACGTTCTATTTTATCCTGATCAAAAGAGGTATAAATACAATTGAAGCGGCTCTTAAATAAAAGCTGAATCTGCTTCCGTTCACTAAGGTCATTAAAGGGTTCCAAAACTTCTTTGATAAAGGAAACCATATCTCCATCAGAAAGGTTTAACCTTAATTCCTGGTCTTCCATTTTCCGGAAATCCAGAATTTGATTAACCAGATTGAGCAAGCGTCGGGTATTTCGTTTGATCATATTTAAAGGGTCGGCAATTTCAGCAGCTCTCTTTTCCGTCAACAGTTTGTCAATAGGCCCGATAATTAGCGACAGCGGGGTACGGAACTCATGACTCAAGTTGGTGAGAAATTTGATCTTCAGTTTATCTAATTCGCGTAAGCGTTCGGCCTCCTTGCGTTCCTGTTCAATTAGCTGCTCTGCTTTCATTTTTTCCTGAATCACCGCAAATTTCAGTTTGAGCTTTTGAATTCCCCTGTGCCTGATATAAAGAAGAGTGCCTACAGCCAAGCAGAAGTACAAAACATATGCATACACGGTGCGCCAGAATGGTGGCAGTACATGTATTTTTATTGCGGTTTCGCCAGCGTTCCAAAGCCCATCGTTATTACTGGCTTTTACATGAAAGACATATTCACCCGGATCAAGATTAGTATAAGAAGCAGATTTAGAAGTCCCCCCATCGACCCATTCATTGTCAAAACCCTCTAAGCGGTACAAATATCTGTTCTGCTCAGGCGCGGTGTAGTTTAAACTTACATAGCTAAGGGTAAAATTTTGCTTATAATCCAGATAAATATCCTTTACAACTGAAATATGCTCCCTAATCGGACCATCTGCTGAGGCTACAACTGAGGCATTGGCTACTTTCAGATCCGTAAAAAGGACTGACGGCACGTTTTTATTTTTCTTAAAATACTGGGGGTTAAAATAATTAAAGCCATCGGCACCTCCAAAATAAATATCCCCGTCAGAAGAAATGAAGCCTGCTCCCAATACAAAATTATTGTTCTGTACACCATTGTAAATGGTGTAGTTGGTGAATTTATTCGTTTTACGGTCAAAGCTGCTAATTCCTTTATTTGTGCTGACCCATATTCGTCCCTGCTTATCCTCCACTATTGCATAAACAGTTGCATTGTTCAATCCATCCTTTTCAGAGAAAGTGATAAATTGATTCTTACTACGATCAAATAAGCTCAGGCCACCGCTAAAAGTTCCAACCCAGATATTCCCCAGGCGATCTTTCATTACAGACAAAGTAAGGTCATTGGGAAGCTTACTATTTGCCTTATTATGAACAACAAATTTGTTGCTGTCAGGATTATATACGGCAATTCCAGAGCCATAAGAGCCAATCCAGATCTGGCCACTGTTATCTTCTTCAATAAACCTGATAAAGTTATTTCCGGGATAATCGTGCTCATTTATGGCTCTCGGATTATTACAATATTTCACCAGCACTTCGTGGTCGGCACCTATCACATTAACCCCCCCGCCGTTCGTGCCCACCCAGATTTTGCCTTTCTGATCTTCCTTAACACAAAATATATCATTTGAATTCAGTGCATCCGGACGATCATGATGGGTAATCTGCTGAAATTTTCCTGTTTTTAAATCCATGATCACCAGGCCACTTGCATAGGTTGCGAGATACAATTGCTTAGACCTGGTTATTTCCATGTTCATGATCGAAATATTGCTTAGGGTAGCCCCGTTTAACAAAGGAAAATTAAACCTTCTAAATAGTTCGGTTTTTCGATTGAACAAATTAAGTCCCCCACCATCTGTTCCAACAAAAATCTCGTCATTGTTATATTCAGCAAATGAAGTAACGATAGAAGCATTTAATCCCTTCAAATTGAAAATATTACTTTGTTTTAATTGAAAAAGATTAAGATTGGTATCGTATTTATTGACCCCTCCCCGGTATGGTCCCAGCCAGTAAATACCTTGATTGTCTATATAAATGCAATTTATTGACCTCCCGGTAAGGCTGTATATATCCCTGGAATCTGCATTGTACCTTTTAAAAATCCCAGTTTTGATATCGAGAATACTTAAACCATCATCCGTCCCAACCCAAAGCTGACCAGTACTGTTCGCCGCTAGACTCATCACAATATTATTGCTTAATGTATTTACATCCTTGCTGTTATGTCTGAAGTTTTTAAATCCTTTTCCGTCTGGTTGTAGACGGCTGAGGCCATTTTTTGTGGCAAACCATAAATTTCCGGTGGGATCTTCTGTAATCGACGACACATAGTTGTCACTTAGACTTGAAGAATCCGAAGTGTCGTTTTTAAAATATTTAAATGAGTTACTTTGTCTTTCGTATAAATAAAGTCCATTGTCAGATCCGATCCACATTCTGTGTTTACTGTCTTCATAAAGACAGTTGAGCACGATAGAAGGAACTGGTTGCCGGAGGCGGGGGTTGATCGCTAACTTCGTAACTTTTTTAGTCTTTGGATCAAGAACATCTAAACCACCATAACTAGCGACCCATACTTTCCCCTTATAATCGCTATAAATTGCACGTACATTGTCGTGACTCAGGCCTTCAGGTGTATTTGCTGGAAAAGTGATAAAGGAATTTTTCTTCCTGTCATATAAACTCAGGGAACCTCCGGAACTTCCGATCCATAGGTTTCCTGATTTGTCTTCATGCAATGCCCGGACATCATTTGCTTGTATTCCAGAGGAATCATCAGACTTATATTTGTAAACAATGAAGTTGGTCCCATCAAATTTATTCAATCCGTCCTCGGTCGCAAACCACATCAATCCGTATCGGTCTTTTAAAATTGCATTGACCATATTGGATGAGAGTCCATCTTTTGTTTTCAATGCAGTAAAGTTCACTTTTTGCCGTTGTGCATATCCTGCTGAGAATGTCAAAAGCAAAAAGAAGAAACAAAAACAAAATTTCTTAAAAATAGCCTGGTGCAACATGGTCTTTGGTTACCTAAATTTATTTAAATAAGTATACCAGACAGCATAAATTTGGATCCGCTCCAAATTAAATAACTGTTAAGCGCTATAATTCCGATTGATATTTATCCTTCAGCGGAAATGGTTACAAGTGGTATATTTGGTTTCGTTAACGAAAGTAACAACAATATAGACATCCAATGGCAACAAATGTCTTTTTTTTGGCTACAAAAGTTTAAAATAGTGCGCTGGAAATTGAATCATTTAAAGTTTATAACTTCAGCGTAGGCTTTTTTTCGTTGAAGTTTCTGATCAAATAATAAGGGATAGTTCTTCCTACCCTGTACCGGATAATAGTCAAGCCAACTGTACCGGTCTGAAACATTCCAGAACGTCACACTGGTAATGTGCTTCTTGTATTCCCTAAAGATTCGGAAAATTTTGGCGTACTGATCAGCTTGTTTTTGTTCCAGCTCTGGGGTCAAATACTCAGTTTCTCCCTCCCTTTTTTGTCTTTTATGTTTTTCCCATGGATAAATTGACATGTCGAGTTCTGTAAAATGGATTTGTAAACCTAAAGATGAATACAATTCAATTGCCTCACGCAATTCTTTTTCAGATGGCTCAAAAATTGACCAGTGGGCTTGCAACCCTACCCCATGAATAGGAACTTTTTGCGCAATCAGCTTTTTGAGCAGCCGATAAATTTTATCGCGTTTAACCGGTCGCTCTGTATTGTAGTCATTGTAAAAAAGTAAAGCATCCGGATCAGCAGCATGAGCATATTCAAATGCCTTTGTTATATATTCTTCACCACATATCTTATACCACAGGGAATTTCTGATAAACTCGTCATCAGCATCGCCTATTGCTTCATTGACAACATCCCATGCGTAAATCTTTCCCTTATATCTTTTCACCACTGTAGTGATGTGCTCTTTAAGGCGCTTAAGGAGCACATCCTTTGTAACAAGATGACCCTCTTTGTCCTTAAACATCCAATCGGCAACTTGCTCATGCCAGCATAAATTATGTCCGCGAATCTTTAGCCCGTGATTTTGAGCAAAGTTGACTATGGAATCTGCATCACGCCAGAAATAAAAATCCTCATGAGGATGTATGGCTTCCATTTTCATCGCATTCTCTGGGGTGATGCTGTTAAATTCTTGTAAAAGAAGTTTCGCTTCATCGCCCGATAGAGTTTTGCGGCTCACAGCAACACCGATAGGAAAGTAATCTTTGTAGTAATCCCTAAGTCCTTTAATAGTCAAAGGCTTTTGACCAAATGTCCCGCAACTTATCGAGACTCCCAGAATAAGGAGGACCAATGCCAGTGTCTCTGTCTTTAATTTATATATTTTCATGTGATTTAAAATAGGTGCCAATGGCTATTGAGGTCTCTCTGCGAGTTTTTGTAGTCTACCAGAAAACGGCTAATCATTTTCTGTCGATGGATGCTTAAATAAAGCCATAGTTGTTTTTATAAATCCATATTTAAGGTTCCTAATCAATTAGCTACTTTTTAAAGGTACTGTCATTCCCGCTATAGTCAAACCACTTATAGATGGCCTTATTGTCGGTGATTTGCCCATCAGCTGTAGCATACATACCATATAATACACCAACAAAGCCCTTTGCAACGGCCGTACTTAAATACTTACCGTCAATTTTATCGGCTAAGGGTTTCCATTCATTTTCTTTCAAAGCATACCAAAACGAGTAAACATCGCGTTCGGAATTCACTTTAAAATATGCAGTCTTTTGAAAAGACGGTAGAGCAACCTGCTTTAACAAATCCATTTTATCAGTGGTGGGATTACCTTTGAACAATTGAATTACATCTTTACCATTATCGTGGGATTTGCACATAAAGTAGAAGTGGTTTTCATTTTGAAAAATCACTATTCCAGCTTTTTCATTGGCCAGTTTAGTGGAAAAATTCATTTCGGTTGAGGCCGAACTTGACAAGTGTTGCTGTCTTCTTCCAATAAAAGCAGGATTTCCTTTTTCTAAAATTGTCTGAGGAAGCAGCTTAATCGTAAGTGCATTTTTATTTTCTTTAAAATTATACCATGAGGGATTGTGTGTTCGTAAAAATAAAAACTCGGTATTAAGGGTATCTTTAAATGGAACTCTAAAGTTAAAGTTTCCGGTAACTGGCAATTGATTGTTTTGCTTCTCTTCTTTCCAGTTCACTTTATATTCATATTGCACTTCTTCATGGTCTGGATTTATAATTGGCCAATCGGCTATCCATTTTACAGGGGCTATAAACGTTTCCCGGCCAGTATTATAAAAGTCTCCTTCATAGGGACGCACGCCTAAAAAAACAGCGTAGGTATTCCCATCTGGTCCTTCTACCAAATCTGCATGACCAACTGATGATATAGGATTTTTCCGCTTAGGATCCAGATGCCTTTGAGTCAAAATAGGATTCTTTTCATAGGGTATGAAAGGACCCCGGACATCTTTACTCCTGAAAATTACCTCTGAATGGTTCACACTGGTTCCGCCTTCCGCAGCCATTAAATAATAGTATCCGTTTCTTTTGTAGATGTGGGGGGCTTCGATCCAAACTGGTTTTTTACTGATGTCAACGCCACCATTTACCAAGATTCTTTCACTTCCCAGGGGTTTCAAAGTAGCAAGATCCAGTTCGTAGATCTTCACCGTTCTGTGCCCGCTGTACAATGACTTATATTCAGGGGGATCGCTGTTGTATATGATAAAGACCTTGTCATCTTCAAAATATAAAGAAGGGTCAATCCCCCTCACCTCTTTAAGGTAAATTGGGTCACTCCAGGGCCCCGCTGGGTTTTTAGCTGTGATTATAAAATTGCCTCCCTTATCAATATTGGTACAGGTAATATAAAAGATCCCTTTATAATAATTTATTGCTGGTGCAAACAAACCTCTGGAAACCTGCTGACCCATAAAATCCATTTGTGACGGCCGATCGATTGCGCTGGTAATTTGCTTCCAGCTTTTAAGATCCTTACTATGAAATACCGGAATCCCTGGAAAATAAACAAAAGTCGAGGTGACCATATAATAATCCGTTCCGACTTTACATATTGCCGGATCTGGATAAAATCCTGGAAGAATTGGATTTTCTAAAGTCATTTGTGCCCTGGCATCCGAAAACAATGTTATCAGTACGATTAAATAAGAGAGGATAATGTATTTTTTTTGCATATATGATAAATTAATAAGCCAAAACTAGCTCAATAAAAAAAAGAACGTGGCCTCATTTGTTGAATTTAAGGCTATAAATGTTTGCATTGTGCTATGACATTTCTTCAATCTTTATGTTTTTCTCCCACCTGATCACGGGACACCACTCCAAGCAAATTAGACATTTTTCATAAAAGATTGTAGCAAAGGACTGCAACAAGTAATAAACCTCAAAAATCTGTTTTGTAAAAAAAGTTCAGTCACGAGATTATTGCCTTCCCTATTTATGACGTGCCCAGACTTTCCCATTGGTATAAAGGCAGGGTTTTAGGAGATGCTGCACATGGCATTTCTCAGCATATTGGGCAGTGAGCATCGTTAGCATTGGAAGACACGGTTGTAGTTGCCGGTTTGTTCAAACTACATAAAGACTACAGTACCGCGTTTCAGGCTTTTCAGTCAGAGCGCCAGCCCTGAGTAGAAAAAAAGTAATAAAAGTACCAGAAAAGTAGGTGATACAGCTTGACTGGATTTATGGTTGGACTTACTCACATAAAAAATCCTTAACATAGTTCGTCCTGCTATAGCTTGTCATTAGGTCTTATCCGTCTATAACTTTACAGTTGGTCTGATACGGGTTTCGCTTTAAATTAAAAAAGCCTCTCAGAATTAACTGAAAGGCTTTCTAAGGGTGGAGAATAGCGGAGTCGAACCGCTGACCTCTTGCCTGCCAGGCAAGCGAGCTAAACGCCCAGCTGAGCCTTCAAAGCCTCTTTTCCTGCCTTTATTTCAATGTGCACGAATAAGTGCACGGTACCTAACGGGTTAATAAATCTGTTAATTGTTACAATGTAATAAATCGACCGCTTATATCAAGGTCTTGTATTAATTATAGCACCCAAACCAAGCTTTCCAAGAGACTAAGGAAAGAGGCAACGGAATAAATAGGCTGTGCGACTGGTGTTGTGGGTTTATGCCGGAACTTCTTTAAACGTGTCGACTGGACAAGCTTAACTTTGTGTATTGATTAATACACTCGCTAACTCTATATCCACGTTTTACACTTAAACTTAGTCTTATTGGAAGGCTTTGATTGTGGATATTGGCTTATCTAGGTAAATTTATGCATTTGGTTTAATAACGATATCGACAATAAAATTTTCATCTTTACTGTTTAAATCGTTCTCAATGCCTTTAGGATTCAAGATTCTACCATCTGGATCGTATGTGAAGCAGATTAATCTTTTACAATCTGGATGAGATTTATATTTTGCCTTGTCAATTATTAATTGCTTACCAAGCTCTTTATCATCAAGACCAACCCTAGTTCTCTTGACCTCAATGACTGTTTGTTGTTCTTTCAATAGGAAATCCATTCTTGATGAACCTCCGGCATAGCTAGGTGTCCATTCTTCTTTCCTGATATCCTTAAAGTGAAGTTTAAGAAGTACATGTAAAACATCTTGTACGTCGTATTCATCCTTAATATCGATCGTGTCTCTATTATTATATCTGCTCCTCAATTGTATCGCAATAGTATGGAACTTATTGAATACGTTATCGAGAAATTCATGGTTATCGGCAACCACGTTCATAGACTTTCTTGGTTCAATATGTTCACACGCTTTTAGGGCTCCCATTATCAAGCTATGTGCTTCTTTAAATACAATTTCGTAGTTGCCTTTAATATGCTCAATGTTCAATTTTGATAACATCTTCATCGGCCCACTTTCAGACCCGTAGAATGTTAATATGAGATCCTCGACCTTAGCATTCCAAGCACAAAAATCCGCAGAAGGCGTTCCGTATCTATGTTGAGAATTGACATATGAGTTTGTTTGAAAGGTATGTTGGCTTCCTTCATCTATCAACTGTTTAATAATATTCTTCAAGTCATTGTTCGTCATAAATCATTTCTGTATTCACAAATCTATCAAAAAACTATTATTAAGGGGCAAGTATAGATTTTAGATATTAGTTATCTACACTTTTTCTATAATCTGGGTTATTACCCCCTATTTATAAACTGTAGGTTTTACACTTTGAGCTGATGAACCGAATCAAAATGCATTTTGCTGCTGTTCTTGATTAGTACTTATTGAGATGAATGAAAGTAAAGCAGTAAAATGCTGATATAGCTATTTGCTGAGGGAGTGGCAATTGGGTGAATACAGTTGAAAGAGTTTGTTATTACCAATACAACCCTTTTCCTTTACAAGGTAAAAAGTGCCCCTTGATAGTCGAGTGCTTTACCTTTTAAACAGACAGGAACGATTGTCCAGTCATAGTAAAAAATAAGAAGTGCACCTGTCATAAAACACACGCACAATTAACACTCTCCTCATAAATGTAAATATAATTTGTGTCTTGGTGAAGTTCTTTGAAGGCTCCTTGGCTATTATAGACTTATCAATCGCCTTATATTAATTAGCATTATAAGTAAGGTGCATTAATTTCTAATAGCTCATAATCTGTCTTCTTGTTTCCTGTTTTAAATGTTGTCGTGTGGATTCTAAGATGAAGTACACATTCTGTATTTAGTAATGAGTTGTATGCGACAAGCCGTTCTTCGTTTATGTCTTCACTGATAAAACCAGAATGCTTGATACCTTCTAAATCTAAAAACTCAAATCTACCAGAATCTAATAACAGTCCCCTAAACACTCCTGATATTACAATTTCTTCTACCTCGTCAATTGTAGAAGAAACTCTTTGATAAGCGTCTTTAATCTGGGCACTGGATATTTCTACTCCAACATCTCCACTTTCCATCTTTAGAATAGAGTTTTCATTGGAGATCTCGTGAAGGAATTTTTTTAGGTTTTCTAAATTTCTTTTAGGAGTTGATTCAATTGTCTGTTCAAATTCTTCGTCCGTTGTTGAAGTCTTTACTACTAAACTAATCACTTGTTTGATTGCCACAGAGACATCCTGAGAGGCAAATAAATCCGTAGCCTCCAACTGTGTCAATTCAATACCAAATGAACCTGTGGGTAGAGCTGTCAGAAAAAGCTCAGTATTAGGTGCATTTTTTGCTCTACCTCTTTTACCCACCTTACCGAATCTCACGAGAGCAAACTGAGTTTTAATCATTTCTTGAAAGGGTGTCACTGTCTTAGATATGAAATTTGATTTAATCCCTATAGAGCCAACGACTGCACCGCCACTAAACAGCAATTGAACTTTTGGTTCATCTTCTGTGTCAGGCAAACTGTTTAATTCAGTCGTAAGCTGATTTAATTTTGAGGCAAGGCTTATAGACATGATAGGATGGTCATTAACCATACCCAACAATCGCTCAGTATCGATGATTTGAGCTCGTATATTTATTTTCTGCCTGTACAAGCTCATTCTATATCGAGTTTAAATAATCCATCGCTATGTTATCTTCTGCCGGGGTGTTTAATGGCAATTTAAGCATTCCTTTCCAAACACCATTTCTGTCATGTGTAAACAATTGTATCCAGTATCTTGTTTTCTCAACCGTTAGATCAGGGCTATAACTACAGTCAAACGGATAATGGTCAAGCTGATAGATCGCTTTAGATCGTGCAGAATCGACAAATTCAGGAAAGTTAGCCACTATAGCGGCTTGCTCAGGAAGCGACAAGCCTGTGTATAATGTTACCAAATCTAAGTCATTTGGAGATCTACCTTCCAAATGTTCAATGTTTGACATGAAGCTTCCATCTAGCCACTGAAACCCATTTACTACACCTTCAGCAGTTAATCGCTGTCTAAACAAAATGAAATTCTTTAGTATAGCAATTCTATGATTCGATGTGGCAAACCGCTGGCACAATTCTAATATAGTACAAGGATAAGGTGAAAGTTCAGCTTGCTGTGTGGGATTTCCTATATGGGGAGGTAGAACATGATTATGGTCAAAAGCTGGAATTGGCATAAAGGATAGAGTCGTTAAGTTCTCAAATATATAAGGTTGCCGCCGCAATAGCAACCACTTGATGCAAATCGATATACCACAACAAAGTGTGCCAGTTTGCTTTCAATCCTCAATATCCATTTGTTAGTATAAAATCGACATTTTATTAGGTTTGCATTTTCCTTTCCATTCGCTTTTTCACCTCATCGTTTACAATGTTTACCATATACTTCATGGGCAACATAACCAATGAAAGCGCCTCGTCATTATCTAATCGATCGAAATCTATGCTTTCGAAATCGGGATCAGTCGGAAGCTCGACCTCTAAGAACCACCACAAATGTATTTTCCTGTATAACTCTTGTATTTCCGTGAAGTGTTCTACTCTAACATCATGATCTGACTCAGATATGATTTTTGGTAATTCATGAGCAATGTCATTACGGTGAATCTTAAATTTTTTAATCCTTTCTACTTCCAAATCTGTTATTACATGCCGATCCCGTAACCAAAGGGAAGACGCAATAACTATATCACCTCTGAACAAGGTTTTTACACGGGACTTGTAGTTCTCGCTAATGATCGGTTCATTGTCTTCCATCCCTTCAGTGTAAAAATCAAGCAACTTTTTAACGATGGCATCAATAAGAAGCTCATATGCAGTCATGTATAGTGAGGAGCATATCAATTGAAATTTAACCTCATCAGCATCAAGAAATTTTAGCCAGTCTTTTAGTATTTTATTTTCCATGCAGCATTTGGTTGAGGTTTATTGTTTGATTAATTGTCTTTATCCTGAACACTAGGTAGGATATTGTCATGAGCGTTATTAATTATTTCTTAAATGTTAATATACAGTGAATAGAAAGAAAAATGTGCTGTAAGGACAGATTACGGATATCGGTATAATGGTATTGTTGAGGAGTAGTTCATCTTTCATAAGGTGAAAATTATAATTGACATTTGCGAGTCGTTACCTTGTAAACAGATAGAATGGCCTTATAAATCAAACATCAAAAAATAGGTCCACACATCCCATCATTGCTTTAGGTATCATTATTAATGATCAATATAATAACTGAAGTTTCACCTGAATTATTTAGGCTGAGCGTATTTTTTTTATTTATACCTTTTGCTTGATCTCGAAAAGCTTATCCAGTAAAAGGCCAAAACTTGACAAATGAGACTTATCCTGCTTTCTCTTGATTAATTCGTTAATATATTTTGGATCACAAACGGCAGTAGGTTTTCTTTTCGAGTAGACTTGGCGATTCTCACTTATCATTTTTCTTAGGTATGCTAAGTGGTAAGCCGCATGAGTTTCATAATCATCATCATAGCCCATAAGCTCTGGATCATTAGTCTTTACGTTATAAAAAAAATGAAAATTTAACATTTCAGGATTTGAAGTATTCCTTCTATAAAACTTAGAATTGCCCAAGAACCAAGTTTCTATACATCTATTTTGAACAATGAATATAATCTCACACCCTGGGTTTAAACTCGTCCCAGAATCTGTAAGGTTAGTATATATTTCTTCAAATTCCTCTATTCTCTCAGGAACGCTCTGTTCGTCCGCGTCTAAACAGATAAAAAGGTAGTTGTAAAAAGGATAATTGTTAATATCTTCTATTGTATTCTTCAAGATGTGACTATAAATTTGAGGATATCCGTTAGCACTAAGTACAAAAAATGAGTTACTCAAATCATCTACTTGATCAACA
>Ga0157371_10000759_pt1 | contig 37290 bp, 33 predicted proteins | sample C45metaG_FD_113462 | JGI IMG/M metagenome (GOLD analysis project Ga0157371, IMG submission 113462) | Corn rhizosphere microbial communities from Kellogg Biological Station, Michigan, USA - C4-5 metaG | ecosystem: Host-associated > Plants > Roots > Rhizosphere > Soil | place: USA: Michigan... | reverse complement strand
AGCATCACCAGTTCTGTAATCCAAACAGCTGCAAAATGAGTAGACGATGCGACAAATCCTCTTAAACCAACTAAATGAATAAGGCCACGCATTAGTCCCCATGAAGTTCCATAAACCCAATGTACCTCGCTGGATAATTGTTTGCTTTTACTTTCAGAAACAGGTTTTATATCCAGAGCTTCCCTCACCGCTTTTGCAGGTGTAGTACTTCCTTCCCGACCAGTAATTTTCATATCAATACGCTGGCAAACAGTCATTGCAATTGTACCTGCAAGTCCGGCCAGGAGACCCACTCCAATTGCCGTTCCAACCTTCGCTAATGGGGTTTGATGGTTTTTGTTATTCATAATTTTTGCTTTTGCTTTTTACTAATAAGCACCCAATCGCCACAAAAGAAGTTACTGCTAAAAATCCTACAAGTCTTTTAACTGCTAAAGCACGGGAATGCAATTTCATTCCATCCACATATTTCTTTTCCGGCAAATTTGTTGTTTGACTGCCTATCTGATCTTGTCCATTTTCATGCAGAGCCATTTGAAGAACCTGCGCGGTATGCAGACCCTTGCGGTTAGTTAACTGTTCAATTTGTTCACGGCAACTATAACCATCAGTAATGATAATAGCGCTTTCCTCAGCCTTTTTAACCGCAGGCAAAAGAACTCTGTCACCTGCTTTTACTGAAATTTCATAATGGGCACCGGTTTCATAACCAAAATAACCTGCCAAACCGCAGCAACCGGAATCTAAAATCTCGTAATCCAGTTTCATTTTGTCAAAGACTTTTTCTTCAGAATCCATTTTCATTATCGCCTTGTGGTGGCAATGTCCATGAATAACCGCCTTTCTTTTCAAAACAGGTATTTTGAAATCTTTTGCTTTCTTTTCTAAAAATTCAGACAAGGTAAAAGTTTGAGACTTCAATCTTAACGCATCCTCGTTGGCTAAAAGAAGATCACACATTTCGTCTCTGAAAACAGAGACACAACTTGGTTCCAGTCCTACAACAGGAGTTCCGTTGCGAATCTCGTGTCGCAATTCAGCCAATATTTGCAGCAACATTTTTTTCGCAGTATCCAGCATTCCAAAATCGTATAAGGGTCGCCCGCAACAAATAATTTGTTTTGAAATAATAACCTGGAAACCCGCAGCTTCCAACACTTCTTTTGCCGCAACCAATGTTTCAGGCATGAAAAAATTATTGAACGTATCAACCCATAAGATCACTTTATTATTTTTCTTTTCTGAAAGCTCAAATTGTTTTCCTTCAAGCTCAAAGTCTCCTTTTGTTTGCACGTAAGAAGCCTTTCCGTGATGACTTCTAAACCAATTCCTGAAAGTCTGCTGCGCAAATTTTGGAATTTGTCTTTTTTGTGTAACTCCTGCAAGAGCTTTTGCAAGATTGCCAAATAAAGGCGCGTGAGTGAAAAAATTTACTACTCCCGGCATAACAGAAGCTAATCTTGACCACCAATAGATCCAGCCAAAAGCATACGCATTCCGTGGCCGCATTTTCTTTTCATAATAATGAGAAAGAAATTCCGATTTCAATGTTGCCATATCCACATTTACGGGGCAATCACCTTTACAACCTTTGCAGGCAAGACATAAATCCAGTGATTCTTTCACATTCTCTTCCTTCCAGCCATTTGTTAAAACATCACCCTGCAACATTTCGAAAAGCATGTGAGCACGGCCTCTTGTAGAATGTTCTTCTTCCCTTGTTACCATATAACTTGGGCACATTGTTCCTCCATCATGGCGACGACAATTTCCTACGCCAACGCAACGAAGAACAGCGCGGGAAAAGCTTCCTTTGTTGTCATCGTTCAGAAAATGAAAATGTGTTTTTAATGTTGGAGGATTATAAGAAGTTCCTAATCTGAAATCAGATAACTGCCCATAAGTATCAATAATTTTACCGGGATTCATTAGCCATTGGGGATCCCAGATCGATTTGAATTCATGAAAAGCCTGCATGATCTCTTTGCCAAACATAATTTCTAAGAGATCACCTCTTGTTTGTCCATCTCCATGTTCGCCGGAAAGGGAACCACCATAACTTACCACAAGATGTGAAGCTTCAACAGTGAACTTTCTATAATTTTCAATTCCTGCTTCTGTTACCAAATCAAATCCAACACGACAGTGCACGCAGCCCTGCCCGAGATGTCCGTACAAAGAAGGATGATAGCCGTATTTGGTGAATAAAGCCCGAAGATCTTTTAAATAATCGCCCACTTTCTCGGGTGGAACAGCGGAGTCTTCCCAACCAGGCGCACCATCTGGTTCACCCGGAACAAAGGCTGTAGCGCCTAATCCGTCTTCCCTGATTTGCCAAAGCTTTTGTTCCTGGTCCGGATCATCAAAAAGTCTCATGTCCGGTGGATCTTTTTCTTTTTTTAAATCTTCCATCAAAGCCTTACACTTGTTATCTGAATCGTTTTTATCTTTCCCGCCAAATTCACATAAAAGCCAGCCGCGTCCTTTTGGAAGCAATGGAATATCACTCACATCGAGTCCTTTCTTTTTCATAAATTCCAGGAGCATATCATCAAAACCCTCCAATCCGATTGGCTGATGTTTCATAATTTGAGGGCAGGCACGGCCTGCCGTATAGATATCGGCATAACCTAAAACGAGCAGGGAACGCGCCTGGGGATCAGGCATGAGTTTCATATTCGCTTCTAAAATCACCACACAAGTTCCTTCCGAACCAACAATTGCCTGTGCTACGTTAAAACCATTTTCAGGTAATAAGGCAGGAAGATCGTAACCAGAAACGCGTCGAGGAATATTTGGGAATTTTTTTCTAATCTCATCCGCATACTTATCTCTAAGATTTTTTAACTTCTGATAAATTTCTCCTCTTCTTCCACCTGCTTCGATAATATCTTCCAGTTCTTTTTCTGATGTTGGACCTACTTTCATTTTCATGCCATCATAAGTAAGAATCGTGAGTGATTCTGTATTGTCTGACATGCGTGCACCATAGCCATAAAATTGCGCCATCACGGAATGAACCCCGCAAGAGTTATTTCCCAACATTCCACCGATTGCGCAGTGGCTGTGCGTTGCAGGATCAGGTCCGAAAGTCAGATTTGCCTCCCGTGCAGTGGTTCCTCGCATTTCATCCAACACAATTCCGGGCTGCACTAAAACTGTTTTTTTGTCCTTATCAATATGTAAAACCTTGTTGTAGTATTTCGTCATATCCATCACAATGGCAACATTGCAGCAGGCGCCGGTAAGACTTGTACCGCCACCACGGGATAGAAGCGGTGCATGATGTTTGTGACAAATTGCGACTGTATTAATGATATCCTCTTCGCTTTTGGGAAGCACTACGCCTATAGGAATCTGGCGGTAATTGGAAGCATCTGTCGCATATAACGCTTTTGTACCAGTATCAAAACGAACTTCTCCTTCAATTTTTGATCGTAATTCTTTTTCAATTGCTTTTATATTTACCCCTTCAGAATATTTTGTTTTGTACCTGAGGTCTATTGTGTCTGTATCATTCGCCATAATCATTTTTTTAAAAAGTCTGTTTCTTCTACCCAATTAATTTCTATCAAACTCTATATTTTTCTGCATCCTTGTTTTTAAAGTCCAATCCAAATCCAGGGCGGCTCATATCTGCATGTAATGCACCTTTTACCGGCCTAGGAGTTCCGTCAAAAAGCAAATTTTCAATCCTTACATGATCATAAAAATATTCCGCAGTAGAGAATGAATCCAATGACAATCCCGGATGCAAATGAAGTGCAGGAGCGCAATGAGAGGAAAAAGGCAATTGATGCGCTTCACACGTATTTCCGGCTTTTAAAAAAACGGAAATTCCTCCACATCTTGTTGCATCCGCCTGTAACACATCTACTGCTTCCGCATTAAGCATTTGTTCGAAATAAGGAAGATTATATCCGTATTCTCCGGCAGCAACATTGATTTTGTCCGGAGCGTGTTCACGAATAAAATGAAGGCCTTTTAAATCACTTGCCGGAACCGGTTCTTCAAACCAGGTTACATCTAACGAAGCAAATTTATCAGCCATTTTGAGGGCCTGTTTTGTGTTATAAGCGCCGTTGGCATCAACAAATAATTGGCAATCTTTTCCAATCGCTTCTCTTGCTTTTTGCACTCTTTCTACATCTTTTCTCGGTTCGCGGCCGATTTTCATTTTCACTTGTTTGATTCCTTCTGCCGCCCAACCGCCTAATTGTTTTTGTAACTTGTCGATGGAATAAGAAGTAAATCCGCCGCTCCCATAGATCCAAAAATCATCTCTTACTTTCCCGAATAATGATACCAGAGGAATATTCAGAATCTTTGCTTTCAAATCCCACAAGGCATTGTCCACAGCGGAAATCGCCATCGCAATCACTCCGTAATTTCCACTGTTTCTTACGCTTTCTACCATTGTTTTCAGAATGAAAGGAATTTGCGTCGCATCTTTTCCAATTATGATTTCTTTCAAACTTTTGTTGATAAAAAATGCGGAAGAAACATCAGCGTAAGAATACCCAATACCGGTTTTACCTGCTGCCTGAATTTCCACCAAAACCATTGTAGTGCTGTTCCATCTTATTGTTCCGTCAGATTCCGGACTTTCCGTGGGAATCGTGTAAGCACTAACTTTTAGATCTTTAATATTTGCTGCTTCTACGTTCATTAACTAAAAAGAGTTGACATCTCACTTTTCCATGTTGACTTTATGATTCCTATTTCGTCAGGGTCTCCTTTCAATAAAGTAGAGCCATATTTTACCATCATATCAAATGAAATATGTGGTGGCAGTGGGGGCACATTAGGGTCGGTGATGACTTCCAAAACCGATGGACGATCTGCAGAAAGAACATCATCCCAACCTGCAGCAATTTTTTCAGGATCATTTACAAAAACGCCTTTCAGCCCAAGAAGTTTCGCATATTCAGCATAAGGAAAATCAGGTACACTCTGCGATCCTGTAAATTTAGGATCGCCTGCCATTACTCTTTGTTCCCAGCTTACCTGCGCGAGATCATCGTTATGAAGCACCAATATTACCAGGCGAGGATCTTTCCATCTTTTCCAATATTTTGAAATAGTAATCAACCCGTTGTTACCTAACATTTGCATCGCGCCATCGCCTACCATTGCTATCGGAATCCGATCCGGATAAGCAAATTTTGCTGCGATAGCATAAGGAACGCCTGGACACATCGTTGCCAAATTTCCAGACAACGAAGCCTTCATTCCTTTCCTTATTTTTATATGCCTTGCAAACCAATCAGCAGAAGTTCCTGAATCAGAAGAAAGAATGCAATTGTCAGGAAGTTTCGGTGAAAGTTCGTGGAAAACTCTTTGCGGATTAATTGGTTTTGCAGGATCTTTCGCTCTTGCATCCATTACTTTCCACCAATCTTCCATTCCCTTTTCAATGTCTTTGCGCCATGAATGATGCTTGTTCTTTTTCAGATAAGGAATTAATGCCCTTAAAGTTTGTTTACTGTCGCCTACTAAATTAATTTCCATTGGATATCGCAGACTTAGTAGTTTCGGATCAATATCAATTTGAACGCCGCGCGCCTGTCCTACTTTTGGTAAAAATTCCGAATAAGGAAAATTACTTCCTACCATCAAAAGGGTATCGCATTCTATCATCATTTTCCAGCTAGGTTCTGTTCCTAACAAACCAATTGCGCCTGTTACATAGGGAAGATCATCCGGCACGACCGCTTTGCCCAAAAGCGCTTTTGCCACACCAGCGCCTAATAATTCTGCTACTTCGATTATTTCATCTGCCGCACCTAATGCACCGGCGCCCACAAGCATTGCCACTTTTCTACCATCATTTAATAAATTCGCGGTTCTTTTCAAGTCCTCATCAGAAGGAACTATATGTATATTAGGAAATCCGATTCCTGTATGAGTTGCATTATGTTTTCGGGGCGGCTTTTCAGCGTCTAATTCCTGTACATCGTTTGGAATAATGATTGCAGTAACGGTTCGTTCACCTTTGGCTATCCTCACAGCGCGATCAACCAGTTGCTGCATTTGCTCGGGTACCATAACCGTATGAACATATTCTCTCGCTACATCTTTATACAAACTATCCAAATCTACTTCCTGTTGAAAACTCCCTCCCATGGCCATTCGAGCAGATTGGCCGACGATCGCAACTACAGATTGGTGATCCATCTTTGCATCATACAATCCATTGAGAAGATGAATCGCACCGGGACCAGAAGTAGCCATGCAGACCCCTACCTCACCGGTATATTTCGAATGAGCACATGCCATGAAAGCCGCGTTTTCTTCATGCCTTACCTGGATAAATTCTATTTTATCTTTCGCACGATCAAGCGCGCCCAGAATACCATTAATACCATCACCTGGAAAACCAAAAATTCTGGTTATGCCCCATTCGCTTAACCGTTCTAATAAAAAATCACTAACTAACTTGGCCATAAAAATTTGTTTTGAAGAAGTGAGAAAATCGTTTGGGAACTATGCGGCTAAATTATCAACATGAAGAAATTTCAGTTCCTTAAACGCCTTGGGTGCAACAAACACTGTGCCTACCAAACGCAAAGGGATTGCTAAAACTTCAGCGAATTCAGGGGGTTACAAAGTAAAGCAGAAAGTTTTTTCTCAAATTTTCTCGTAAAATACTTTATGCAATTGCAAAGAAGTTTAGAGGTAAAGATTCCTCATCCGAATTTTAAAGTGTAAAATATTCACCAACTTCTTGCAGCTCATTTTTAAAACAGTAAAGCAACAATTTCAAAAGATTTTTCTTTTATTTTCAGCCATACCAATACCATGGAAGTGATAAACTTTTTAAAAGAAGTTTCTGAAAAGAACTATAAAAAATTTTACAGTAAACAAACAAATAAAGGCATTTTCTATTTTCTAATTGATACAACGTATTTCAATAAGGCATAGTCTTTGAGAACGCTGCTTCATGTCGGATTTCCTAAATGCTAAGAGCGTGCGGATTAGCAGATTTTGCAGTTGAGTATCACTTCTCGCCACTTTTTTCGACGACGTATAAAAGAAGCAAATAACAAATCAGAATGAACAACTATTGATATCAATGTTATATCTCCGGATCATTTTTTTATTACAATCGGTGGAAAATCCTGCGTCACAGGAGGCGGATAAGATTAACCGGCTATTCAATTACTTTAATGTTGCCGCTGCCGGTATGCTGCTGCTGGTTGGCTTTTTGATTGTCTATATCTGTGTCAAATTCAGGCAAAGAAAAGGAGATACAAATACGCCAATATCGACAAAACAAAATAAGAAGCTTGAGCTTTTCATGATCGGCGGACCATTCTTGTTGCTGGTTTTTTTCTTTTATCAAACAGTAACCGTCATGAATTCCGTGTCGCCTTCTCAGGATCCGAAGGGCAAACATCCGGATGTAATAATTACCGGGCATCAATGGTGGTGGCAGGTTGAATATCCAAATGCGAAGGTGATAACTGCTAATGAAGTTCATCTGCCAGTAGGCAAGCCCTTACTTCTTGAAATGCGCTCAGCAGATGTGATACACGATTGGTGGGTACCTGAGCTCGGAAATAAAATGGACCTGATTCCTGGCAACAAAAACTACTTATTACTAAATATTAATAAAACGGGCAGTTACATTGGAGCCTGCAGCGAGTTTTGCGGTGCTCAACATGCGTGGATGCGCATTCATGTAATTGCGCAAACGCAAACTGATTTTAATAATTGGCTTGCAGAAAATGGAAAAAGTGCCAGACAGCCACACGATTCTTTAGCTATTACGGGAGCGCTTTTGTTTCAAACAAAAACGTGCGCCAACTGCCATCGGATACAAGGTACGGCGGCAACATCAAACGCCGGTCCTGATCTTACACATCTTGCAGAAAGAGATGAACTTTTAACAGGTTTAATGGCAAATGACAGTGCAAACTTATTCAAGTGGGTTGATCAACCGCAGGAAGTAAAACCAGGTGCTCACATGCCGGATTTTAAATTTAAAAAAGATACGGTTAATGCGATTGTACATTATTTGCTCGAATTAAAATAACGAATGAATGAATCAATAGAAATACCGGAACCTACCACGCACTTCCCCGGAATTGGTGTAAGTACCGATCAGGGATTGTTGCAATGGATCTCCTCTGTTGATCATAAAATGATTGGCATAATGTATTTGCTGATGGCATCGTTATTTTTTCTTCTCGGGGGTGTGGAAGCTTTGCTAATGCGCATACAACTTGCTATTCCCGATAATCATTTTTTGGGACCTGAAACGTACAACCAGTTTTTTACAATGCACGGAACCACAATGGTGTTTTTAGTAGGAATGCCTGCTGTGCTTGGGTTCTCCGTCTATTTCAGTCCATTAATGATCGGCGCGAATGAGATGGCTTTTCCAAGAATGAATTCTTTCAGCCTTTGGATCAGTTTTTTTGGAGGCTGCCTATTGTATTTTAGTTTCCTCGCAGGCGGCGCTCCGGATGTCGGCTGGTTTAATTACGCTCCTTTAAGTGAAAAGAATTTTTCTATCAGCCAGGGGATTGATTATTATTCACTCGGTCTATTGCTTTCGGGAATAGGAAGTGTAAGTACGGCGATTAACCTGATTGTTACTATTATAAATTATCGGATAGCGAGTTTAGCCTTGAACAGGCTGCCATTGTTTGTATGGATGGTTTTTGTAAATTCTTTTTTAATAATTGCAGCTTTTCCTTCTTTGAATGCGGCTCTTGCCATGTTATTGCTTGACAGGCAATTTCATGCGCATTTTTTCAACACAATGAATGGCGGATCGGCTTTGTTGTGGCAGCATTTATTCTGGATTTTCGGGCATCCTGAAGTTTATATTTTAATTCTTCCTTCATTTGGAATTCTATCTGAAGTATTCCAGGTATATTCGAGAAAACCTATTTTCGGTTATGCATTTGTAGCTGCTTCAAGTGTAGCAATAGCCTTGCTGGCTTTTGGTGTGTGGGCACATCACATGTTTGCGGTTGGGATGGGAAATACCGTCAATGCGTTTTTCTCTGCAGGCAGCATGCTTATCGGCATTCCTACGGGAGTGAAAATCTTTAATTGGCTTGCAACGATGTATGGCGGTAAAATTCAGTTTACAAACTCGATGCTATTTGCCATTGCCTTCTTATTTGAATTTACCATCGGTGGTCTGACAGGAATTGCTTTTTCAATTGTTCCAATTGACTGGCAGCTGACAGATACTTATTTCGTTGTAGCACACCTGCATTATGTTTTAATTGGTGGAACTTTTTTCGGATTGTTTGCCGGATTGTTCTATTGGTTCCCGAAAATGACCGGAAGAAAACTCGATGAGAAATCCGGCAGATGGTTCTTCTGGTTGTTTGTAATTGGTTTTAACGCAACTTTTTTCGTGCAACATATTCTTGGAATAATTGGAATGCCAAGAAGAGTTTATACCTACCCAAATCTTCCCTGGTATGGAATATTAAACATGGTTTCAACAGCAGGCGCATTTATGATGGGAGCGTCGGTGCTACTACTATTCTATATGATCCTGAAAGGAGTCAGGCGAGGAAAAGAAGTGGGAAGCGATCCGTGGGATGCGTTTACATTGGAATGGTACACTCAATCACCGCCGCCGTTAAAGAATTTTGATGACGTACCGGCTATCAATAGCCCTCTGCCTTTGTGGCAATTAAAATACGGCAGCAATTCAAAAAATAATGAAGATGAAAAAGGACAATAAAACAATGATGAAATTGGTAGTCGGCACAGAGGCCATGTTTTTTATTTCTCTTATAATGGCTTTCGTTTATATGGCTTATAATTCCGGCTTTGAACCGTACCAGGTAAAAGCACTGGACATAAAAACAACCGGAATTTTCACTTTATTTCTTTTTGCGAGCAGTTTCACCTTTTGGCGTGCAGAAAAAAATTATCGAAAAGGAAAAATAAACAATTTGAAGACCTGGTTGATCGCAACTATCATTTTAGGAAGCATTTTTTTATTTGGCCAGGGAAAAGAATATTGGCGGCTGGTGCAGGATAATATCACATTAAACGGTAGTGTTTTCGGAACCAGTTTTTATACACTCACCGGCTTTCATGGCTTCCATGTGTTTGTAGGATTGATCATTTTACTGATCATTCTGATCATGTCATTTTTAGGAGATTTTGATAAAGAAAACTCAACCGTAGTAAGCACTGTAGGAATTTACTGGCACTTTGTCGATGTAGTTTGGGTTTTCGTTTTCACGGTGGTCTATGTACTTCCAAAATTCACAAACACTTAAACTGAAAACCATGAACTCTATCTTCTCATATTGGCATTTCGATCCGGGCATCCTGTTATTATTAACAGGAATGAGCCTTCTTTATTTGTTTACTACCAATTTTAAATTATCAAACAAATCTTTATACTTCGCCGCCGCAGTTTTTTTGATGATTCTTTGTATGGCATCACCATTGCACTTCCTGGGAGAAAATTATTTGTTCAGCGCTCACATGCTTACACATGTGTTGATGATTTTAATCGCCGGACCCCTTATTGTTGCTTCTCTTCCCAAAGAAAACCGGTTTCAAAATCAGTTGGTTTTCTTTTCTAAAAAAATAATGAAAACACCAATAATCGCCTGGCTTTGCGGATTGGCTATCATGTGGTTTTGGAATATCCCTTCGATCTTTAACCGCTTGTTTGAAATGAATCAAGTAGCGGGTATTCATTTGATGAGTTCTTTGATGTACCTGCAGTTTATAAGTATGTTGGTTGCCGGTATAATTTTTAGCTGGCCGATAGTTAATCCCTATAAACCCTACCGGCTTGGGGCTCTTGCGGGGGTTCTTTATCTTTCTACTGCCTGCGTTTTTTGTTCGTTGCTTGGATTGATAATAACATTTTCGCATGTGGGCACTTACACTCACTACATCAACATTGCGGATAATTATGGTTTCTTGCCGATGATAAGAAACAGTTGGAAAATTTCGGAAGCGGCCGATCAGCAGATGGCCGGATTGATAATGTGGGTGCCCTGTTGTTTTATTTATTTATCAGCCTCGATGCTCCTTTTAATAAAATGGTTCAATTGTGATTATAAAAATTTACCGAACGCAAAGAAGATTGGTTTAGAAAGTTTGGAAGTTTAGAAAATAAAAAATGAAAATGAAAACGGAAGATCAATTTAAAAAAGTAAAAGCGAAGCCTGAAATTTTACCCAAGCCAACTTACTGGCCTTTCTTTTTGGCATTGGGATTAACCTTCATCGGCTGGGGTTTATTAACCACCTGGTATTTTTCTTTGGCAGGTTTGATCGTATTTGTAGTGTCATTAATCGGGTGGATAAATATTTTGCGCCATGAATGAAGAATCAACAAATAAAGAGGATTCCATTGCGCAAATAAGCAGGCGAAAATTTTTTGTAAAGTTAAGCCTAAGCGTTGCAGGAATTAGCGCTGCCATAGCCGCGATTCCTGTAGTGAGCGCATTGCTTGCTCCTTTGCTGGAGCATCCGCCCGGCCAATGGCGGACTGTGGGGAAAGTAAATGATTTCCAATTAGGAACAACAACGCTGGTAAATTTTATCGATGCGGATCCAAAACCCTATGCAGGTGTAACAGCAAAAACCGGGGCATGGGTGCGCAGAAATGAAAAAAATGATTTTACCGCTTTTGCTATTAATTGTACGCATCTTGGATGCCCGGTACGCTGGGAAAAAAATGCTGATCTTTTTATGTGCCCGTGCCATGGAGGCGTTTATTATGCGGATGGAACGGTAGCGGCCGGTCCACCTCCGAGACCTTTAACGAAATATGAAGTGAGAGTTTACAATGAGAATGTGCAGATAAAAACAGCGCCCATTCCACTTACAACCATCGGCGCAGCAAAAACATCATGACAGGATTATTTAAAAAAATAGGAAGCTGGATTGAAGACCGGACGGGAATCGCGAAAAATTTTTTGCCGATAATGAAACACCCTGTGCCTCCGGGAGCCAAATGGAGTTATGTGTTTGGCAGTGCGACTCTGTTTTGTTTTATCTTACAGGTAATTACCGGCGTAGCCCTGGCATTGTTGTACCAGCCAAGTTCAAATAATGCATATCAATCTCTTGAATTTATAACGAACGAAGCTAAATTCGGGAATGTACTTCGTGGCATTCATTATTTTGGTGCTTCGGCAATGATAATCCTGGTTGGCATTCACATGATCAGAACTTACATCACCGCATCATATAAATTTCCCAGGGAGATGAATTGGATCAGTGGTGTAGTACTGTTGTTGTGTACAATCTTTATGGGTTTTACCGGACAATTACTCAGGTGGGACTCGAGCGGCGTCTGGTCTTCGGTAGTGGCTGCGGAACAATTGAGCAGAACTCCGCTTGTTGGAAAATACCTCGCGCGCTTATTGATTGGAGGTGATACGGTTGGCGGCCAGAGTCTGAGCCGTTTTTTTGCTTACCATGTGTTTATTTTTCCTGCCTTGATCTTCATATTTGTCGGGTTGCATTTGTACCTCGTCATACAAAACGGAATTTCAGAACCACCAAAGCAAGGCAGATTGATCGATCCGAAAACTTATCGTAAATGGTATAACAATATGCTGAAGGAAAAAGGTGTTCCGTTCTGGCCGGATGCCGCCTGGAGAGATACCATCTTTGGATCTTTTGTAATTATTACCATCATTGCGCTTGCGGTAATTTTTGGGCCGCCCACGCTTACCAATCAACCAGATCCTTCAATTGTACATACTTCTCCAACTCCCGACTGGTATATGATTCCATTCTTTGCATTATTTGCTTTGATGCCTCATAAAATGGAATCCATTGCAATGATCATCGGCCCTATTTTAACAATTGCCTTGTTGTTTTCAATTCCCTTTATATCCAACCGCGGTCAAAGAAGCCCTCTAAAAAGGCCGTGGGCAATGTTCGGCGTTATCTGCGTTGTTGTGTTCGTTCTCAGTTTGCTTCACATTGGTTTGAACGCACCATGGTCGCCACATTTTGATACAAAGCAATTGCCGTTGACTGCGATAAAATCTTCATCGCCCGATTCGGCAGTCATCCAGGGAGTGAAGCTGTTCTACGATAAAGGCTGCGAGTATTGCCATACTATTCATCATTACGGAGGCAATGCCGGACCAAATCTTACGACTATTGGCAACCGCTTATCTGCTGAAGCTTTGAAGATCAGGATTGTAAATGGAGGAACTAATATGCCCTCTTACGGGGGGATACTTTCGAAGGAGGAACTGAATAAAATAGTCGCCTTTCTTTCCACTCAGAAATAAAACCAGTAAATAAACTTTTTCAGCAGGTTTTGATTTTCCATTTTTACAAAAGGCACAACTTTTGTGATTTGACGGTGCATTACGGAATGATATTATGTAATGGCCGCATTCTCGTCCTGTCTCTAACATTCTGATTTTCTTAATCAAATAAATTGTTCTTATATGCCGGAATCGGAAGCAGATTCAGTTAAAAATCCTTTAGTTTTTTCAAAAAAAGTGTGGATTACGGGGGCGATCTTTTCACTCATCATCATTTTAATTCTTCTTTTTAAGGCTTTGTTTTCTGTATTCTTATTATCACTTACTGCTATTTTGATAGCGCTTTATTTTAGAAGCTGTGCGGATATTTTGCATCGTAATTTTCATTGGCCTGTTAAACTTTGCACTTTCATTTCTGTTTTCATAAATATCCTCCTTCTTGTCGCGTTTTTCTGGTTTGTGGGGGCGAGGCTTCAACAACAGGTTTCACAATTATCAGACACATTACCCCAAACAATTCAACGCGCAAAAGACCAATTAAGCAATTCAACCCTCGGCAGCAAGTTGGTGCAATTCATGAACAGTTCAGGAGATTCAATAAAAATGAAGGACCTGGTGAAAAAGTTCTTTTCAAGCAGCTTTGGTGCATTGAGTGATATTTATATCATCCTTCTTCTTGCCCTGTTTTTTACAGCAGATCCAATGCTTTACAAGAAGGGAATCGTTCATCTTTTACCCCCAAAAGCAAAAGAAAAAGGTGATAAACTATTATCTGAACTGGCAGATGTCTTAAAAAAATGGATCAAAGGACAAATTATCGGCTTCTTTTTTATTGCGCTTATTACCGGAATTGGATTATGGATTATTGGAATGCCTTTGATACTTACTCTTGCTTTAATTGCCGGCATATTGAATTTTATCCCGAATTTTGGGCCGGTGATTGCTTTAATTCCCGCCGCATTACTTGCTCTCATGCAGTCTCCGAACACGGCAATACTAGTTGCATGCATGTACACATTTGTTCAAATAATTCAGAGTGCAGTAACTCAGCCGCTGATTCAGCAAAAGATGGTACGCATTCCCCCGGCTCTCACCATTTTTGCCCAGTTGGCCTTCGGTATGCTGGCCGGTTTTTGGGGCATTCTAATGGCTACTCCGCTTGTGGCGCTTTTGATAACAATAGTTAACCGCCTGTATGCTGAGCCGCAGTCACATCACAAATACGATGTAAAGTTACTTGATCCGAAAACTGCATAATAAGGCTGGAATAACTATTGCAATTATTCTCGAAAAATTAAAGAGTCACTCATGGCTGAATCAAAAACTTCAATATATGGAGCATTAATTTCAAACGCGGCCATCGCAATCATTAAGTTTGTAGCTGCGTTTTTTAGTGGCAGTTCCGCAATGCTTTCCGAAGGAATCCACAGTGCAGTTGATACAAGTAATGAACTGTTGTTATTGTTGGGAATTAAGAGGAACAAGCAGCAGCCGGACAAGCAACATCCTTTCGGATATGGGCAAGAATTGTATTTCTGGTCGCTCATTGTATCAATCCTGGTCTTCGGTTTGGGAGGGGGACTTTCTATATACGAAGGAGTAGATCATATTTTACATCCACATCCAATGGAAAATGCTTTATGGAATTATATCGTTTTGGGCACCGCATTTATATTTGAATCAATTTCCTTCTACATTGCAATCAGGGATTTTTTAAAACAGCCACGGCATTCAAGTAATTTTCTGAAAAGACTTCGTTCCAGTAAAGATCCCGGTTTCTTTATTGTTATTTACGAGGACGCGGCAGACCTTGCCGGTTTAATCATTGCTTTTGCAGGAGTTGTTTTGTCGGCTTATTTCAACAGTCCCTTAATAGATAGAATTGCTTCTGTTTTAATCGGGCTTGTGCTTCTTTTAATAGCATTAATGATGATTTCAGAAAGCCATGATTTATTGATTGGTGAAAGTGCTGATTCGAAGTTGGTCGAACAAGCCGAAGCACTTATCCGGCGGGATGAGGATGTAGATGAAGTACAAACGCCTTTGACAATGCAACTTTCACCCAATGAAGTATTACTTGCTTTAAATTTAGAATTTAGAAAGGATCTCAGCGGCTCACAAATCGTTGATAGCATAAGCCGTCTTCGGGAGATGATAAGGGATAAATTTCCGCAAATCAAACAGATCTATTTGGAAGCCGGCAACTTATCAAAAAAGAAAAAGATCGAAGAAACATAAAAATTATCATGTATTTAGCGTTATAGGACAAATATTTTATTGAAATTTACTAAAAGTATATGCCACAGGCACCGTACTTGGAATAATTATTTCATTGTGTAAATTAACTATTGCAAATTTTAAAAAATCGATTTTATGAAACGCAGTATCAAAAGCCTTGAAGGTTATTCTTTAAAAGAAACTGATGGCGAAATTGGAGAAGTTGATGAATTTTATTTTGATGATGTTAGCTGGACTATCCGTTACCTGGTAGTAAAAACAGGCAACTGGCTTTCGGGGCGAAAAGTACTTATTTCGCCTAAGGCTTTGTTACAACCAGATTGGGAAAATCAAGAATTTCCTGTAAACCTCACTAAAGAACAGATAAGAAACAGTCCAGACATAGATACTGATAAACCCGTTTCGCGGCAACATGAAGAAGAATTGTCTTCTTATTACACCTGGGACACTTATTGGGGTGAAGAACCTCACGGAGCAGGAATTTTTGGTGCAATGCCGAGTGCATTATATGAGAGCGAGATTGGTGAGCCTGAAAATGTAGACCAGAGTGCGATTGAGGAGCAGTCAAATAACGATCCGCATTTACAAAGCACCGACGCCGTAAAGGGTTATGCAATTCACGCAAGTGATGGTGAAATTGGTAAGGTTGTAGATTATATTCTTGATGACAGCAATTGGAAGATCGATTACCTGGTAGTGGACACCGGTAGCTGGCTGAACATTAAAAAAGTGCTTTTGCCTACCAGCTGGATCACGCAGGTAAAATGGGATAATCGTATTGTCATTGTAAATGTAACAATAGCAGAGATAGAAAATAGTCCGGCTTATGACTCCTCAGAGCCAATAAATGCAGTTGATGAAAAAAAACTGTATGATTACTACGGCAGGCCCCAACAAAAAAAATAAGAAATCCACAGACATGGCGCCTGTTTAAGGAAGATTAATCTCCTCAATGTTTCTTGCACTGCTTGACTGCAGATTATTCTGAATATTTTACGCCCTTTGATGGCTGAAACTTCGCTTTTAATCGACTATCATTACAGATGCTACGTGAGCAATTAACGCCGATGATGTTGTGATTAGCTTCAGTATTTAAATCAAGAGGACAAAAAGAAACAGTGAGCAATCATTGAAAATAAAAATTCGATCTTTTTGTTGGTTCATGTATTGTTTCTTTGAAAGAATGTATTTTTTGTTCCTTTGCTTTTCAGACAAAAAATAAAAATATTATGACGAAAAGAATCAGCATTCCAAAGCTGGAACCCGCAGCGTATGAAGCAATGAGTAAACTTGAGCAATACACGAACAACTCTTCTCTTCCACCGCTGCTAAAAGAAATGATAAAAATAAGAGCCTCCCAGATAAACGGTTGCGCTTATTGCCTCGATATGCATACTATCGACGCGATAAAATTGGGTGAAACCACACGTAGAATTTTTGCTTTATCGGCATGGAAAGAGTCTCCATTATTTAGCGAGCAGGAAAAAGTTGTATTGCAACTGACTGAAGAAGTTACCCTTATTGGACAAAAAGGTGTTGCGGATCAAACCTATAGTAATGTACTGAAGTTTTTTTCAGAAAATGAATTGGCGCAACTCATTATGCAGATCATTGTCATTAACTCCTGGAACAGAATCGCTATTTCTACGAACCAGATTTTTGAACCGAGAGATCATTAAACAGTTTGCTAATTTATTGTTTTATCCATCTATGAGTGAATGGTTTCAGACTGATTAATGCTAAATTTGCAAGCTAATAAAAGCCCTGGTTTTGATTGAAGAAAAACACGACATCCTGGATCTTAATGATGTAAAATTATTGGTTGATAGTTTTTATGGAAAAGTAAGAAACGACGAACTGATCGGCCCGATTTTTAATGAACGTATCCAAGACCGTTGGCCTCAGCATTTAAACAAAATGTATACATTCTGGCAAACCGTTTTACTTGGAGAACACACCTATTTCGGCACTCCTTTTCCGCCCCACGCTCAATTACCTGTTGAAGGTAATCACTTTGAAAGATGGCTATTGCTTTTTGGTGAAACTGTATCAGAATTATTTCAGGGTAAAATAGCGGATGAGGCACTGTGGCGGGGAAACAAGATGGCTGAAATGTTTCAATCCAAAATTGAATATTATAAAAAGAATGCCCACAATTCTGTGATTTAAATAATTAGCATTTATTGAATTTCTGCAAAAGCACTCATATACTTATTAATGTAGAAATGCTTTGATTTTGATTTGTATTGCATAATAAACCTCGGGTGCTCAAGCGAAATCACTTTTTTAAAAAAATGAAATTGATCGTTTACCTGCCTGAAGAATTTTTCATTTTTACCTGTTCCGAATAAGTAACAAATGTCAGTGTTCACTCCAAAACTTATTTGCTTTTTGATATTGCTGATCATAAAATCATAAACGCAACCTGTCAGTTCTTTACTGTCGTAATAATTATAATTGACTTCTTTGCCTTTACTATTAACAACAGTAAACCCAAGCGGGCAAAGCGATTGAATATAAAAATCGCCGTAAAATTTTTGGGCACCCCCATAATGATTGATCACTTCGTACACAAAAGTTGCAGAAGGCTCGTGGGTAATTTTGCCTGAAAATTCCAGGCCACACTCACTTAATAATCTTTTCGTATCGGTAAAAGGAACCCCCGTAACGCCCGCACCAAAGCGACCCGGATTGATTCCAAAAATGATGTGCCTTTTATGCGTATCGTTATAATACTTTTTGTAAAACTTAGAGGATATTTTTAGCGCTTGCTTATTCTCTTTAAAAGGGTTCATGATGCGAATATCAGCCGGCAATGAACCATTGAACGAAAGGTTTTTATTGAACGAGATAATTTTATCCGCAAATGTTTTCATGCATATGTTCGAACGCGTCTTAATCAGCCTTTTTCAACGACCTTGACCCATTTTATCAATTCGCTAAGCGGTGTTTGTTCTTTGTAAGACACCATTAGCTTTCCTTTTTTATCGAAAAGGGCCGTAAATGGCGTATGTTCAAGATGATAGTAATTTTTTAAAAAGAATACCGGCACTTCCATTCCCACTTTAATATTTCGATAATTGTTGATTTTATAATGATTTATAAACCATGCCACATCGTCTGATGATTCAAAAGTTACCATCAATATCTCGGTGTTTTTAAATGCATCCATCTTCGGCATTAACTGGTTCATGAAAGCGCGACAATGTTCGCAATCCGGCGCAAAATAAATTAAAAGCAAGGGCTTGTTGTGAGAGAATTCTTTTGCAGAAAAAGTCTTTCCATCAGTCAGCTTTACTTTAAATTCAGGAAGCGTTTGCCCGCTTGCTTTTTCAGTCGAGAAAGTAAGTCCAACAAGAAGAAAGCAAAGTAAAGCAGGAATAAAATTTTTTAATTTCATTTAATACGGATAAAGTTGAATTACAGTAAATCCACAATTAAGCGAAATTTCTATTTAAAGTTTTTTGATTTTTATATCTCTAAACCAAACATCATCTCCATGATCCTGAAGAGCGATCTTTCCTTCTTTAAAGGCAGAAAAGCCGGGCATATCTTTAAACTTGCTGATGGACACCATCTTTTTCCAGTTTTCATCCCACATTTTTGTTGAAAGCGTGTGTTGTCCATTCATATAAAAATCCAGTTTGCCATCTTTGGATTTAATTTCTACCTGGTTCCATTGTCCCAAGGGTCTAACTGCTTCCTTTGAAGCAAGAAGATCATAAAGGTCACCGGCGCGATGTGTGTAAAGTTTACCATCCGGCTGTCCGAGACGGGTAGGAGTGCCATTATCCAAAACCTGCATTTCAATACCTGTAACGTAAGTTTCATGGTATTTTTCAGGATCCTCATTTACATAAAAAATGATACCACTGTTTCCTTTTTCAGAGATCTTCCATTCTAATTTCAGGTCAAAATTTTTATATTCCTCGTTAGTGACAAGATCGCCACGTTCTTTGTCAGGAGTCGATGCATCTAAATGAATAGTGCCATCTTCTACTTTCCACTCATTTCCCGCGGATTTCTTTCCGTAGGTGTGCCATCCGTCGGTTGTTTTCCCATCAAATAAGGTTATCCAACCATCATCATTTTGAGGCGAAAGATGCTTTTGAGAAGAATTCATTGGATTGCTTTCAAAAGAATTAAAACTTAAAAAAATTACAACAGCAGCTAAAAGTGAAATTAACTTGTACATTATTTGTTTTTATTAGTGAATAAAATTATTCTAATCCTAAAACCTGGCGGTTTAGTTTTTCATTTGGAGCAGTTCCTGCAAAATCATCAAATGCTTTTTGCGTAACATGGATGATGTGATTCTTTATGAATTCAGCGCCTTCTCTTGCTCCGTCTTCCGAATTCTTTAAACAACATTCCCATTCCAAAACGGCCCAACCCGGATAATCGTAAGCGGCCAGTTTACTGAAAATCGCTTTAAAATCAACCTGTCCATCACCCGTAGAACGGAAGCGGCCTGCACGATTGAGCCAGCTTTGATATCCGCCATAAACTCCCTGCTTCCCGGTAGGATTAAATTCAGCATCTTTTACATGGAAAGCACGAATGCGTTCATGATAAAAATCAATATAAGCAAGGTAATCAAGCGCCTGCAATACAAAATGGGAAGGATCATAAAGCAGGCAAGCTCTTTTATGAAAATTCACGTGCTCCAAAAACATTTCGTAAGAAGCTCCATCATGAAGATCCTCTCCAGGGTGAATTTCATAGCAAACATCTACATCACATTCATCAAATTCATTCAAAATCGGAACCCACCTTTTTGACAATTCTTTAAACCCATCTTCCACCAAGCCTTCAGGCCGTTGAGGCCATGGATAAACATTTGGCCACAATAAGGCTCCGCTAAAGGTCGCATGTGCATTCAATCCTAAATTCTGAGAAGCTTTAGCAGCATATTTCAATTGTTGAACTGCCCATTCCTGTCTCGCCTTTGGATTGTTTCGGTACTGCTCCGGTGCAAAGGCATCAAACAAAGCATCATATGCCGGATTCACTGCCACCAACTGTCCCTGCAAGTGAGTTGAAAGTTCGGTAATATCTAATCCAAAACTGTTTACCGTTCCTTTTAGTTCATCTGCGTATGTTTTGCTTTCCGCGGCTTTTTGCAGGTCGATAAATCGGGCATCTTGAGTAGGAAGTTGCACGCCGACAAAACCTTTTTCTTTTGCCCATTGGCAAATGCTTTTCAAACTGTTGAAGGGTGCTTCATCTCCGATAAACTGTGCTATAAAAATTCCAGGGCCTTTTATTGTTTTCATTGCTTTGTTTTTCTATAATTCTAAATTGGTATGTTTACAGTAAACTGATAAATAAGGCATTTTTTTATTTAGTCATCGCCACTACTACTCTTTCCATCTGCACGTTTTTGCAATTCTGAAATTGGCATTGAAATGATACGGCCCATTTGCTTATTCCCCCTGTAAGTGACTACTTTAAGCATCACAGCATCTTCCGGAACAGTTAATGGAGTGGTATAAGTTGGATAATAATTGTCAGGGAATGAATTGTCAAAACTGTAATGTATCTGCAGATCCTTTATTTCTGTGCTCAAGGTAATTTTTATTTGACCGCTATCTGTTTTACTTACTTCGAAAATAGGATCATACATGCTTGGCGCATATTTTATGTGTGCTTCGTCTAATCTTGGAAATTGCTTTTCAACCCTGGATGAAAAATCATCCCAGTTTTTCTTGTCCTTTGGAGTCCACACGTCTTCTGAAATTGCCATTGCCCGTGGCCAGATCATATATTCAAGATGGCGCATGTTATAAACCTGTTCTGTCCATAAATTAGCTTGTCCTCCCAGAATATATTTAGGATCAATACTATCAGGAACCGGTTCAAACTGGTAAGCTTTCCTTAGTCTTAAAGTTTCATAAACATGCGGTTCAATGATTGGGTCGCCATTCATATAATCAAGGTAGGCATAAGTGGTAGGACTCATAACCACATCATGATGCATTTTTGCCGCTTCAATGCCACCAGCCATTCCGCGCCAGCTCATTACTGCAGCACTTGGGGCTAAACCACCCTGAAGTATTTCATCCCAACCCATAAATTTCTTTCCTTTTGACTCAACAATTTTTTCCAGTCTCTTTTCAAAATAACTTTGCACCTGGTCCATGTTGGTAAGTCCTTCTTTTTTCATCAAAGCCTGCACATCTGCACTTTTTTCCCAGAAATTTTTAGGACATTCATCTCCGCCACAATGGATATATGGGAAGGGAAATAACTCGGCCATCTGCGTCATTACTTTATCTAAAAACTCATACACTTTAGGATTAGCAGGACAAAGTGTGTTATCAACCATAGCAATTGGTGGTTGACCATGAGACCAATCCATTATCGGCTCCCCTGAGCGAACACGATATTTATCAGCACCTTGGGTACAAGAGAGATCAGGATAAGAAACTACTGCAGCGAGGCTATGACCCGGAACATCAATTTCAGGTAAAATATTTACGAAATGATCGGCTGCATATTTTACAATCTCACGAATATCATCTTGCGTATAATAACCCCCATAATTTAGAGGTTCATCCGGTTTTGGAGGAGAAAATGTTCCAAAATATCCAACCTTACTTACTCTTTTTGAACCCACTTCTGTAAGACGGGGCAACCCTTTGATTTCAATCCTCCATCCTTCGTCATCGGTTAAATGCAAATGCAATAAATTGAATTTGTATAGTACCATCTGGTCGATAAATTCTTCTACTTGTTTCTTTGTGAAAAAGTGACGGCTTACATCCAACATCAATCCTCTCCAGCCAAAGCGTGGATAGTCTGTAACCTTACAAACCGGAACATTCCATTTTACATTTTTTGCAGCAGAGCTATCGTTTATTTCTTTAGGAAACAATTGGTATAGGCTCTCCATTCCATAAAACAATCCTGCAGGTTTATTGGCTGAAATCGAAATTTCCTGGGGAGTAACATTAAGGTGATAACCTTCATTACCTAAAGTAGCATCTTTTATCAAAGACAAATCGATTCCATTGCTCCTTTTTTTTGAACTAAACTGAACCGGCACGCTATAGCCTGTAGCACGTTTCAGTTTCTCTGCAATATAATTTCCTACTCTTTTTGCATCCGCATTTGAAGACATTACATAAATGACTGCTTTGGAAGTAAGCACAAAATTTCCTGTTCCTGAAGTTACAGAAACAGGTTCCGGTATCAACATGTCTGCTACATTTGTCTTCTGTGCAAAAACAGAAACAGAAAAGAAAAACAGTAATGAAACGAACAAGCCTTTTCTCATAGAATCGATTTAAACATTAAAGTGATTTAATGCCATGAAGATAGAAAATTCGAAGCAGCTAATAAACAAAAAATTATTTTTTGATCTTCAATCCAAGAGGTAAAATTGTCTTTCCAAAAACTTCGTTTAATAAAGCGCCTATTCCTGCGTAAATAGCTGAAGCGCCGCAAACAATTCCTTCATAGCCCGTAAAAGTCTTTATGGAAGCGCCGGCTTCTGATTCCCCAAAAGCCAATAAGAAATACAGGATGGCTAAAGTGACAAATACAAATTGTAAAGCGCGGCTGATTTGGAGTGTTCCGAAGAAAAGAAGGGTTGTAAATATTCCCCACATGATAAGATAAGCAATCATTGCTGAAGGAGAAGCAGCTGGCACCCATCCCAATTTAGGAATAACGATCAGTGCTACAAGTGTAAGCCAGAAAGAGCCATATGAAACAAAAGCTACAAAACCGAAAGTGTTGTTCTTCTTCGATTCCATAATGCCAGCGATGATTTGGGCGATCCCGCCGTAAAAAATTCCCATTGCAAGAATCATGGAATTCATATCGAAAATACCTGCGTTATGCAGGTTGAGTAACACGGTGGTCAAACCGAAAGCAAGGAGTCCGAGCGGAGCGGGATTGGCAGAAGTGTCTTTAATAATAACAGTTGTTGGTTCCATAACAAGCATTTTAGATTTTAAAATTTAAAGTACTATAATTAATTTTAAATCAGCAAAAATTATCATGAATCATTACTTATTATTTTTTGCAAAACACTTTATTAACAATTTTAAAATTAAATTATGACTACTCAACAAATTGCTCACAGACTTGCTGAGCTTTGCAGGCAAGGCGAATTTGACAAAGCCCAACAGGAACTCTTCGCAGAAGATGCCGTAAGCATTGAGCCGGAAGCTTCAACCGGTTTTGAAAAAGAAACAAAAGGATTGGCTGCTATTGCGGAAAAAGGAAAACGCTTTTCAGAAATGGTAGATACCGTTCATGGTATTACAATTTCTGATCCTGTAGTTGGAGGAAATGCTTTTGCCATTTCCCTAAATATGGATGTGACAATGAAAGGTCAGGGTCGTGCGCCGATGGCAGAAATTTGTGTATATAAAGTGAAGGACGGAAAAATAATTTCAGAGCAATTTTTTATGTAAAAGTTTTTTCTATAAAATTTATTGCTTTACTGAATCTTTCATCGTACTCCCCTGAAATTTCGCACCAAGGGACTCGTTGGTTCAATAAAAGATCTTTATAAAAATAGTACAACCTTTTGCGCACTTTCAAGTCCGGATATTCTCTCAGGCCATCTCTTATCCATGGAAGATCTACGTCACAAAGCAAATACAGATCATATTTTCTTTCTGCAACCCGATTTAAAATCCAGTTATTACATTTATTAAAAACAAACTCCGACCAAACCTTCATCACATACATATCGGTGTCGATAAATAATTTTGGTGTATCGTGAAGATTGAATGCTGACTGGTGTTTTTCATCATGAAGTTTTTTTAATGCTTCTTCTTCCAGTTCAATTTGTCCTGCAGCGATATCAATTAAATCAGTAGAACTATAATTGGGCCCATGTTTTTGCAAATACTCTCTCGCATATTCCGGAACCCACGAAGTATGGTAGTGGGCAGCAAGCTTTTCGCAAAGTGTGCTTTTGCCTGTGGATTCCGGGCCGATTATCACTATTTTTTTTATTGTTTTCATTGAGAGAAATCTTCCTGTGTTTTTAAATGTTTCGCTCTTCTTTGCCATTCAATCAATCCTGAAAATGCCATAATTAAAAGTATTACATAATAGACACTGGTAAAAACGTAATGCTTTACAAAGTACAACGGTATCGATGCACAATTGGTAGCTATCCACCAATACCAGCTTTCCACTTTTTTCCTGGCCATCAACCACATGCCCGTGAATGCTGTGGAACTAGCAAACGCATCTGCCCATGGAATTGCACCTGGCGCGAAATCTTTTTTCAGATAGCTGAGCGAAAAAAAGATCACCACATAAAACGAGGCAAAAAATATTAATTCTTTCACCCACTCTTTTTTTGTGCTGTAAAGAATGTTCACCACGTGTTCCTCTTGTTGATTTCTTTTTGCCCACAAAATCCAGCCGTAAATGCTCATAAAGGTGTAATACAAATTCACACTTGCTTCACCAAGGAGACTTCCTTTAAAACTGAGATAGATGTAAAAAATGGTGTTGAGTAGTCCTGTCGGATAAACCCAAATATTTTCCTTCCTGGAAAACCAAACGCTTACAATTCCTGAAAACACGGCAATGTACTCAAGCCATGTAGTTTCTTTCATTCCCTCAACAAAAGCATGGTATATTTCCGGCAAACTCAATACAATATTTTAGCTTCAAATGTAATGTAGAATGATTATAAACGGAGACAACAGTAAACAAATAAATAACAGACATCTTTATTTTCTCTTCAATTTCAACACAAAAAAAGCACCTTTTTCAAGGTGCCATTATCAAGAAATATTATTTAGAATAATTTATTTGGAAGTAGCCACTACTTCTCTCACTTCCGGGATCATTCGCTTCATCATACCTTCTATCCCTGCTTTCAAAGTGATCATTGAAGAAGGGCATCCGCTGCAACTTCCCTGCATCATCAGGTTTACGGTTCCATCTTCATAACTCAAAAACTGTATGGCGCCGCCGTCCATTTCAACTGCCGGTTTTACATAATTTTCCAACAATTCTTTTATTCTTTTTACCACATCCCCATCATCCACATGAATTTCATTGGTGCTTTCGGACTTTCTTGCGGCCAATTCTTCTTCGTTAATAATTACATTTCCTTCTTCCAAATATTCTTTCAAAAATTGTTTTACCGATGGAATCACATCCTGCCAGTCTTCAGTATCATCGGTTTTGGTAAGCGTTACAAAATTGCTTGCTATAAAAACGGATTTTACAAAAGGAAAAGAAAACAGTTGCATTGCCAAAGGAGAAGCAGATGCACTTTCTTCATTTTTAAAATCAACACTTTTTCCCGGGTATAAAAGTTTGTTGGCAACAAACTTCATGGTTTCAGGATTTGGTGTCATTTCGGTATAAATGCTAACAACAGTGTTACCGGTTTTGATCATAATAGCTTTATTTAGACGTACAAAGGTAAAGATTAAACCTGAAAATCTCTTTTTGCACTTGTTAAGAAATTAAAACATAGTGTTAGAATATCTACAGGAAAAAAACTTTTGTTCTTCTCATATCGTATGTAAATTGTTAGCGGCCGCTTTATCCAAAAACCAGTGCAATTGGCCACTTTGTGGCGATATAAGTTGTGCGGGGTATTCTGCCGGCTTATATTCTCCTTCCAATACTTTTTCCAATACAGCAGACTTCTTTTCTCCCTCTACCATAAATACTATGTTCGTTGCTTTGTTTACGATCACGGGCATAAGTGTGATGCGATACATCTGCTGCTGTTCATTATATACTGTGTTTACCCAATGATGTTCATTAAAAATTAGCGAATGCGGAAACAATGAAAGAGTGTGTCCGTCATCGCCCATACCGAGTAAAACAAGATCAAAGCTATGATCCGTACTGTCAAAAAAAGTGTGAAGTTTTTTGCGATATTCAGCTACAGCAAAATTAGGCTCAATATCAGTTCTCATGATGTGGATTTGCGAAGGCGGTATGTCCAGGTGTTTGAGCAAATAATCATACGCCATTTTTGCATTGTTGCGTTCATCCTTAAATGGAACCACTCTTTCATCGCCCCAAAAAATATGAACACGCTTCCAATCTATCTTGCTGCTGTATTTTTCAGAAGCTAGCTTTTCATACAGAATTTTTGGCGTTCCTCCTCCCGAAAGGACCATGGTAAAAAATTGCTGATTCTTTAAAGTCTCTGAGACTAAATCGCAGATAAACTCGGCCAGTTTATCGCCCATGATTTCCCGATTGTCGAAAATATGCAGCTTCATATTTTATTTTTGTTTTGCTGGCTGTGAGATCCAGTTATGCCCATCACGGGCAATAAGTGCTTCCGCATCTTCCGGTCCCCACGAATCCGGTGAATAATTAGGGAAATTCAAAGGTTTGCGCGCCGACCATACTTCTAAAATTGGCATCACAATTTCCCACGCCGCTTCAACCTGATCTGCCCGCATGAACAAAGTAGCATCGCCATCCATTACATCATACAGCAGCGTTTCATACGCTTCCGGCTCTTCTCCTTTATAGGCATCTTCATAATTAAAAACCATGTTTACCGGGTTTAGGATCATCGCCTGACCAGGTCGCTTTGCCTGGAAACTAAGACAAATATCCATTTCAGGTGAAATACCTATAGATAGCCGGTTTGGCCGCCAGGTTTCTGTTGCTTCTTTCGGAAAAGCAAAGTCAGGAGCGGGCTTAAATTGTATTGTCAACTCGGTAGATTTTTCATGTAGTCTTTTACCGGTTCTCACGTAAAAAGGAACACCTTCCCAGCGCCAGTTATCAATATAAAACTTAACAGCTGCAAACGTTTCTGTATTTGAATTAGGATCGGTCCCTTCTTCTTCTTTATAACCGGGCACTTTCTCGCCCTGCATCCAACCACCTCCATATTGTCCCCGTGCCGCGAAATCCTGAACTTCATCTTTTGGTATACGCCGAATCGCATTCAGCACATCCACTTTCTTATTCCTGATTTCATGCGCATTAAAAGAAACAGGGGGTTCCATGGCGATCATACACACGAGTTGTAAAATATGATTCTGGATCATATCACGCAATGCTCCTGAATGTTCATAGTATCCACCGCGCCCTTCCACACCCACTGTTTCAGAAGCGGTTATTTGGACATGATCAATATAGTGCCTGTTCCACAAAGGTTCGAATAATGCATTTGCAAAACGAAGCGCCAGTATATTTTGCACGGTTTCTTTTCCCAAATAATGATCAATCCGATAGATCTGGTCTTCATCGAAATGCTCAAGAAGCATTTGATTCATTTCAACAGCGCTTTTCAAATCATGTCCAAAAGGCTTTTCCACTACAATGCGTGTACATTTTTTATCGTGGCAAGCCGGCATAGTAGCAATATTCTTAACAATGCTGGGAACCAGTTGTGGCGCCACTGCCATATAAAAAATTACATTCGGATGATGCCCGGCTTCGGATTCCTTCTCTTTAGCAATCTCTGTTAGCCTTTCATATTCTTTTGGATTGGTAGCATCCATCTGCAGATAACAAACGTGTTTTGAAAAATCTTTCCATTTCCCATTAGCGTCTTTTATTCTGGAAAACTGGTCTATTCCTTCCTTTAAATGTTTTTTATAGTTCTGGTCTGAATATTCGGAACGGCCAATACCGACAATGCTGAAATGATCCGGCATTGCATTATCTAAAAAAAGATTGTACAATGCAGGATTTAACTTCCTGTAATTGAGATCGCCGCTACCTCCGAAAATGAAAAGAACTGTTGGTGGTAATTTTTTATAGTCTAACATCCTGTTGTTTTAAATTTTAATTATTTAGTAAGCGATTCCCAAACGGTGTGAAAAATTCCTTCCTCGTCTACTCTTTCATACGTGTGAGCCCCGAAAAAGTCGCGCTGCGCCTGGATGAGGTTGGTAGGCAAGAAATTGCGACGGTAAGCATTGAAATAATTTAATGAGGCCATCAAACCTGCTGCCGGATAATTATGCAATGCTGCTGTCGAAACTATTTTTTGAATAGCTCCTTCCTTTTCCACCAACATTTTTGCAATGGTTTGATTTAGCAATAGATTTTTCAAATCTTTATCCTCGTAACATTTTTTGAAGACATCGAGCATGGCAGAACGAATAATACAGCCTCCGCGCCAAACGCTCACTACTTCAGGCAAAGGAATATCCATATTCAGTTCTGTAGATGCAACCGTCAACATTGCAAGGCCCTGTGCATAGCTGATTATAGTAGCAAAATAAAAAGCTTCCCGCAGCAGGTTGATAAATTCTTTCTTATCAGTATCAATTACTTCAGGAACGGTTTTGTAAATAGTTGCCGCCTTTATTCTTTCTTCGATTAATGAAGAAAGATTACGGATCATCACCGCTGAATCTATAGTCGGAATCGGCATTGGGAGATTAAGTCCTTCCATGGATGTCCACTTGCCGGTCCCCTTTGCGCCTGCCTTGTCCAATATTTTATCCAACAAATAAAAATGAAGTTTTTCTTCTTTCTTCTCAAAAATAACAGCAGTAATTTCTAGTAAATAAGATTTAAGCACGCCCTGGTCCCATTGTGCAAACACATCATGCAGCTCATCATTGCTCATCTCCAGGCCATGATGCATAATATCATAACATTCACTGATCAGTTGCATTATCGCGTACTCGATACCGTTATGAACCATTTTTACATAATGGCCGGCCGCATTTTTCCCTAAATATCCTACGCATGGTTCGCCGTTTACTTTTGCCGCAACGGCTTTCAGAATCGGGGCTACTTCTTTGTAAGCTTCCAGATCACCGCCAGGCATTATGCTCGGTCCGCGGCGCGCACCTTCTTCTCCGCCTGAAATACCGATTCCCATAAAATGAAATCCTGATTCTTTTAATTGTATTATACGGCTTAATGTGTCAGTATAATGAGAATTTCCACCGTCAATTACGATATCGCCTTTTTGCAAAAGAGGTTTTAGATCGCTTATCACGCTGTCCACCGCTTTTCCTGCAGGAACCAACATCATTAATTTTCGCGGAATTTTTAATTTGGAAATCATTTCTTCCAATGTATTCACACCTTTGACGGTTGTTCCTTTAGTAGCCGATGCTTCAAAAGCAATAGTCTTCTCAGGGTTTTTATCATATCCGATCACCGAAAATCCATGATCAGCCATATTCAGCAACAAATTGCTTCCCATCGTACCTAATCCAATCATTCCAAAATCATATAAACTTTCATCCATAATTATAGTATTGAGTTTGTAAAATTAACGAAAATGCAGTTGAGCCTTAAAATATAACCCAAGCAATCAATTAATATAAATCTTAGCAATTTGTAAGTATTCAGAATCTTTACCTTTGCGGCATGAAAAAGAAAATAATTATTTATACCGTCTTTTCAATAGTGTTGCTTACTGCATTTTACATTTCTCTTTCATTTACCAAAGGATATTTTGACGTAAAACTGCCCGTGATGAGCTACGTGCAAAATTTTTCATTCACTGATCAAAACGGGCAGCCGGTAACTGAAAAAAACCTGAAGGGAAAAGTTTACTTAACCAATTATTTTTTTACTACCTGCAAAGGCATTTGCCCGAAAATGAATTTCAATCTGAAAGGTGTTTACGATCAATTCAAAAACGACAAAGATTTTGCCATTATTTCTCACAGTTCCATGCCTGAAGCCGACTCCGTTCCATTGCTAAAAGAGTATGAAGAGAAGATGCTTCCCAACGATCACAACAATCCTGCTAAATGGTATTTTGTAACGGGAAGCAAAGATTCGTTATACAAAATGGCGCGCCAAAGTTATTTGCTCGACAACGATAAAAACAACAGTGAAAATATTAAGGAAGCTTTTATACATACCCAGTTTATTGCATTGGTAGACAGGCAAAAAAGAGTGCGTGGAATTTATGACGGCCTTAAACCAGATGAAATTGCCCAGATGGAAAAAGATATTGCCAAATTATTAAATGGCAAAGATTCATAGTAGACCACCAAATTGTTCCTTTTTCTATTTCGTTGTGTTGATAAAGCTTACGATGTCGTTCACTAGAACCTGGTCCAAAGGCATTGAACCGTTAGTGTAAGTTTCCTTCTCATTCACGCAATCATTTCCTGCGTTTTTTAATGTGTGAGACATATTAGGAATAATATCTAACTTACTTTTTTTATTCGCTTCATGCAGATTGTTAGCGTCTGTTTCTTTTGCCTGGATATCACAGTTGCCCTGTAAAATCAATACCGGGCATTCAAGTTTTTTTATTTCTTTTTGAGGAGCATATTTAAGCCACGAGATTAAATATGGTTGTATTGATTTTCGGAAAAGAGGAGACAGTTGTTCGGGAAAATCATTTACTTCCTTACCCTTTTTTAACTGATTAAATATTACTGGTATTTGTTGCTTTACTGAGTCGGGTAAAGGCTGGCGTATCATTTGTTCTTCAAGTACTTGATCAATCGGCCTTCCCGCTCCTGCAACTGAAATACAGCCTTTCACTTTCTTTTTTTCAGAAGCAAGCATCGCGATCAGCGAACCTTCGCTGTGGCCAATAATATAAATATTTTCAAAGCCGAGTGTGTCATGCAAATAATCGAAAATTTTTTCAGCATCTTTTACATAATCATCAAAAACTATTTTACTGGGATCAAAATCACTAGGAATGCTTCTTGAGACGCCGCGTTTATCATATCGAAATGAAGCAATATTTCGGGAATCCAGGGAATCAGCAAGCATTTCATATTCATTTGTCTTTTCAACTAGAGGACTATTCCCGTTTCTATCCGTTGGCCCCGAACCGGCGATAATAATCGCCATTGGTTGTTGATTATTTTTTGATAATAATGTTCCATATAACTTGCTTCCAACTGCTGAGGTTATTTCAATTTCTTTTTCATTGGGATGCGCAGGAAAAATACTTTTCGTTTCAGCATCACCGTTACTTCTTGAAAAATTTAGAGGCAATTGGTTTCCACTTTGTGTCCATGTTCCTGCGATAGAATCGTTACTGATAAATTTACCCTCGTAATTTCCATTAATGTTTTTGATGCCAATATGCACGCTGTCGCCACTTTCCTCAACCGAGCTGTACGGCAGACCAATTGCATTTTGTTTCGGGCTGTCCCATTTTCCATCAATGTCGCCATTGCTGTTTTTACTAAAATGAAAAATGATGGGAAGTTCAATTCCATTTACATTGATATTTCCTTTCCAGTTTCCCGTTATTTTTTGAGCAAATGTTGCAGGATAAATAAGAAGTACTATTACATTAAGCAGTATTACTCTCTTCATTTTTTTGAACAAAGCTATTGAAACCAAATCCATATTCGCAAATGAAGTCGTATAATATAATTACGCGGTAAGATTTCTAAAAACTTCTTCCAGGCTTTTACTTTGAGTTTTAAGAGAAAGTATATCAACATCGTTATGAAGACTAAATTCCAGCAATTGTTTTTTTACTCTTTCAGGATCTGACGTTTGCAATTGGTATTGATTCTGGTTTTCGTACACTTCTTCAACACCCGGAAGATCTTTCAATAATTGCACATCCGTTTTCCGACCAAATTCAACCAAAACAATATGGGAATTATTGTTGGAAGATTGCAAATTACCTAACGTGTCATCAGCCGCAATTTTACCTTTGCTGATAATAATTACCCTGTCACATATGCTTTCTACTTCCTGTAAAATGTGTGATGAAAAAAGAACCGTTTTATTTTTTCCGAGTTCTTTTATTAATTGACGTATCTCCACGATTTGATTTGGATCAAGGCCGGTAGTGGGTTCATCCAGTATTAATATTTTGGGATCATGAAGAAGTGCGGCGGCAAGACCAACTCTTTGTTTGTAGCCTTTGCTTAACTGGCCAGTCTTTTTGTTGCTTTCAGGTCGAAGGCCAGTCAGGTTGATCACTTCTTCAATTCTACTTTTTAAGCCTGTTTTTACTTCATGTATACCGCCAATAAATTGAAGATATTCCCGCACATACATTTCATAATAAAGCGGATTTCCTTCGGGCAAATAACCAATTTGCTTTTTAGCTTGTACCGGTTCCTCGTTTACATTTACATCATTCACTAATGCGTTTCCTGCATCTGCAGCAAGGTAACCGGTGATGATCTTCATCGTTGTTGATTTGCCGGCACCATTTGGCCCGAGGAAGCCTACAATTTCATTGTTGCCCAGTGTAAATGAAATATCATCAACTGCTTTTTGCGGACCATAAATCTTTGTAAGATTGGAAACGACGATTGACATACGAAGCAAATGTATAATAAATAATTGTGGAGGTTTCACTGACATGAAAACCGATAACAGTGAACCAATAAATAAATTATTATTTTATTTCTTAAAAAAAAGAAACATTTCGTAAAAGAAATGTTCCTGGCAAAATGCGACTATGTTATAAAATTATTTTGTGGCTGTCACGCTGCTCTGTGTCCATTTTTCCAACTCGGGGCATGAAGCATAATCTTTTGAAATATTTATATAAAATGCCGGCATCTTTTTAGCAAACCAATCGTCAAGCGCCTGGTTTTTCTTCTCTTCAAGTGCCCTGTCTGCTACTTTATCGTAATCATCTTTAAGATTTTCGCGGTGTGGTTCTGTTTTAGATTTGATTTCGACAATCCTAACAGCTTTTTTTCCTGTAGCGGGATCCAGATATTCTGTAGGTTGAGAATATTCACCTACTTTTAAATCTTTCAGCATCAAAACAAGATCTTTATCCAACTGGTCGATAGATAAAAATGTGGTTTGTCCATCAGGGCCTGTAATAAGGCCGCCAGTATATTTGCTGGCATCGTCTTCACTGAATTTGGAAACGGCTTCACCAAATTCCATTTTCCCATCCACCAACAGTGTTCTTATCGAATCAAGTTTTTGTTTGGCCTCATTGATCTGTATTGAGCTCACCTGCGGAACTTTAAGAATGTGCCTGATAGTGGCATCATCACCACGACGGCTTACCATTTGTATAATGTGATAACCAAATTGTGTTTTGAAAACATTTGAGATCTGTCCATCTTTTAAACTAAAAGCCTTTGCAAGAAAAACCGGGTCAATTTGTGTTTCATTCCTGTTGATTTCCATCATTCCACCCTTATCTTTTGTACCGGGATCATCAGAAAAAAGTGAAGCAAGTACCTCAAACTTTTTGCTTCCATCTTCCACGTCTTTTTTATATTCTTTCAACTGATCAATAGCATAATTTTCAAGATCACGGTTTGGTTTAGGATACATAACAATTTGCCCGACTTCCAGTTGTGATTCATAAAAGTGAAGGCTATCTTTTGGAATTTCATTATAATATGCTTCTACTTCTTTTGGTGTAATTCTCACATCGCCTACTATCTTATCTCTTTCTGCCGCTGCAAGTTTCTGATCCCGGAAAACAGATCTCATTTCTTCTTTCAATTGAAAAACTGTTTTTCCTGCTACCTGTTCAAGGATTTCTTTTGAACCGTATTGGTTGATATAATAACGGATCTTATTGTCTATCTGGGCATCTACCTCTTCATCAGAAACAGGTAGTGAATCGCGCTCTGCCTGCAATACCAACGCCTTTAGGGCAACAGCCTGCTGCAGCAAAACACACGAGGCATTAGCTGGAATCTCAATGTTCTGCCGTTGCATGTCAGTAATACTATTTTGAATATCGCTACGAAGGATGATCTTATCTCCAACTGTGGCTATGATCTTATCGGCTAAAACCTTTTTGGTTTGTGCAAAAGAAGCAAAAGCGGCCACCAAAAAACAAAGAGTAAGCAAACTTTTTTTCATCAGAAATTATTGTATTTTGAATAGCAGTGAAGTGCCTTAACTTTTTAAATTAATTCATCAAAAGTACACTGCTAATCCCTTAGTTATTTTTTTGGAAAGTTAAAAGTTGAAGCGCTTTTGTTAAAGAAACCCGCAATTTAAAAGTTTACAAAGTTCTTTTTACCTCAATTTCTTCGAACGCTTCAACCATATCACCGACTTTCAGATCATTATAATTTTTAAAAGTGAGACCGCATTCCATATTGTTAGCCACTTCTTTCACATCATCCTTAAAGCGTTTCAGACTTCCTAACTCACCGTTATGGATGATAATGCCATCCCGTACAAGACGTACGCGACTGTTTCTTGCTACTTTTCCTTCCACCACTATACAGCCGGCAACTGTTGCTTTATCAAATTTGTAAGTTTCTTTTATCTCAGCGATACCCAATACTTTTTCCTGGATCTTAGGTTCCAACATTCCTTCCATGGCGCTCTTCACTTCGTCAATTGCATCGTAAATGATCGAGTAAGTTTTAATTTCCACTCCTTCATGTTCGGCAATTCTGGAAGCCTGTAAAGACGGACGGACATTAAAGCCAATAATGACCGCGTCAGAGGCTGTAGCCAACATGACGTCGGTTTCCGTGATCTGACCTACACCTTTATGAACAATGCTAACAGCAATTTCTTCGGTGCTTAATTTCTGTAAAGAATCACTTAATGCTTCCACAGAACCGTCCACATCAGCGCGGATAAGAAGATTTAATTGTTTGAAATTACCGAGTGCAAGCCGGCGGCCAATTTCATCAAGGGTGATATGTTTCTTGGCTCGTATTCCTTGTTCGCGAAGAATTTGCGCTCTCCTGTTGGCAGTTTCTTTTGCTTCGGATTCATCCTCGAAAACCTTAAAAGTTTCGCCTGCCTGAGGTGCACCATTCAGCCCAAGAATAAGAACTGGTGTTGACGGAGGAGCGACAGTTACACGTTGGTTTCTTTCGTTGAACATGGCTTTGATACGTCCATAATATTGACCCGAAACAAGCAAATCTCCCTGTTTTAATGTTCCGTTCTGAACCAGAATCGTTGCTACATATCCACGACCTTTGTCAAGTGAAGCTTCAATTACGCTTCCACTTGCGGCTTTGCCAGGATTTGCCTTTAATTCCAAAAGATCAGATTCAAGTAATACTTTATCAAGAAGTTCATCAACATTCAATCCTTTTTTGGCACTTATTTCCTGACTTTGGTATTTTCCACCCCAATCTTCGACTAAGATATTCATAGCCGCCAATTGTTCTTTAATTTTCTCAGGGTTTGCGCCTTCTTTATCCATTTTATTTAAAGCAAAAACCATTGGAACTTCCGCAGCCTGAGCATGAGAAATCGCTTCTTTTGTTTGTGGCATCACCGCATCATCAGCAGCAATAACGATTACAGCAATATCGGTAACCTTGGCACCTCTTGCACGCATAGCGGTAAATGCTTCATGACCTGGTGTATCAAGGAAAGTTATCGCGCGGCCATCTTTAACTTTTACTTCGTAAGCCCCGATGTGCTGGGTTATTCCGCCAGCTTCGCCGGCAATAACGTTTGCATGGCGAATGTAATCCAACAGGGAGGTCTTTCCATGATCAACGTGGCCCATAATAGTAACGATAGGCGCCCGTGGGACCAGTTCATTCTCATTTTCTTCCTCTTCTTCTTCCTCAACATCCTGTTGATTGTCTATATCAATAAATTCAACTTCATAATTAAATTCACTGGCAACAAGTTCGATTACATCTGCCTCAAGCCTTTGGTTGATAGACACCATGATACCGAGGCTCATACATTTACTTATTACATCAGCAAAACTTACATCCATCAGGTTGGCAAACTCACTCACAGAAATAAATTCTGTGACCTGCAATTTATTATCCGCTGCTTCTTCTCCTACATTTTCAGCAGCCTCTTCTCTTTTTTGTTTACGGTATTTGGCTTTAAGACTCTTGCCTCTTCCGCCCGAGCCTGCGAGTTTAGCCTGGGTTTCTTTTATCTTATCCTGGATTTCTTTTTCATCAATTTCTTTTTCTTCACGTCTTACAGGCGGAGCATTCCTGTTAAACCTTCCACCAGCAGGCCTATTTTGGCCGTGTTGTCTTGGGCCCGGAGCGGGATGATGAGAAGGAGGAGGAAAATTGCTTCCTTTCTTATCAACAATAATACGTTTGCGTTTGCGTCTTTCATCGGGTTTAGGACGTGTTTCATTATTAGAAGGCAGTTCAATTTTTCCCATAATTTTCGGGCCTTCCAACTTCACTGCTTTAATATTACTTATTACGGGAACCTCTTTTTCAGGTTCTGCCACCGGCCCTTTGGGAGCTTCTTCTATTTTTTGTTCGGGTTCTTCTTTTTTAATAACCCCTTTAATCTTTTCTTTGGCTTGATTCTTTTTCAAATCTTTTTTCGGCCTCACTGAAGAATCAATCGTACTGAGATCAATTTTATCCACTATTTTTAACCCTTCTACTTCCGGAACTTGTATATTTTCTATTTCTGCTGTGGGTGCAGGTTCAATCGGAATTTCATCACCCTTATGTTTCTTTTCTTCAATCTTTATTTCCGCCACTGCAGCCAGTTCTTTAGGTGGAATTTCAGCTTCTTTTTCTTCAATTATCGGAGCCGTAATTTCTTCGGCTTTTTGTTCTTCCACTGGTTTTTCTTCTCTAGGCGCTGGTTTGGCTGTTTCTTTTTTATTGAAAGAAAGGTCCTGTTCATCTTTTCTCTTCTTATTATCAGGAGGCGTATTTTTTGGAAGATCGATTTGTTCGGCTTTTTGTTTCGCCACCTTATCAGGCTGAAACTCCACCTGCAGGACACGGTACATCTCTTCCGAAATCTTTGAAGACGGCTTTAGATCGCTTGTTTCAAAACCTTTTGACACAAGAAAGTCTGTCAAGGTACCCGTACCTATGTTAAACTCTTTGGCCGCAGCCATCAACCGTGGTGTATTTATTTCTGCCATTAATCTTTCCTACTTCTAATTGAAGTAATTTTTTATTTTTTCTTAATTATAGTAAACAAACAAATTATTTAAAAAATCAGTTTGCTATTATTCACCTGAAAACTCT
>Ga0157371_10000754_pt1 | contig 37446 bp, 31 predicted proteins | sample C45metaG_FD_113462 | JGI IMG/M metagenome (GOLD analysis project Ga0157371, IMG submission 113462) | Corn rhizosphere microbial communities from Kellogg Biological Station, Michigan, USA - C4-5 metaG | ecosystem: Host-associated > Plants > Roots > Rhizosphere > Soil | place: USA: Michigan... | reverse complement strand
GTTTCGTGTCGGATGACAACATTGCCGACCTTGGACAAACCCCCGCCGAGCTGGTGATCCTGTGCAGCGGCGATTCCAGCCTCGCGCTGCTCGCCGAAGCGGCGCAGCAACTGCCAGACGATTACCCCAGCGTGCGCCTCGCCAACCCGATGCAAGTGCAGAATCATGCCTCGGTCGATCTGTACGTCGACGAAGTGCTGCGCCACGCCAAGGTGATTCTGATTTCGCTGCACGGTGGCATCGCCTACTGGCGCTACGGCGTCGAACGCCTGGTGCAGCTCGCGGAGCAGGGTGTGCAGCTGATTCTGGTGCCCGGCGATGATCGCCCGGACCCGGAACTCAGCGACCTGAGCACCGTTCCCGCGGAAGACCGCGATCGTCTCTGGCAGTTTTTGCGTCAGGGCGGCATGAACAATGCCCTGGATTTCTTCCGCTGCCTGGCCCATCGCTGGCTGGCGCGCGATTACGTTTGGGCCGAGCCGCAAACCTTGCCGCGCACGGCGATTTACCACCCGCAAAAAAGCCCCGCCGACCTTGAAGACTGGCAAGCCGACTGGCGAGCCGATCAGCCGGTGGCGGCGGTGCTGTTTTACCGCTCGCATTTACAGGCAGCGAACACCGCTTTTATCAATGTGTTCTGTCAGCGTATGCAGGCAGCGGGGTTGAACCCGTTGCCCATTGCCGTGGCCAGTTTGAAAGAGCCCGGCTGCCTGACGGTGGTCGAGGACCTGCTGGACCACGTCTCGGCATCGGTGATTCTCAACACCACCGGTTTTGCCCAGTCCAGCCCCGAAGCTCCGCACCTGCGACCGTTTCGCCGCAACATCCCGGTGATTCAGGCGATCTGCGCTCAGGACAACGAGCCGGGCTGGCGTGCCAGTGAACATGGCCTCGGTCCGCGTGACCTGGCCATGCACATCGCGCTGCCGGAGCTGGATGGTCGGATCATCAGCCGGCCGATCAGCTTCAAGGATCTGGCGTGGCGCAGTGAGCGCAGTCAGTCGGACGTGGTCTGCTATCGGGCGCAGCCTGAACGCATGGATTTTGTCGCCGAACTGGCGCGACGCTGGATCGATCTGGCACGCCTGCCAAACAGCGAAAAACGCATTGCGCTGATCCTCGCCAACTACCCGACTCGCGATGGGCGCATTGGCAATGGCGTCGGTCTCGACACCCCGGCCACCACGCTGAACATCCTGCGCGCGTTGCATCAAGAAGGCTATCCGCTGCCGGCCGACTTGCCGGACAGCGGCACCGCGCTGATCCAGCAATTGCTCGGCGGCGTCAGCAACGACCTCGATACCCTCGACCAGCGTCCGTGTCATCAGAGCCTGGCGCTGGACGATTACAACCGGATGTTCAACGCCTTGCCCGAGGCCAATCGGCAAGCGGTGCTGGAGCGCTGGGGCTCGCCCGACAATGACCCGATGTTCCGTGGCGGGCGGATGATGATTGCCGGGCTGCGTTTCGGCCTGACCTTCGTCGGCATCCAGCCGGCGCGCGGTTATCAGGTTGATCCGAGCGCGGTGTACCACGACCCGGACCTGGTGCCGCCCCACGGCTACCTGGCGTTCTATTTCTGGTTGCGCCATACCTACGGCGCGCACGGGGTGATTCACGTCGGCAAGCACGGCAACCTCGAATGGCTGCCGGGCAAAGGCGTCGGGCTATCGGAAAACTGCTGGCCGGACGCATTGCTCGGGCCAATGCCGAATATCTATCCATTTATCGTCAACGACCCGGGCGAGGGCGCCCAGGCCAAGCGTCGAACACAAGCGGTGATCATCGATCACTTGATGCCGCCGCTGACCCGCGCCGAAACCTACGGTCCGCTGCGCAACCTCGAACTGCTGGCCGACGAGTATTACGAAGCGCAATTGCTCGATCCGCGCCGTGCCCGGGAATTGCAGCGCGACATCCTGCAACTGGTGCGCGACACCCACATCGATCGCGAGCTGCAGCTGGACGAGAAGCTCGACAGCGATGCCGATGCGGCGATCTGGCTGCCGCGTCTGGATACGTACTTGTGTGACTTGAAAGAGTCGCAGATCCGCGATGGCCTGCACATCTTTGGCGAATCGCCGACCGGACGCTTGCGCATCGATACGTTGCTGGCATTGCTGCGCATTCCCCGTGGCGATGGCCGTGGCGCGCAATCGAGTTTGTTGCGGGCGTTGGCCAAGGACTTCGCGCTGGGCTTCGATCCGCTGGATTGTGTGCTGGCCGAGCCCTGGAGCGGACCGCGTCCGATTGAACTGCAAATCCTCAGCGATGAAGCCTGGCGTACCGCCGGCGATACCCGTGAACGCCTCGAACTGTTCGCCGCTCAACTGATCTCGCAGACATTAAACCCACCGCAAGCAACACCGAGCCCCTGTGGGAGCGAGCCTGCTCGCGATAGCGGTATGTCTGCCACATCAATGTTGCCTGACCCACTGCCATCGCGAGCAAGCTCGCTCCCACAGGAGGCAGGCAGGTCCGACGTCAGCGCCATCATCGACAGCTTGCGCGACGTCGTCGCCCCGCGCCTGGACGCTTGCGGCCCGGCGGAAATGCGCGGCTTGCTCGATGCCCTGAGCGGTCGCTTCGTCCCGGCCGGCCCCAGTGGCGCACCGAGTCGCGGTCGTCTGGACGTGTTGCCGACCGGGCGCAATTTCTATTCGGTGGACGTGCGCAACCTGCCGACCACCACCGCGTGGCGCATCGGTTTCCAGTCCGCCAACCTGATTCTCGAGCGGCATTTGCAAGACCACGGCGATCACTTGCGCCAGCTCGGTCTGTCGGTTTGGGGCACCGCGACCATGCGCACCGGCGGTGACGATATTGCCCAGGCGATGGCGCTGATGGGCGTGCGTCCCGTCTGGGCCACGGGCAGTCAGCGGGTCGACGATTTCGAAATCCTGCCATTGAGCTTGCTCGATCGTCCGCGCGTAGACGTGACGTTGCGCGTCTCGGGATTTTTTCGCGATGCCTTTGCCAACCTGATTCGTCTGTTCGACGCAGCGGTGCAAGCGGTCTCCGCCCTCGATGAGCCGGACGACCTCAACCCGCTGGCCGCCAAAGTGCGTGCCGAGCGTGAAGCATTGATGCACTCGGGGCTGGATGAAGAGGCGGCCAAACGGCAGGCCGGTTGGCGCATCTTCGGTGCCAAACCCGGTGCTTATGGCGCCGGCGTGCAGGGCGTCATCGACGGTCGGTTGTGGCAAAGCCGCGAGGACCTGGCCGAGGTTTACCTCAATTGGGGCGGCTACGCTTACGGCGGTTCCGATGAAGGCACCGCCGCCCGGACGCAATTCGCCCAACGCCTGAGTCAGGTTCAGGCCGTGCTGCAGAACCAGGACAACCGCGAGCACGACTTGCTCGATTCCAACGACTATTACCAGTTCCAGGGCGGCATGCTCGCCGCGGTGGAAAGCCTCAGCGGCGAAACGGCCGCCAGTTATCACGGCGATCACAGCCAGCCGGATCTGCCGAAGATCCGCACGCTCAAAGAAGAGCTGAACCGGGTGATCCGCTCCCGTGCGGCCAACCCCAAGTGGATCGACGGCGTAAAGCGTCACGGCTACAAAGGGGCCTTTGAACTGGCGGCGACGGTCGATAACCTGTTCGCCTTCGATGCGACGACGCAACTGATCGACGATCATCAATATGCCTTGCTGGCGGACGCCTATTTGCTCGATCCGGCGACCCGGGACTTTGTGCGTGAGCATAATCCGGCTGCATTGCGCGACATGACCGAACGCATGCTCGAGGCGCAGCAACGAGGGATGTGGAAGGCGCCGGGCGAGTACCGCGAGGCGCTGGAGAATTTATTGCTGGATATAGAAGAAGACAGCTAACGCCTTCCCCCTGTGGGAGCGAGCTTGCTTATCGACCATGAACGAGTATTGACGATGATCGACACCCCGCATTTCCCGCTCTGTGCCGTGGTCGGCGCCGATGACTTGAAGCTCGCCTTGTGCCTGACCGCCATCGACCCGAAAATCGGCGGCGTGCTGATCGAGGGCCCGCGCGGCATGGCCAAATCGACCCTGGCTCGCGGCCTCGCGGACCTGCTCGCCAGCGGTCAATTTGTCACCTTGCCCCTGGGCGCCACCGAAGAACGGCTGGTCGGCACCCTCGACCTCGACGCCGCCTTGAGCGAAGGACGGGCGCAATTTTCCCCCGGCGTATTGGCCAAGGCCGACGGCGGCGTGCTGTACGTCGATGAAGTCAACTTGCTGCCCGATCACCTCGTGGACCTGTTGCTCGATGTGGCCGCCAGCGGCACTAACCTGATCGAACGCGATGGCATTTCCCATCGGCATTCGGCGAAGTTCGTCCTGATCGGCACCATGAACCCGGAAGAGGGTGAACTGCGTCCACAATTGCTCGACCGTTTCGGCTTGAACGTCGCCCTCGGTGGCCACACCGCACCAGCAGAACGTGGCCAGATCATCCGTCGACGGCTGGATTTCGACAGCGATCCGCAAGCGTTCTGCGCGCAGTGGGAAAGCCGGCAGCAATCGCTGCGCGAACGTTGCCAGACGGCGCGTGACACGCTGATGAGCATCCCGCTGGACGATGAAGCGCTGGCGCAGATTACCGAGCGCTGCTTTGCCGCTGGCGTCGATGGTTTGCGCGCCGATCTGGTCTGGTTGCGCGCCGCCCGGGCCCATGCCGCATGGCGTGGGGCAAACGCCATCGCCGAGGAAGACATCGACGCCGTCGCCGAGTTTGCCTTGCGTCATCGCCGTCGTGAGCATTCACCTCCGGCACCGCAAAACAATCAGCCACCTTCTGCGCAAGCGTCCGATCCCAGCCCCGGCGAAGGCCAGGGCCAATGGGGCGAAATGCCCGCCCAGGCGCTGCCGGTCGGCGCGCGACGTGAAGTGCCGAGCTGGCCAAAAAAGCCCTAGGCATTCGCCCTCGATCTGACGCGGGGGCGAATGCCAAACCCCGCGCAGGACGGCTGGCCAATGGTAAACAGGGCAAGCGTCACACCGCGCGCAACGGCACGATCGATTGGCCTGGCACCTTGCTCAAGGGACGTCCGCGTCAGCATGAAGATCTGCTGTTCCACCAGCGCACGCGGTTCCCTCATGAACTGTGGATGGTGATCGTCGATGCCTCGGCCTCGACCCGACGCCATCAAGCGTTGAGCGATGCCAAGGGCCTGCTCGCCCAATTGTTCGACGACGCTTACCGACAACGTGCACGTCTGGCGTTGCTCACCGCCAGTGGCAACGTACCGACATGGCAGGTGCAAGGTTTGAAAGCATCGACGAGCCTGCGCGCCTGGCTGGATGGCTTGGGCGCGGGCGGCGGTACGCCGTTGCTGGCGGCGCTGGGAGAGGCGGGCCGTTGGTTGGCGACACGGCAGAGGCGCTTCCCGGCAGAGCAGCAAAGGCTGGTGTTGGTGACCGATGGGCGGGTCAAGGAATGGCCCCTGCTGTCGGTGCTGGAGTGTCCGGGGCTGCTGATTGATATTGAGCGAGGGCCGATTCGGCTCGGTCGGGCGAAACAGCTGGCGGCGGCGCTGGAAGCGGATTATCGGCACATTGATGAGTTGATTTCGGTCTGACTGTTGTGCCGCTTAAGGTCCCATCGCGGGCAACTCGAATCGTCGCTCCCACAGGATTTTGTGACCGCCAGAGATCCAGTGTGGGAGCGAGCCTGCTCGCGATGAACTCGACGCATTCCTCAGTGAACCCCTATTTGCTTTTACTTACCCATCGCCTGTCGGTACTGGCGCGTGCGTCGGGCGATGTACACGCGATCAAGGATCAGTGCCCAGAGTGCCGAAACGCCGGGCCGGGGCTTGCGTCCTTGGCTCAGGCGTTGCAGCTGGAACTTCACCACGGCCATGCTCGCCAGCGCGGCCAGCGGTTTGCGTTTCCAGCGGATTGGCGGCAATTGTGGATGGCTGTTTTGACCTGTGCGCCAGTGTTTGACCAACTGCGGTTCGAGGGCCAGCGCAGTGCCGATCCCGGCCATGGCGATGCCGCTGTCGAGCACCTGTTCGACGATGGCCAGGCGCCGGATGCCGCCGGTGACCATGACCGGCATCCGCGCCACGCTGGCCAGCTCACCGGCCATCTCCAGAAAGTACGCCTCCCGCGCCAACGTCCTGCCGTCACGGGCTTCGCCTTGCATGGCCGGGGCTTCGTAGCTGCCGCCTGAAAGCTCCAGCAAATCGATGGGCTGATCGTTGAGCCACTGGATCACTTGGCGGGCGTCGTCGGCATCGAAACCGCCGCGCTGGAAGTCCGCGGAGTTGAGTTTGACCGCCACGCAAAACTGCGGCGACACAGCTTGGCGCACGGCGCTGACCACCGCCAGCAACAGGCGCGCACGATTTTCCAGGGTGCCACCCCAGCGGTCAGTGCGGCGGTTGGTCAAGGGGGAGAGGAACTGGCTGAGCAGATAACCGTGCGCCGCATGGATCTGCACGCCGGTGAACCCGGCCTTTTCTGCCAAGGCCGCGCTGGTGGCGAAGCGTTGGATGACCTCGGCAATGTCACTTTCAGACATCGGTCTGGGCTCGGCGAACATCTTGGAAAACGAACCCAGGTCGAGCGCCACCGCCGACGGGGCCAACGCTTGTTGCCCCAGGTTGGCCATGGTCTGGCGTCCGGGGTGATTGAGCTGCATCCAGAACTGCGCGCCACCGGAGCGGCCGATGGTCGCCCACTCACGGAACCGTCCCAAATCGCGTTCGTCCTCCAGCACCACACCACCGGGGCCGGTCATGGCGCGGCGGTCGATCATCACATTGCCGCTCAGCAACAGTCCCGCTTCGCCCTGCGCCCAAGCCTGATACAGCTGAAACAGCGCCTTGGATGGTGCTTGCCGGGCATCGGCGAGGTTCTCTTCCATCGCGGCTTTGGCGATGCGATTGCCGAGGGTCTGGCCGTTGGGCAGATTCAACGTTTGGAAGGGCGACATGCTTGACTCCTCATCAGTAAAGCGTAGAGGCTAAGCTTAAAGTTAACTTTAATGTCAAGCAGTCAAACGAGGCCGTGATGAAGATTGGTGAATTGGCGCGGTTGAGCGGGTTGAACGCATCGCGCATTCGATTCTACGAGGTTCAGGGCTTGATTCCCCAGGTGGAGCGCCTGCCCAATGGTTATCGGCGTTACCCACCACAAGTGTTGCAAACCCTGAAGATCATCCAGTGCGCGCAGCAGGCCGGGTTTAGCCTCGATGAGCTGAAGCTGCTGTTGCCGGACAGGGTGACGGGCGCGTTCGATCACGCGGAACTGGTGGCGAGCCTGGGACGCAAAGTCGAACAGATTGAAGCGATGCAACTGCACCTGGCCCAAAGCAAGGCGCAGTTGCTGGGGTTGATCGAAAACATCCAGGCGCGACCCGAAGGAATGGCCTGCGATGCGAATGCCGAGCGGGTGTTGGCGTCGCTCAAGCATTAGTTCTGGTCGATGCAGCTGTCGCCATAGGCTTGGTAACGCAAGGTGTGGGTGACGTTAGTGGTGTCGATGTAGGTCATCTCCCGGGTGCCGATGCCGCAATAATCGCCGTTGGTCATGTTGAGGACTTTGGCGATCTTCAGGGGTGTCGAATACGTGTAGTCCTCGACGTTCGGCGCGCTGGCGTTGTCGACGGAAGCAGCGGCCGCAACGCCACTCAGGGTCATCAGGAGCAGGGCGGGCAGAAGGCTTTTCATGATGGGGCTCTCGTGGTGGCTACTGAACGATTTCAGTGGCAGTACGACGAGCCCCGTCTTGGTTTATTCCAGGCTCAGGGCAGTATTTTTCTGTGCCGGAATCGGATTGCGCATCAATGTGCCCACCACCACCGCCCCTAGTAATGCCAGCAAACCGGCGACCAGAAGCAGCAGGCTGAAACCGCCGACGAACGCCTGGCGCGCCAATGGCTCGACCAGTGGGCGTGCCGCTTGCGGCAGCACGTTCATGGCGGCGCTCATGTCCCCGGCGACCACCCGCGAAGCAATGCCTTGTGTTTGACTGAGCCATTGCGCGCCCTGCGTCGACAGGCTGGTGCGCAGCAACAGTTCGGTATGACTGGACAGCAACGCGCCGAACACGCCGATGGCCAGCACGATCGCGCTGAAACGCATGGTGGTGCTCATTCCCGATGCCATCCCTGTGCGTTCGCGGGGCACGCAAGCCATGATGTTTTTTTGCGTGTCGCCGTTTAAAAGGCCGGCGCCGGCCCCTGTCACCGCAACCGCCAGTGCGAAGGGCGCGTAGCCGCCGCTGCTGACGGCCCAGGCGCTGAGCAGGTTGCCGCTGCCCACCAGGGTCAAACCGGCCGCCATCAATGTGGCGGGGGCAAAGTGATGGGCGAGTCGAGCGCCGATTCGCGGGCACAACAGCATCGTTGCGGCAAACGGCAACATTCCCAGCCCCGACGCGATGGCCGAGAAACCCAGTCCGTTTTGCAGGTAGAACGGCAGCAACGTCATCATCACCTGGGCGCAACCGGCATAGGCGAACATGCCGAGCAGGGCGCCGATGAAACGGGGATGCCTGAACAATTGCAGGTCGACCATCGGCCGCGCCTGCATCCGTTCAATCAGCACAAACACTCCCATCAGCACCGCACCGCCCAACAGCCGGGCGTAGGTGGTCGGGTTGCTCCAGCCGATCCGGTTAGCCTCGATCAAGCCCCAGATCAGGCACAGCAAACTCGCACTGAACGCCAGACTGCCCCAGGGATCGAGGCGCGCTGACTGCGGGTCACGAGACTCCGGCACCGCGCGCCAGACCATGACCATCAACAACACACCCACCGGCAGGTTGAGGTAGAAAATCCAGCGCCAGCCGACGTATTCGGTAATCAACCCGCCGATTGTTGGCGCGGCGGTCATCGCCACGCCCATGCACCCGCCCCAGAACGCCCAGGCCTTGGCCCGTTCCACTTCATCGTGAAAGGTATGGCCGATGGAGGCGAGGGCCGAGGTCAGCAACAATGCCGCGCCGACACCCTTGATCGCCCGCGCGATGTCGAGAAACAACGCCGTGGGCGCCGCGCCGCAACCGATGGAAGCGAGGATGAAAATGCCCAGGCCGCAGAGCAGGGTTTTCTGCCGGCCAAAACGATCGGCGAGGCTGCCCGCCGGCAACAATAATGCCGCGAAGGCCAGCATGTAGGCGCTGACCACCCATTCGATGTCGGCAAAATTGGCGCCCAAGTCGCGAGCGATGGTCGGCAGGGTAACGGCGACGATGTTGGTGTCGAGAACGATCAATGAGCAGACGCCGGAAGCTGTCAGCAGCGTCAGGCGCGGATTGACCCGGCTCATGGTGCGATTGCCTGTTGGGCAAGGCTGTTGGATTTTACAGCGGAAAGGGGTTTGACGTGCATGGCGTTGGCTCTCTACTGTGATTGCAGTTGAGCTTATCGCGGTCGATTGCCGGCTTTATTAGCCTGGCATCGGGACTTCATTACCTTTGAGCTAATGCATCCATGGACATACGGCATTTCCGCTACTTTCTGGCCGTTGCCCGGCATGGCAACTTCACCCGCGCCGCCGAACAACTCGGCATCGCGCCGCCCACCTTGACTCGACAGATCCAGGACATGGAAAGCGAACTCGGCACGCGGCTGTTCGTGCGCCAGACCCGTGAAGTCAGCCTGACCGAAGCCGGCGCCGCCCTGGTGATCGAAGCCGAGGCGACGGTGCGGCAATTCGAATACGCCCAGCACAACGCCCAACGGGCCGGACGCGGGGATATTGGCCATATCGAACTGGGTTACGTTGCGTCGGCGGTGTACTCCGGTTTGCTGCAAAAACAGGTGCAGGCCTTCAGTCGCGAGTGTCCTGACGTGAGCCTGAACGTTCGGGAAAGTCCCATGGTCTCGTTGCCGGCAATGGTGGCAGAGGGACGATTCGATATTGGTTATGTCCGCTCGCCCATGACCCTGCCGGATGGCCTGGAAGCCATTCGCCTGGACGCAGAAGGCTTTGTGCTGGCGCTTTCTACCGAGTCCTGGCTGTGTCGACTGCCGGAGATCGCTCCCGAGCATTTGCAGAGCGAGACGTTCATCCTGCCGGAACAAATCAGCGGCACCTTGCAAGTCGCCGCCGAGGGCGGATTTGCGCCGAAACTGGGGGCACAGCCGGGCGGGCTGGTGGCGGTGATTGCCCTGGTCTCGTTGGGGCAGGGCGTGGCGGTGGTGCCGGAGTCGGTGGTCGGGCATGTCGGATTGCCCGGCGTGGTGTACCGGACCATCAAAGGCTGTGCGGCAACGTCGTGGTTGTCGCTGGTTTATCGGCGGTTCGAGAAATCGGCGGCGGTGGCCAGGTACATCGAACAGTCCAGGAAGCCTTGAGAGCAAAAGCTCCACCAACGTGTGGGAGCGAGCCTGCTCGCGATAGCGATCTCTCCAATCAAAACAAATGCCACAGATTACCGCCAGGTCCCATGGCTCAAACGCGACGTGGCGCGAGGCACAGTGCACACCCGGCGCAACGTCTGGCGCAACCACATCAAGTCATGAATCTGTTCGCGCTTCACCGCTGGCGGTCTCACCTTGCCGATGTGCCGGGCGAAATCTTGCGCCAAGGTGTCCTCGGTGCCGATCCCCTTGAGCTTTTTTACCAACTTCCCCTCTTTATAAAACAGCACAGTCGGTGAGCCGGTGACGCACGGATGCCGAGGCGACTCGCCTATGTCGAGCATATAAATGTGCGCGAAATGCCGATAAGCCTCGGCAACCCTGCGAAAAATAGGCCCGGCCATTTCGCAGGCGGGACAATATTGACTGCTGAAATAAAGAATCACCGGACGCCAGGTTCTCAGGGCCTTGCGATAGACCGGGGCCAGAGGGGGTTGGCTGAGATTCGAGCTCATTGAAAATCTCCTTTTCACAACGACATCGAGCGTTCGTAGACGGTAAAGGAGTGTGCGGGGGTGGGTCTACTGTCAGAAATTACAGGTTGTTTTTTCCTACGCCGATTGGCAGACGGATTACCGCGTTGCAGGACCAAGCCGACACGAAACGCGGAAATCCGGAAGCGGACGACGTGATACTTTTTTGTTCAGCCGTCAATGAAGACGGAAATGGACTGGAATGGAGCGGGTGAGTCGATGAGTGCAAGACTGGGGTGCAAGATAAATCAGCAGAGCAAGACGTTACTGGCGAGTCGAGAGCGGCAGTTTCACGCCGAAAGGATGGAGGCAGATCCTCTTTGGAGTGCTATTTTTAGCACCTCTAAAGCACTCTAAGGAGCAACTTCATGACACATATCGTGCTTTCGCAGGTTGTAGCGAGCATTTCTGAACTGAAAAAAAATCCAATGGGTACCGTTGCTGCCGGTGGAGGGTCTTCCGTTGCGATCTTGAATCGCAATGAACCGGCCTTCTATTGCGTCCCCGCCAAAGAATACGAAGCTCTGATGAATCGCTTGGAGGATCTGGAGTTAATTGCTCTGTGTAACGAACGGGAAAACGACCCGACCATCAAGGTTTCGATTGATGACCTATGAACTGGAGTTCTCTGAAAAAGCCTTGGAAGAATGGAAGAAGCTTGGAGCAAACCTGAAAGACACCTTCAAAAAGAAACTTCAGGAACGCCTTTTAAACCCTCACGTTCCCGCTGACCGACTCAGCGGACTAGCAAATGCGTACAAAATCAAACTGCGAAGTGCAGGTTATCGACTGGTCTATCGCGTGAAAGATGACGTGCTGGTAGTGACTGTCATTGCCGTTGGAAAAAGAGAGCGCGGCATTGTTTACAGGGACGCTGCCGAACGTTGAGGCGGCTGATCAGGTTTTTTGTCGTGCTGCCCATTGCACCGAATTCACTCATTCCATGCCCCAACTGTGCGCGGCTTGCCCGCATTGTGTAGCCAACGGTAGCGGTCGTTCACCTGTGCGTTTGGTAACGCCGGTTTTTGTGTTTCTCTCATCTAGTTGATTCAAAACACTTTTCAATCCCCCTACATTCCCCCCGCAACCTGTGGCACACTTTCTGCTGTCTATTCCGTTGTTACACACCTACGTCCGGTATAACGGAATACACATCACCCTGGAGTGCTTGCCATGCATCGCCGACCTTCCTTGTTAAAAGCGTGTGTTTTTGTTCTCGCGGCTTCTGCCGCTGTCATGGGTATGGCCCAGGCGGCGGACAGCAAGCTCGATAGCGTGCTGGCCCGCGGCAAATTGATTGTGGGCACGGGCAGTACCAATGCGCCGTGGCATTTCCAGGGAGCGGATGGCAAGTTGCAGGGGTTTGATATCGACATAGGGCGCATGATCGCCAAGGGCTTGTTCAACGATCCGACCAAGGTCGAGTTCGTGGTGCAGTCTTCCGATGCGCGGATTCCCAACCTGCTGACCGACAAGGTCGACATCAGTTGCCAGTTCATCACCGTCACCGCCAGCCGCGCCCAGCAAGTGGCGTTCACGCTGCCGTACTACCGCGAAGGCGTCGGCTTGCTGCTGCCGGCCAACAGCAAGTACAAGGAAATCGAAGACCTCAAGGCCGCCAACGACAGTGTGACCGTGGCGGTGTTGCAGAACGTGTACGCCGAGGAACTGGTGCACCAGGCGTTGCCCAAGGCCAAGGTCGATCAGTACGACAGCGTCGATTTGATGTACCAGGCCGTAAACTCCGGTCGTGCCGACGCGGCGGCCACCGATCAGTCGTCAGTCAAATACCTGATGGTGCAGAACCCTGGCCGCTATCGCAGCCCGGCCTACGCCTGGAGCCCGCAAACCTACGCCTGCGCGGTTAAACGCGGCGATCAGGATTGGCTGAATTTCGTCAACACCACTCTGCATGAAGCCATGACCGGCGTTGAGTTCCCGACCTACGCGGCGTCCTTCAAGCAATGGTTCGGCGTCGAGCTGCCGACCCCAGCCATCGGCTTCCCCGTCGAATTCAAATGATCCCGTGAGAGCAGGGCGATGCTGAGTCGCCCCGCTCAAGGTACTGCTGACCATGAACTATCAGTTGAACTTTGCCGCCGTATGGCGCGATTTCGACACCTTGCTGGCGGGGCTCGGCCTGGGCCTTGAACTGGCACTGGTGTCGATCGCCATTGGCTGCGTGATCGGCCTGATGATGGCGTTTGCTTTGCTTTCAAAGCACCGCGCATTGCGGGTGCTGGCGTCGGTGTATGTGACGGTGATCCGTAATACGCCGATTCTGGTGTTGATTCTGTTGATCTACTTTGCCTTGCCGAGCCTGGGCATCCGCCTGGACAAGATTCCGTCGTTCATCATCACCCTGTCGCTGTATGCCGGGGCGTACCTGACCGAAGTGTTCCGGGGTGGCTTGTTGAGTATTCCCAAGGGGCAGCGTGAAGCGGGCCTCGCCATCGGGCTCGGTGAGTGGCAGGTCAAGGCGTACGTCACCGTTCCGGTAATGCTGCGCAATGTGCTGCCGGCCTTGTCGAACAATTTCATTTCGCTGTTCAAGGACACCTCGCTGGCGGCGGCGATCGCCGTGCCGGAGCTGACCTATTACGCGCGCAAGATCAATGTCGAAAGCTACCGGGTGATTGAAACCTGGCTGGTGACCACAGCGCTCTATGTTGCGGCCTGTTACCTCATTGCCATGATGCTGCGTTACCTCGAGCAGCGTCTGGCGATCCGCCGATAGGAGGCCCCCATGTACGAATCACCCAGTTGGCTGCATGAGTTATGGGTTGCCCGCGAAGTGCTGTGGCAAGGCTTTTTGACCAGTGTGCAAGTCTCGGCGCTGGCGATATTGCTGGGCACGCTGGTCGGCATTGTCGCCGGTCTGGTGCTGACCTACGGCAATGTCTGGATGCGCGCGCCGTTTCGTTTTTATGTCGACATCATTCGTGGCACGCCGGTGTTTGTGCTGGTGCTGGCCTGCTTCTATATGGCGCCGGCGCTAGGCTGGCAGATCAGTGCGTTTCAGGCCGGTGCCTTGGGGCTGACATTGTTTTGCGGCTCTCACGTCGCCGAGATCGTGCGCGGCGCATTGCAGGCATTGCCCAGCGGCCAGATGGAAGCGAGCAAGGCCATCGGCCTGACGTTTTATCAGTCGCTCGGTTACGTGCTGTTGCCTCAGGCGCTGCGGCAGATCCTGCCGACGTGGGTCAACTCATCGACCGAGATCGTCAAGGCCTCGACCTTGCTGTCGGTGATCGGTGTGGCCGAGTTGCTCCTCAGCACGCAGCAGATCATTGCCCGCACGTTCATGACCCTGGAGTTTTACCTGTTCGCCGGATTTCTGTTTTTCGTCATCAACTACGCCATCGAATTACTCGGCCGGCACATTGAAAAGCGGGTGGCCTTGCCATGACTCAACCTTCGCTCTCTAACGCAAAAGATCCTCAAAACGCTCAGGCCCTGCTGGACATTCGCGGCCTGCACAAACAATACGGCAAGCTCGAAGTGCTCAAGGGCGTCGACCTGACCATGCAGCGCGGCAACGTGGTCACGCTGATCGGTTCCAGCGGCTCGGGCAAGACCACGCTGTTGCGCTGCGTGAACATGCTCGAAGAGTTTCAGGGCGGGCAGATCATGCTCGACGGCGAGTCCATCGGCTATGACGAGGTCAATGGCAAACGCGTGCGTCACCCGGAAAAGGTCATTGCCCGGCATCGCGCAATGACCGGCATGGCCTTTCAGCAATTCAACCTGTTCCCGCACCTCACCGCGTTGCAGAACGTCACCCTGGGTTTGCTCAAGGTCAAGAAACTGCACAAGGACGAGGCCGTTGCCTTGGCAGAAAAGTGGCTGGAACGCGTCGGCCTGCTGGAGCGGCGCGATCACTACCCGGGTCAGTTGTCCGGCGGCCAGCAACAGCGCGTGGCGATTGCCCGGGCGATTGCGATGAACCCCAGCCTGATGCTGTTCGACGAAGTCACCTCGGCCCTCGACCCGGAGCTGGTCGGCGAAGTGCTGAACGTGATCAAGGGATTGGCCGAAGATGGCATGACCATGCTGCTGGTGACCCACGAAATGCGCTTTGCCTTCGAGGTTTCGGACAAGATCGTTTTCATGAATCAGGGGCGGATCGAAGAGCAGGGGCCTCCCAAGGAACTGTTCGAACGCCCGCAATCACCGCGTCTGGCTGAGTTTCTCAAGAACACGCGGTTCTGATTTTTTTTCAAAAGCATTTTCACGATTCAATCAGGAGAAACACTCATGAGCATTACTCGTTACGGCACCGGCAGCACCGCCGCAGGCGGTCAGCCTCGCCCGTTCGCCCGCGCCGTTGAAGCCGATGGCTGGCTGCACGTTTCCGGGCAAGTGCCGGCATTGGATGGCGAGATCATCATCGGTGGCATCGTCGAGCAGACCCACCAGACCATGAAGAACCTGATCGCGATTCTCGAAGAGGCCGGTTATGGCCTGGAAGACGTAGTGCGTGCTGGCGTGTGGCTGGAGGACCCAAGGGATTTCACCAGTTTCAACAAAGTCTTCTCCGAGTATTTCAAACCCGAGCACGCCCCGGCCCGGGCCTGTGTGCAGGCGAACATGATGGTTGATTGCAAGGTCGAGATCGACTGCATCGCTTACAAGAAAAAGGCCTGAACCGAGTCGCGCCCATCGCGGGCAAGCCAAGCTCCCACAGGGGAATGCATTCCAAATGTGGGAGCGAGCTTGCTCGCGATGACGGCCTAACGGTCGACGCAGCACTCTAGGTAAACTCCCGGCACTTTGTATGGGAACCACAGAAATGACCGAAGACACCATCAAGCGCCGGGCACGCGGTCTGGACCGGGCGTTCGATATCCTCGATTTCCTCAAGGAAGTCGGCAAACCGCTGCGCCCGAACGAAATCGCCAGCGGCATTGGCAGCCCGAAATCCACGGTCTACGAACTGGTCGCCTCGCTGCTGGAACGACGGATTCTGGAACCTGTGGGCAAGGACGGTCATGTTTACCTCGGCCGCCAGTTGTACTTCCTCGGGCAGGCGCACTTGCGTCATTTCGACTTGACCCGCGAGGCCGATCACGCCTTGCAGGAGATCGTCAGCCAGACCCATGAAACCGCCCAGATGTGCCTGCTTAACGGGCGTAAATACACGGTGGCTTTGATGAAGGAGGGCGAGCGGCATTTCCGCATTTCCTCCGACATCGGCGAGAACGCGCCGATTCCCTGGACCGCTTCCGGGCGCCTGTTACTGGCGCACTTGAGCGATCAGGAAATCATCGACCTGATCGATCACGACGACTTCATCCTGCCCAACGGCGAACGCCTGCCGCTGGAGCAATTTCTCGGTGAAATCCGTCAGGCGCATATCGATGGTTTTTTCTCCTTCGATAGCGTCGCCGACACCTTCACCCATTGCTTCGCTGCCCCGGTCAAAGACCCGAGCGGCGTGGCCATTGCGACCCTGTGCATCGTCGCCCCGCGCGCCGATGCGAAAAACAATTACAACGACTATCGCCGGGTGCTGATCGACAGCGCCAATAGCCTTGCCCGGCGCATCAACGAATAACCGCGGCTGCCTGCGGCCGCGAATGTGAGGAGTTCGACCATGTCTACTGCCCAAAATACTGCCGCTGTGGAAAAGGGCTTTGCCCAGACCGGCGCCAACCTTGTCCGCGATGTCAGCCTGCCTGCATTGGTGCTGCATCGCGATGCGCTGGAGCACAACATTCGCTGGATGCAGGCGTTTGTCAGCAACAGCGGCGCCGAACTCGCGCCTCACGGCAAAACCAGCATGACGCCGGCATTATTCCGCCGCCAACTCGACGCCGGCGCCTGGGGCATCACCCTGGCCAGCGCCACGCAGACTCGTGCCGCCTATGCCCACGGCGTGCGCCGGGTGCTGATGGCCAACCAACTGGTGGGTACGCCGAACATGGCGCTGATCGCTGACCTGCTGGCGGACCCGACATTCGAGTTCCACTGCATGGTCGATCACCCGGACAACGTCGCTGACCTCGGGGCGTATTTCGCGTCTCGCGGTGTGCGCTTGAACGTGATGATCGAGTACGGCGTGGTCGGCGGACGTTGCGGTTGCCGCACCGAAGAGGAAGTGGTCGAGCTGGCCAAAGCCATCGGCGCCCAGCCAGCGTTGGCACTGACCGGCATCGAAGGCTATGAAGGCGTGATCCACGGTGATCATGCAGTCTCGGGCATCCGCGCCTTCGCGGGATCGTTGGTGCGTCTGGCCGTGCAGTTGCAGGACAGCGGCGCCTTTGCGATTCCCAAGCCGATCATCACGGCATCGGGGTCGGCCTGGTATGACTTGATTGCCGAAGAGTTCGAAGCGCAGAACGCCAGCGGACGCTTCCTCAGCGTATTGCGCCCAGGCAGCTATGTTGCGCACGACCATGGCATCTACAAAGAAGCGCAATGCTGCGTCCTCGATCGTCGCAGTGATCTGCACGAGGGGCTGCGCCCGGCGCTGGAAGTCTGGGCCCATGTGCAGTCATTGCCTGAGCCGGGATTTGCGGTGATTGCCCTGGGTAAACGTGACGTCGCCTACGACGCGGGGTTGCCGGTGCCGTTGCTGCGTTACAAGGCCGGTGTCGTGCCGGCGAGCGGCGACGATGTCAGTGCCTGCAAGGTGACGGCAGTGATGGACCAGCACGCGTTCATGACCGTGGCCCCGGGGATTGAGTTGCGCGTGGGCGACATCATTTCGTTTGGCACCTCCCACCCGTGCCTGACGTTCGACAAATGGCGCACCGGGTGTCTGGTGGATGAGCAATTGAATGTCATCGAAACCATGGAAACCTGTTTCTAAGGCTTGGACCGAGGTGCAGCCATCGCGAGCAGGCTCACTCACACATTGGAATGCATTTCCCTGTGGGAGTGGGCCTGCTCGCGATGGCGGCCTACCAGACAACACCGAAACACCAGAGACCCATGACTATGACCAGCATCAGCACCCTCGGCCCCCACACGCCGCGCATCGCCCTGATTGGCGAGTGCATGATCGAACTGCAGCAGCGCGCCGACGGCAGCCTGCAACAAAGCTTCGGCGGCGATACTTTGAACACTGCGGTCTACTTGTCCCGGGAACTGGGCTCAAGCGGCGTCGTCGATTACGTCACCGCCCTGGGCGATGACAGTTTCAGCGATGCCATGTGCCAGAGCTGGGCGAGCGAAAACGTCGGGCTGGGCATGGTCCAGCGCCTGCCCGGGCGATTGCCTGGTTTGTACTGCATCCAGACCGATGCCGCTGGCGAACGACGTTTCCTTTATTGGCGCAATGAAGCGGCCGTGCGCGATTGCTTCACCACCCCGGCCGCCGCACCGATCCTGGCGGCATTGCCGGATTACGACGTGCTGTATTTCAGCGGCATCACCCTGGCGGTGCTCGGTGCGCAAGGCCGAGAGAGGTTGCTGGAAACCCTGATCGAAGCCCGACAGCGCGATGCTCGGATCGTGTTCGACAACAACTACCGGCCACGTTTGTGGGCCTCGGTTGAAGAGGCACGAGCGGCGTATCGCAGTGTCCTGCCTTATATCGACCTGGCATTGTTGACCGTCGATGACGAGCAAGCGCTGTTTCACTTTTCCGATTGCGCGGCGGTGTTTGCCGCTTACGAGCAGATCGGCACACCGGAAGTGGTGCTCAAGCGCGGCGCCGAGGCCTGTTTGATTCGATGTGATGGCGAGTCGTTCGAGGTGCCGGCGCAGAAGGTCGAGCGAGTGGTCGACACCACGGCGGCGGGGGATTCGTTCAGTGCGGCGTATCTGGCCTGTCGGCTCAAGGGCGGGAGCCCGGTGGAAGCGGCCGAGGCCGGGCATCGCTTGGCGAGTCGGGTGATTCAGGTGCCGGGTGCGTTAATCCCTAAGTAAGGGATTAATGGCCGTCTGCTTCGCAGTCGGATCGCGAGCAGGCTCGCTCCCACAGGGGATTTGTGTGCACCGCAGATGCAATGTGGGAGCGAGCTTGCTCGCGATGGGGCCCTGAAGCCCACCCCATCAATCCCGGTAAAACACCTGCACCAGGTGATACCCAAACTTGCTCTTGATCGGCCCATGCACCACCCTCAGCGGTTTTTTGAAGATCACCGCATCGATCACCCCGACCATTTGCCCGGGGCGCACTTCGCCCAGGTCGCCGCCGCGTTTGCCGGATGGGCAGGTGGAGTACTTCTTGGCCAGCACATCGAAGGCTTCGCCCTTGGCGATGCGTTGTTTGAGCTGCTCGGCTTCTTCCGAGGTTTTCACCAGAATATGGCGGGCTTGAGCTTTCATTGGCAGTACCTTGCAACGGTGATGGCTATGTTGGTGCCAGCGTGGGGCGCGCGATTATGCCTCAACTCACTCCGGTTGGCCGATCATCGTGCGAATCTTGTTGGCCAGCAGGTCGATGGAAAAGGGCTTGGCGACCATGTCCATGCCTTCTTCCAGGAACCCCTGGCGTTCCGCCGCCTTCTGCGCATAACCGGTCATGAACAGCACTTTGAGGGCCGGACGATGCTGGCGAGCGATTTCCGCCAGTTGTCGACCGTTCATTCCCGGCAGGCCGACATCGGTCACCAGCAGATCGACCCGCAGGTCGGATTCAAGCAAGGGCAGGGCGGCCTTCGCATCTTCGGCTTCATGGGCGTGATAACCCAACTCGTTGAGCAGGTCGAGCACCAGCATGCGCACCGCCGGGTCGTCTTCCACCAACAACACGGTTTCACCGGCAATCGCTGGCGGCGCCTCGCCAGTCGATGGCATCAGGACGTTTTGCGGTTCCAGGACGTGCAGCCGTGGCAGGTACAACCGCACGCTGGTGCCCTGGCCCGGCACGCTGTACAGGCTGACGTGCCCGCCTGATTGTTGGGCGAACCCGTAGATCATCGACAATCCCAGGCCTGTGCCCTGGCCGATGGGTTTGGTGGTGAAGAACGGGTCGAAGGCCTTGGCCAGCACCGAAGGCGTCATGCCGGTGCCGTTATCGCTGACGGCAATCATCACGTAATCCCCGGCCTTGACCGGTTCCAGGGTGGTGATGTCAGTGCCGTCGAGGTAGATGTTGGCGGTTTCAATCAGCAATTCGCCGCCATCGGGCATGGCGTCGCGGGCGTTGATCACCAGGTTGAGCAAGGCGTTTTCCAGTTGGCTGACGTCAGTGCTGATCGGCCAGACTTCGTCGGCCAATTGCAGCCTGAGCTCAATGTGATCGCCTTTGGTGCGGCTGAGCAGATCTTCCAGCGAATGCACCAGTTCATTGGCGTTAAGCGGCTTGCGATCCAGCGACTGGCGCCGGGAGAACGCCAGCAGACGATGGGTCAATGCGGCCGCGCGATTGGCCGAAGACACCGCAGCTTCGGTGAAACGCCCGATTTCGGCGGCGCGTCCGTCAGCGATGTAGCGCTGCATCAGGTCGAGGCTGCCGATGATTCCGGTGAGCATGTTGTTGAAGTCATGGGCGATGCCGCCGGTGAGCTGGCCAACCGCCTCCATCTTCTGTGCGTGGCGCAACGCCTCTTCAGCGCGCTCGCGTTCGATCATTTCGTTTTGCAGTTTCTGGTTGGCCTCGGCCAGTTGCCGAGTACGCGCGGCGACCCGCTCCTCAAGGGTGTCGTTGAGGTTGCGCAGGGCTTCTTCGGTTTGTTTGCGCTCGGTTTCATCGATCACAAAAATGTAGAAGCCGTTCACGGCGCCGTCCGGACCATGGCGCGGCAGGTAATTCATCAGCGCGTGGCGCAGACTTCCGTCGCGGTGCGGCGTATTGATGCTGAAACTGCAAGGTTTGCCTGACAGTGCCAGGGCAATGTATTCGGCGCGCAAGGCATAGGCTTCTTCGCCCAGCACTTCACGGACGGTTTTGCCATACAGCTCCTGAGGCGTCAGCCCGTACCAGTCGAGGTAGGCGGCGTTGTTCAGGCGAAAGCGTTCTTCGCTGTCCACGTAGCTGATCAGGATCGGCATGGCATTGATGATCAGTTGCAGCTCGGTCTGGCTCTGACGCAAGGCCTGTTCGGTGTGTTTGCGCTCGGTCAAGTCCAGTGCGGCGCCGAGGAAGCGGATCGGCCGGCCATGGTGGTCCTTGTAGCAACGACCCCGGGCAAACACCCAGCGCTGCTGCCCATCGGGTTGCAGTAAACGATATTCCTCGGCGTACTCGCTGCCATTGGCGATGCACTGTTTGATACTGCGGGCAATCATCCCCCGGTCCTCCGGGTGAACACCCTGAAGGTATTCAGTGATCGGCAATTGACCGGCAAGCGCCGGATCGACGCCGTGTAACTGGGCAAAATGCGCGTCGGCGATGAAGCGGTCCTCACCGATGTCCCAGTCCCAGGTGCCCACGGCGTCGGTCGCAGCCAGCGCCAGTTGCAGGCGCTGTTCGGTTTCTTGCTGGGCCTTGAGGCTGGCCGCCGAACGTTGTTCGAGCTCCAGGGCGATGCGCCGGCGCTCGTTGGTTTCGATGGCCGTGACCAGAATTCCGGCAACCTCGGCGCTTTCATCGCGGATCGGACTGTAGGTCAGGTCGAGCCAGAAATCCGAATCCCGCCCATCGCGTTGCAGGGTAAAGCGTTGTTCGCTGTAGGTTCGCACCTGGCCTTGTAGGACGGCGCTGTAAATAGGGTCGGTAAAGTCTTCGAGTTCTGGCCAGATCTGGTGCGTCGGTTGTCCGAAAGCGTGTGGATGCTTGTTGCCTGCGAGCAGTGCGAAGCCGTCGTTATAGATCTGCGTCAGCTGCGGGCCCCACAGCAACAACATCGGCATCGGCGAATGAATCACGATGTCCACGGCGGTGCGCAGGCTCTGTGGCCAGGTACTGGCAGCGCCCAGCGGGGTGCTTGCCCAGTCCAGTCTGGCAATCAAAGCCTGGGCATCGCTGCCCTTCGGTGATGCGTTCATCAAATTGTCCTGCACTTAAGTCGGTGTGGCGGCGTCTACTATCCTTGCAGGGCGATAGACGCTGGATGACCCGCTTCAGGTCATTATTTTTTCATTGAATGCTTCGCGGGTGCTTTTTGCCATGGAAATCGATGTGTTGTTACGGATACTGGCCCATCAGGACGGATCCGATCTTTACCTGTCCACCGGTGCGCCACCCAGCGCAAGGTTCGACGGCGTGCTCAAGCCGCTGGCCGATCAGCCGTTCAAACCGGGGGAGGTCGCGGCCATTGCCGAGTCCATCATGGACGCCGAACAGCGTCTGGAGTTCGATCGTGAACTGGAAATGAACCTGGCGATTTCGCTGGCGGGCATCGGCCGCTTTCGGGTCAACATCTTCAAGCAGCGCAACGATGTGTCAATCGTGGCGCGCAATATCAAGCTCGACATTCCACGCTTCGAAGACCTCAAGTTGCCGGCGGTGCTGCTCGAAACCGTGATGCTCAAGCAAGGCCTGATGCTGTTCGTCGGTGCTACCGCCTCGGGCAAATCGACGTCGCTGGCGGCGCTGATCGATTACCGCAACCGTCACAGCAGTGGCCACATCGTCACCATCGAAGACCCTATCGAATACATCCATCGCCACAAGCGTTCAATCATCAATCAGCGTGAAGTCGGGGTCGATACCCGCAGTTTTCACGCTGCCTTGAAAAATACCCTGCGCCAGGCCCCGGACGTGGTACTGATCGGCGAAATCCGTGACCGGGAAACCATGGAACACGCCCTGGCGTTCGCCGACACCGGCCATCTGGTGATTTCCACCTTGCATGCGCACAACGCCCATCAGGCGCTGGACCGCATTATCAATTTTTTCCCCGAAGAGCGCCGCGCGCAACTGCTGCATGACCTGGGCAACAACCTCAAGGCGTTCGTCTCCCAACGGCTGGTGCGCACCCGCGACGGGCAGCGTCGGGCAGCGGTGGAAGTGATGCTGGGGACGCCGACCATCGCCGATTTGATTCGCAGCAACGAGTTTGCCGATCTCAAGGGGATCATGGAAAAGTCGGTGGAACTGGGGATGCAGACGTTTGACGCCGCGTTGTATGGGTTGGTGGTCGAAGGGGCGATCAGCGAGGAAGAAGCGCTCAAACATGCCGATTCGGTGAACAACCTGCGCCTGCGGCTGAAGTTGCATGCCGATGCGGCGCCATCCACTCAGCCTTCCTCCGGGGAATGGGGCCTCATGGACTGACACCGCTCTCACAGGGGATTTTCTTCAGGTTTGGAGTTCCGGGCGGTTGCGGAATTGTTCGAGCGCTTCGGGATTGGCCAGCGCGTCGGTGTTTTTCACCTTTTGCCCATGCACCACATTGCGCACCGCCAACTCGACCACCTTGCCGCTGATGGTTCGCGGGATGTCCGTCACTGCGACAATCTTTGCCGGCACATGCCGTGGCGTGGTGTTGGCGCGGATGACGTCGCGGATCTGTTGTTGCAGCGCGTCGTCGAGCTCGACACCGTCGCGCAATCGCACGAACAGCACCACCCGCACGTCATCCTGCCATTGCTGACCGATGGCCACGCTGTCCAGCACTTGCGGGACTTTCTCCACCTGGCGGTAGATTTCCGCGGTGCCGATACGAACCCCACCGGGGTTGAGTACGGCGTCTGAACGCCCGTGGATCATCATCGCGCCATGGGGCAGTTGCTCGGCGTAGTCGCCCTGAGCCCAGACGCCGGGGAACTGACTGAAATAAGAAGCGTGCAGTTTTTCCTGTTGCGGATCATTCCAGAAGCCGATGGGCATGGCCGGGAAGTGCCGGGTGCAGACCAGCTCACCTTTTTCGCCAATGACCGGGCGACCGTCGTCGTTCCAGACTTCGACTGCCATGCCCAGGCTCTTGCCCTGAATTTCGCCGCGACGCACAGGCTCGAACGGGTTGCTGTTCACAAAACACGAAATGATGTCGGTGCCGCCGGACATCGACGCCAGGCACAGGTCGGACTTGAAGTCGCGGTAGACGTAATCGTAGCTCTGCGGTGACAGCGCGGAGCCGGTGCAGAGCAGGGTTTTCAGGCTGGTCAGGTCATGGCTCTCGCGTGGCTTGACGCCGTTGCTTTCCAGGGTCGCCAGGTATTTCGGGCTGGTGCCGAAAACGCTGATGCGTTCATCGTCGATCATGTCGATCAAGCGCTCCGGGGTCGGATGAAACGGCGACCCGTCGTACAACACCACGGCGCTGCCCACGGCCAGGGCCGAGACCAGCCAGTTCCACATCATCCAGCCGCAGGTAGTGTAGTAGAACAAGCGGTCACCGGGGCCGAGGTCGCAATGCAGGCCATGCTCCTTGACGTGCTGCAGCAACACGCCGCCGGTGCTGTGGATGATGCATTTCGGCACGCCGGTGGTGCCGCTGGAATAGAGGATGTACAGCGGGTGCGCGAAGGGCACGGGCACGAAATCCGGCTCTCCGCCGACGTCGTAGAAATCGTCCCACAGCGTCACATTCTCCCGGGTGTGGAAGTGTTCGATGCGTGCTTGCGGACGGGCATAAGGCACCACGATCAACTGCTGCAAGGAAGGCAGGCGTTCGAGGATTTCATTGACCTTGGTACGCTGGTCGATGTCTTTTCCGGCGTAGCGATAACCGGCGCAGGTGATCAGCACCTTTGGCTCGATCTGGCCGAAACGGTCAATCACGCCCTGGGTGCCGAAGTCCGGTGACGAGCAGGACCAGATCGCCCCCAAACTGGTGGTGGCAAGCATCGCCACCAGGGTTTGCCAGGTGTTGGGCATGCACGCGGCGACACGGTCGCCAAGGACCACGCCGGCGGCGATCAAACTGTGTTGAAAACCGGCGACATGCTCGGCCAGTTCGGCCCAGGTCAGGTGCTCACGCTGGCCGCTCTCGCCAATCGCAATCACTGCCACGGCATCGTCGCGACGGCGCAACAGGTGCTCGGCGAAGTTCAGGGTCGCACCAGGGAACCACTGGGCACTGGGCATCTGCGCGCCCTCGACCAGCACCGCGTCGGGCTGATCGTGGAAGCGGATATCAAAAAAGTCGACGATCGCCTGCCAGAACGCTTCGCGCTGGTCGATGGACCACTGGTGCAGGGCGGCGTAATCGTCGAGGTGGATGTGGTGGCGCGCGATGACGAAGCGCCGAAAGGCTTCCATGCGGGTCTTGCCGATGCGCTGGGCGCTGGGTTGCCAGAGGATGTCGGACATGGCTTGCCTCTTCTTATAACTTCAGATTCATTCAGATCGTTCCCACGCTCTGCGTGGGAATGCCTCAACGGACGCTCCGCGTTCGGCTCTTGGGACGCAGAGCGTCCCGGGCTGCATTCCCACGCAGAGCGTGGGAACGATCAGACGGTTCGACGCGGGGACGATCATCAAGGGTAATTACTGCGCCAACCACCCACCATCAATATTCCAAGCCGCGCCCCGCACCTGGCTTCCCGCTTCGCTGCACAGGAACAGCACCAGTTCACCCAGTTGCGACGGGGTGACGAATTCCAGCGACGGCTGTTTCTCGGCCAGCAAATCATGCTGCGCCTGTTGCGGATCGATCCCCGTGGCGATCCGATCATCAATCTGCTTCTGCACCAATGGCGTCAACACCCAGCCAGGGCAAATGGCATTGCAGGTGACGTGGGTGGTGGCCGTTTCCAGCCCAACCACCTTGGTCAAACCGATCACGCCATGCTTGGCGGCCACGTACGCCGCCTTGCCGACCGAGCCGACCTGGCCATGCACCGAGGCGATGTTGATGATCCGGCCCCAGTTCTTGGCCCGCATGCGCGGCAGGCACAGGCGGGTGCTGTGAAACACCGAGGACAGGTTGATCGCAATGATCGAATCCCAGCGCTCCACGGGAAATTCTTCTACCGAGGCCACGTGCTGGATACCGGCATTGTTGACCAGGATGTCGATGCCGCCGAACTCGCGCTCGGCATAGCTAACCATGTCGGCAATCTGCGCCGGGTCGCTGACATCGGCCGGGTGATGACCAACCTTGCCGCCGTATTGCTGGACTTCGGCGATGACTGCCGAGGCATCGCCGAAACCGTTGAGGACCACGTTGGCGCCAGCCTTGGCAAGGCTGAGGGCGATCCCCAAGCCGATGCCGCTGGTGGAACCGGTAACCAGTGCGGTTTTGCCCGAAAGAGTCGTCATGAATACCTCACACAATGCCAGTGGCGTAGAAAGTGCCGATCACCACAAAAACCGCCAGGGTCTTGATCAGCGTAATACAGAAAATGTCTTTGTAGGCCTCGCGGTGGGTCAGGCCGGTGACCGCCAGCAAGGTGATCACCGCGCCATTGTGCGGCAAGGTGTCCATGCCGCCGCTGGCCATCGCGGCCACCCGGTGCAATACCTCCAGCGGGATGTTGGCGGCGTGGGCCGCAGCGATGAAGTCATTGGCCATGGCCGCCAGCGCGATGCTCATGCCGCCCGATGCGGAACCGGTGATGCCGGCCAGCAAGGTCACGGTCACGGCTTCGTTGACCAGCGGATTAGGGATGCTTTTGAGCCAGTCAGCCAGCACCAGGAAACCTGGCAATGAAGCGATGACCGCGCCGAAACCGTATTCCGACGCGGTGTTCATCGCTGCCAGCAACGACCCGCTGACCGCGCTGCGACTGCCCTCGGCCAATTTGCCGCGAATCGCCTGGAAGCCGAACACCAGCACCATGATGATGCCGACCAGCAACGCCGCTTGAACTGCCCAGATTGCGGTCAGTTTGGCGATGTCGGTGGTCACCGGCGTGGCCATGCCCGGCAGCGCGAGGCTGTGGGTCTTGCCGTACCACTGCGGAATCCACTGGGTGAACAGCAGGTTCATGATGCCCACGGCCAGCAGCGGCGACAGCGCGATCCACGGATTTGGCAACTTGATGTCGGCCGCGGTTTCCGGCTCGTTGCGCAGCTCGGTGCCATAGCCTTCGCCGGCAGCTTGAGCCTTGTTGCGTTGGCGCTGAAGAAACAGCATGCCGGCGCAGAACACGAAAATCGCCCCGATCACCCCCAGCCATGGCGCCGCCCAGGCGGTGGTGTTGAAGAAGGTGCTGGGGATGATGTTCTGGATCTGCGGGGTGCCGGGCAGCGCGTCCATGGTGAACGAGAACGCGCCGAGGGCGATGGTTGCCGGGATCAGGCGCTTGGGAATATTGCTCTGGCGGAACATTTCAGCGGCAAACGGGTAGACCGCAAACACCACCACGAACAACGACACGCCGCCGTAAGTGAGCAGGGCGCAGACCAGCACGATCACCAGCATCGCCTGGCGAGTGCCGAGCAAGCGAATGGCGGCCGCGACGATGGAGCGCGAGAAGCCCGACAACTCGATCAGCTTGCCGAACACGGCCCCGAGCAGGAACACCGGGAAATACAATTTGATGAAGCCGACCATTTTCTCCATGAACACCCCAGTGAAAGCGGGAGCGACGGCGGAAGGATCGGTGAGCAGAACGGCGCCGAGGGCGGCAATCGGGGCGAAGAGGATAACGCTGTAGCCACGGTAAGCAGCCAGCATCAGCAGCGCTAGGGCTGCCAAGGCAATGATCACACTCATGGTGTGTCTCCTGGATTGTTATTTTTGTAGGGTGGATCTTTTGTGGGAGAGGGCTTTAGCGAGATTCGTGCCAGACACGCAAACTGTTGAAATATAAGGATATAGGTAGCTTGTTTGAGTTGAATTTCAGTTGCGTGTCTCTAGTTTGAGACTTCTATGGGTGATGCCGTCCGCATCGCGAGCAAGCTCGCTCCCACAGGTTAACTACGCCGCACATGAGAATGAGGTCGAATGTGGGAGCGAGCTTGCTCGCGATGGACTGTCTAACAATAGAGATTTATGTCTCTTTATGGAGACTCTGCAATCCCGAGCGCCACCATCTTCTTATACAAAGTAGACCGCCCCAGCCCCAACCGCGCTGCCGCTTCAATCACCTTCCCCCCGCATTGCGCGAGGGCAGATTCAATCAACTGCCGGTCAAACCGCTCCCGGGCTTCACTGAAAGTCTCGTGCGCCATTGGCGCCATCGTCAGCGGCGTCGCACGCTCCACCGGCGTAAAGGTGCCAATCGCCGCACGGATGTCCCCGGCGTTCAACACCAGGTCATCGCTGAGCAATGCCGCGCGTTCCAGCACGTTACGCAGTTCGCGAATGTTCCCCGGCCAGGCGTGTTGCCCCAGCAGTTCCAGCGCCTCGGGATTCAATTCATGCTGGCTGCGCAATTCCTCAAGGATCGCTTCGCTGAGCGCGGGCAAATCGTCGAGACGATCTCGCAACGGCGGTACGTTGATCGGCAGCACGTTGAGTCGGTAATACAGGTCGGCACGAAACTCGCCACGTTTGATGGCCGCTTCCAGGTCCGTAGAGGTGGCCGCGATGACGCGTACATCGCTCTGGATCACTTCATTGGAACCGACCGGCTCGAACTCTTTTTCCTGCAGCACGCGCAGCAGTTTGCTTTGCAGCGGCAGCGGCATGTCGCCGATTTCATCGAGGAACAGCGTGCCGCCCTGAGCGATCTGCAACTTGCCGGCCCGACCCTTGCGATCCGCGCCGGTGAATGCGCCCGGCGCGGTGCCGAAAAACTCGGCTTCCAGCAACGACTCGGGAATCGCCGCGCTGTTGATGCTGACAAAGGCTTTGTACGCCCGGGGTGAAGCACCGTGGATCGCCTGAGCCAGCAGCTCCTTGCCAGTGCCGGTTTCGCCGAGCAACAACACCGGTGACTCGGTGCTGGCACTGCGGCGGGCGCGGCGTTTGACTTCCAGGCTGGCGGCGCTGGTGCCGATGAAATGGGCGAAGTTGTATTTGGTCTGCCGCGCGCGCAGCAGCGAGCGGGTCGAGGCCAGTTCTTCCTGCATGCTCAGGTAGCGCTTGAGCATGGGCGAGAGGCTGTGCAATTCGTCGAACAGGGCAAAACCAATCGCGCCGATCACGGCGCCGGCATCGTCATGGATCGGCAGGCGCATCACCACCAGCGGTTCCTTGGGCGTGTCCTGCATGTCCAGCAAGATCGGTCGCCCGGTGCGCACCACCTCGCGCAACAAACTGCCGGGGATCACGCTTTCGCAGGCCTTGCCAATCGCTACCTCGGCCGACTCCAGGCCAAAACGCCGGGCATAACGCTCGTTCATCCAGACGATGTTGGCGTCACGATCGACAATCACCGTGCCCTCACTGGACTGCTCGATGATCTCGAACAACGAACGGATCGCCAGCAAGCGAACGCGTTGATAATCCTTGAGGCTTTCGGTGGTGTTCATGGGCGTTATGTCCAAAATGTTGGGTATCTTTGCAGGCCTCATCGTCGGAACGCCGCCGGATCAAGCCCGCTCCCACATTGGATTGCGGTCAACTGTGGGAGCGAGCCTGCTCGCGATTGGCGCGACGCGGTCCTGTGGTTTAGCGCTGATGCGCCGCCGCCAACAGCTCTTTGGTGTACGGGTGCTGCGGTGAATCGAATACCTCATGGCTGGCACCGCTTTCCACCACTTTGCCGTCCTTGATCACGATCATGTCGTGGGCCAGGGCGCGCACCACCGCCAGGTCATGGCTGATGAACAGGTAGGTCAGGCCGTGGCGTTCCTGAAGCTGGCGGAGCAGGGCGACCACTTGTTTTTGTACCGTGCGATCCAGCGCCGACGTCGGCTCGTCGAGCAATATCAGCGCTGGTTTCAGCACGAGGGCCCGGGCGATTGCGATACGTTGGCGTTGGCCGCCGGAAAATTCGTGCGGGTAACGATGGCGGCTTTGCGGGTCCAGGCCCACTTCCTCCAGTGCGCGAATCACCTCGGCCTTGCACTCATCAACCGTCAACTGACTGTGGACCTCCAGCCCTTCACTGATGATCTGCGCCACCGACATTCGCGGACTGAGGCTGCCATAAGGATCCTGGAACACCACCTGCATCTTCTTGCGCCAAGGCCGCAGCTGCTTTTGCGTCAGGCCGTCCAGCGCTTCGCCTTGAAAGCGAATGCTGCCTTCGGAGTCGAGCAAGCGCAGGATCGCCTGGCCCAGCGTCGACTTGCCCGAGCCGGACTCACCGACTATGCCCAGGGTTTTGCCACGCTGAATGTTGAGGCTGATGCCGTCCACGGCCTTGAGGTACGTCTTGCGCTGGAACAGCCCACCACCGAGGGCGAACTGCACACGTAGATCGTCCACTTCCAGCACGTTTTCGCGCTCGTCACGGGGCAGGGCTTCGCCTTCCGGCTCGGCGTTGAGCAGCACACAGCTATAAGGATGTTTGGGTTCGGTAAACAGCGTCTCGCAGGGTGCCTGCTCGACGATCTCGCCGGCCTTCATCACGCACACCCGCTGGGCGATGCTGCGCACCAGATTGAGGTCGTGGCTGATCAGCAACAACGACATGCCGAGCCGCTGCTGCAGGGACTTGAGCAGGATCAGGATCTTGCGCTGTACCGTCACGTCGAGCGCGGTGGTGGGTTCGTCGGCGATCAGCAGTTCCGGCTCGCAGGCCAGCGCCATGGCGATCATCACGCGTTGACGCTGACCGCCAGACAGTTGATGAGGATAGGCCTTGAGCCGCTCTTTGGGATTCTGGATGCCCACCAGGTGCAGCAGCTCAAGAATTCGCGCCTGGGCGGGTTTGCCGACCAGGCCCTTGTGCAACAGCAGGGTTTCGCCGATCTGCTTTTCGATGCTGTGCAACGGGTTGAGCGAGGTCATCGGTTCTTGAAAGATCATCGCGATGCGGTTGCCGCGTAACTCACGCAACACCTTGGCCGGCGCTCCGAGCAGTTCCCTGCCGCGATAGCGGATGCTGCCAGTGGTTCCGGTACCGGTCTCGGGCAGCAATTGCAGAATCGAATGCGCCGTCACCGACTTGCCGGAGCCCGACTCGCCCACCAGCGCCAGGCATTCACCGGGGCGAATGTCCAGGCTCAGGTTGCGCACCACCGTCTGGCCGCTGAAGGCCACGCTGAGGTCACGGATTTCGATCAGGTTGATACTCATAGATTGTCCGTCTCAAGATCGTGGATCAAACGCATCACGCAGCGCTTCGCCAATGAACACCAGCAAGGAAAGAATCAGCGCCAGGGTAAAAAATGCGGTCAACCCCAGCCACGGCGCTTGCAGGTTCTGCTTGCCCTGTCCAATCAGCTCGCCCAGCGACGCACTGCCGGCGGGCATGCCGAAACCGAGGAAATCCAGGGCCGTGAGGGTGGAGATCGCGCCGGTGAGAATGAACGGCAGGTAGCTCAAGGTCGCGTTCATCGCATTGGGCAGAATGTGCCGCACGATGACTTTGCGGTCGGTGAGGCCCAGTGCACGGGCGGCCTTGACGTATTCCAGGTTGCGCCCGCGCAGGAATTCGGCGCGCACCACATCGACCAGCGCGAGCCAGGAGAACAGCGCCATGATTCCCAGCAGCCACCAAAAATTAGGCTCGACGAACCCCGACAGAATGATCAGCAGGTATAGCACCGGCAACCCGGACCAGACTTCCAGCAAACGCTGACCAATCAGATCGACCCAGCCGCCGTAGTAGCCCTGCAACGCGCCGGCGGCAATACCGATCAGTGCGCTGACAAAGGTCAGCATAAGTGCAAACAGGATCGATACCCGCGCGCCGAAAATCACCCTGGCCATGACGTCCCGGGCCTGGTCGTCGGTGCCCAGCCAGTTGACGCTGGAAGGCGGGCTCGGCGCGGGTTTGTCGAGGTCGTAGTTCGGCGTGTCGTCACTGAACGGAATCGGCGGAAATAGCATCCAGCCGCCATCCTTTTTAATCAGCTTCTGCACGTAGTCGCTGCGATAATCAGCCTGGAACGGCAATTGCCCGCCGAACTCCTGCTCGGTGTGACGCTTGAACACCGGGAAATACCATTGACCCTGGTAACTGACCACCAGCGGCTTGTCGTTGGCGATCAGTTCACCGCCCAGGGTCAACAGGAACAAGCCGACAAACAACCACAGCGACCACCAGCCCCGGCGGTTCTTCTTGAAGCGTTCAAAGCGGCGACGGCCTAACGGCGAGAGCTTGAACATCAGGCATTCCTCGCGGCGAAGTCGATACGCGGATCGACCAGGGTGTAGCAAAGATCGCCGATGAGTTTTATCAAAAGACCGAACAGCGTGAAGATGAACAACGAGCCGAACACCACCGGGTAGTCCCGTGACACGGCGGCTTCGTAACTCATGCGTCCGAGGCCGTCGAGGGAGAAAATCACCTCTATCAGCAGTGAGCCGGCAAAGAACACGCTGATGAATGCCTGGGGAATCCCCGACACCACCAGCAACATCGCATTGCGGAACACATGGCCGTAAAGCACACGCCGTTCGCTCATGCCTTTGGCGCGGGCAGTGATGACGTATTGGCGTGTGATTTCATTGAGGAACGAGTTCTTGGTGAGGATTGTCAGTGTTGCGAAACCGCCGATCACCAGCGACGTCACGGGTAATACCAGGTGCCAGAAGTAGTCGGCGATCTTGCCCACGGTCGACAGCGAATCGAAGTTGTCCGAAACCAGCCCGCGCACTGGAAACCAGTTCAGCGAGGTTCCACCGGCAAAGACCACGATCAGGAACATCGCGAACAGGAACGCCGGCATCGCGTAACCGATGATGATCGCGGTGCTGCTCCAGATGTCGAAATGACTGCCGTGATGCACAGCCTTGCGGATGCCCAAAGGAATCGACACCAGATAGGTGATCAGTGTGGCCCAGAGCCCGAGGGAAATGGTCACTGGCATCTTTTCCAGGATCAGGTCGGTGACGGTCGCGCCACGGAAGAAGCTTTTGCCGAAGTCCAGGCGCGCGTAACTGGTGAGCATCAGCCATAGGCGTTGCGGGGCTGGCTTGTCAAAACCGTATTGTTTTTCGATGTCCTTGATCAGTTGCGGGTCGAGGCCTCGACTGGCACGGGAGGTGCCGGACATGGTTTCGCCGGAACCGCCGCCGACACTCGCGCCACCGATGCCTTGCAGGTGTGCGATGGCCTGTTCCACCGGACCGCCCGGCGCCGCCTGGACGATGATGAAGTTGACCAGAAGAATGATCACCAATGTCGGAATGATCAGCAGCAGGCGCCGCAGTATATAAGCCCACATCAATGCGGCCCTCCGGGTTTGCCACGGCTGATTTTCTCGGCGGTCATCTGCTGGTTGGTCAGCGGCGTGGTACTGGTTTCCCACCAGGTCTCGATGGCCTCGTCATTGCTGGCCTGCTCGTCGGGCATGCCGAAACGGTTCCACCACACGGTGGAGGTGCCCGGCGGGTAGTAGTTGGGAATCCAGTAGTAATTCCATTGCAGCACCCGGTCCAGGGCGTGGGCGTAGCGCAGCATCTCGGGCTGGGTGGTGGCGCGGACCAGCCCGGTGATCAGCGTATCCACCGCCGGGTTCTTCAGCACCATGTAGTTATTGGCGCCGGGGTCGGTGGCCGAGATCGATCCGAAGTAGTTGAACAGTTCGCTCCCGGGTGAAGTGGTGACCGGGTAACCGGTGACGATCATGTCGTAGTCGCGACTCATCAGCCGGTTCACGTACTGGGAGGAGTCGATGCGACGGATGTTCATGTCGATGCCGATCTGCTTCAACGTGCGCTTGTAAGGCAGCAGGAGGCGGTCCATGCCGTTCTGGCTGACCAGAAAGGTGAAGCTCAATGGCGTGCCTTCAGCGTTGACCAACTGATCGCCATCGGGTTTCCAGCCAGCCTGTTCGAGCAGGTCCAGGGCTTGCAGTTGTTTGTCGCGAATCAAGCCACTGCCATCGGTCTTGGGGGCTTCGAAGACCTGAGTGAAGACTTCGTCGGGGATTTGTCCACGCAACGGTTCGAGAATCGCCAGCTCGCCGGCATCCGGCAGCTTGCGGGCGGCGAGGTCGGTGTTGGAAAAGAAGCTCTGCTGGCGGATGTACATGTCGCGCATCATCTGCCGATTACTCCACTCGAAATCCCACAGCATGGCCAGGGCCTGACGCACGCGGCGGTCCTGGAATATCGGGTTTTGCAGGTTGAACACAAAGCCTTGGGCCGGTTGTGGCGCTTGCGTGGCCAGATGCGCCTTCTGCAGGCGACCGTCGCTCAGGGCCGGGCTGTCGTAGCCAATGGAATAACCGGTGGCGGAGAACTCCCGGTTGTAATCGTAGGCGCCACCACGCAGCACTTGGCGCGCGACGTCGGTATCGCCGAAGTACTCGATGCTGAAACGGTCGAAGTTGTAGAGGCCGCGGCTGACCGGCAAGTCCTTACCCCACCAGTCGGCGTTGCGTTCGAAGGTGATGCTGCGACCAGAGTCGACTTTGCTCACCTTATAGGGGCCACTGCCCAGCGGCGGTTCGTACCCGCCGCCATTGGCGAAATCGCGGGTCTTCCACCAGTGTTCGGGAAACACCGGCAAGGTCGCGATGTCGAGGGGCAAGGTGCGGTTTTCGTTGCTTTTGAAGTCGAACCGAACCGTCAGGGGGGATTCCACTTCGACGCCTTTGACGTCGGCGAATTGCGTGCGATAGCGCAAGCTGCCCTGGGTCATCAGCAGGTCGAAGGTATAGCGCACGTCTTCGGCGGTGATCGGCGTGCCGTCGGCGAAACGCGCCTTGGGGTTCAGGTAGAAGCGCAGGTACGAGCCGTCGTCCGGGCGTTCCATCTTTTGCGCCACCAGGCCGTACACGGTGTAGGGCTCGTCCAGCGAACGCTGGGCCAACGGTGAGTAGATCAAGCCGTCGATCTGCGTGACACCAATGCCCTTGTCGATGTACGGCAGGATATGGTCGAAATGGCCGATTTCTATGGCGGAACGACGCATCGTGCCGCCTTTGGGGGCTTGCGGATTGGTGTAGGCAAAATGACTGAAGCCGGCGGGATACTTCGCCGGTTCGCCGTACACGGTCAACGCATGTTGCGGTGCGGCATTCACACCGGTGGCAGCCAATAACAGGGCCACGGCAGTGAACAATAATGTGGGGAAAGCCAGTCGCATTGTCAGCCTTAGAGCCGGGTGGTCGATAACCACAATTTGTACGCTACCGGCGCGTGCCTCGCCAGCCGTATTGCGTCACACAAACACAACGGCCCACCAAAAGGCGGGCCGTTGTGCGCAAAACTTCGCAGGCGTCAGTCCTGACGGCTGGTCACTTCCAGCAGGTGATAACCGAACTGGGTCTTGACCGGGCCTTGCACCACGTTGATCGGTGCGCTGAATACCACGGTGTCGAACTCCTTGACCATCTGGCCTGGACCGAACGAACCCAGGTCACCGCCTTGACGGCTGGACGGGCATGTGGAGTTGGCTTTGGCAACTTCGGCGAAATCAGCGCCGCCTTCGATCTGGGCTTTGAGTTCGTTGCACTTGGCTTCGGAGGCAACCAGGATGTGACGGGCAGTGGCTTTGGCCATGGGGAAATACTCCTTTCAATATTCAGTAAAGTGCTGAGCCTACCGGATTCAGTGGGCTAATTCTCCCCCAAAGTTCCGCTCGGCCGTCCAGCGCCCGGTTACAGACCGGCATTTCTCAAGCGTTCGGCGTGCTGAACATACAGGGCCACAGGATCAATGCCTTTGCGGATCAGTCCGGCCGTCTGGTTAAGGCTGTCCAGATGATCCATCGGGTAGTCGGAACGGATCACTTTCCCCAGGTGAGAGCTGTAGCGACCGACCATGCCGTCATTCTGCTCGGCTTCAGTGGTGAAATAACCGGAAAAGGCGCGCAGAAACCCGTGCAGCGGATCGAGTGCGTTAAGTCCTTCGTCGAGGATGTTGCCCTGCAGCGTGCCGCTCCAGGAGTAGTAGCGAACACCATTAACCTGGTCGCGCCCCTTGCCGCCCCATGTCTTTGGCAGCCCTTGGGGGTATTTGTCGTTGAAAACTCCCACGCCCTCGGTGGTCAGTGAGTTGAGTGCGGCGATAGCGTTTTGCGGCATTTGATGATTGCCGCTGAGCAACGAGAGGAAGTCGGCGAACAATGTGGCAACCGTGGCAGCGACATGCTCCGGCAGGCGGCCGGGCGTTAACGCCTTGCGCAGGAAGTCGGCCAGTTCCGAGCCGTGGTTCGGGCCACTGACGGAGGTTACCGAAGCGATCACCTCGGGTGCGACCGCTGCCGCGTAACGGGCAGCGAGTGCGCCCTGGCTGTGGCCGATCAGGTTGACCTGGCCGGCACCGGTGCCTTCCAGCACCCGTTCGATCTGTGCCAACAGTTGTTCACCACGAGCTTCATTGCTATGGGTCGCCGAGAGGTGAGGGATAAAGACCCTTGCACCGGCACTTCTAAGGGCCTGCTTGACGCCATAAAAGAGTTCGACTTTGCCGATGCGATCGAAGCCGAAGAGTCCGTGGATCAGCAGGATCGGGTACTGAGTGGTTGCATTCCGTAGCATGTTCATTCCTTTTCTCGGTGGTTCGGAGGGGTGGTTCAGAGGAGTGCATATGGGCTCACTCTAAAGCACACTGGCAGCTCTGCGATGTATGAAGAGTCCGCTGTAACCTGATGAAAAAGTTATAGAAAGTGTAGGAAAACTCGAAATTACCTGAGGTCCTGTTCGGAATATCTGGACATCTTTATGTGCCAGCCGAGGCGCATCGCAGCAACGGCCTACTTCCCGTAGGTCATTTGCCGGTCAGAGGATTCGCTTTTCAGATGCCAGCCCTCTGTCGAGGGCTGGTTGCATGGGAAGGGCTATGCCGGGAGCTGGACGCTGTCCCGAGCCCGGAGCCGGTCGGCGGCTTGGCGCAGTAATTGTTCAGTCGTGCCCCAGCCGAGGCAGCCATCGGTGACCGAAACCCCGTAACGCAGTGTCGGGCTCAAGGCCTGGCAGCCTTCGAACAGATGACTCTCGATCATCATGCCAATCAGCGACTGGTCGCCTTGCAGGCGTTGCTCAAGCACGTCGTTGAACACGGCGGGCTGACGAGCCGGGTCTTTGCCACTGTTGGCATGGCTGCAGTCGACCATGATCCGCGCCGGGATCTTGAGTCGGGTCAAGTCACTGCGTATCTGCGCAACGTTGTCGCGATCGTAGTTCGGCCCGCGATGACCACCGCGCAACACCAGGTGGGTGTCGGGATTGCCCGGGGTTTGAACAATCGCAGGGTGCCCCTGGCTGTCGACACCGAAATGACGATGCGGGTGAGCGGCCGAGCGCATGGCGTCGCTGGCAACCGTGACGCCGCCATCGGTGCCGTTCTTGAAGCCGACCGGCATGCCGAGGCCGCTGGCCATTTCCCGGTGGATCTGCGATTCGGTCGTGCGGGCGCCGATAGCGACCCAGCTCAACAGATCATCGAAGTAGCCTGCCGCCATCGGTTGCAGCAACTCGGTAGCAACCGGCAAGCCGAGGTGAAGCATTTCGCGCATCAGTTCGCGGGACAAGGTCAGGCCACCGGCCATGTCGTCACTGCCATCCAGATGTGGGTCGTAGGCCAGGCCTTTCCAGCCGACCGTGGTGCGGGGCTTTTCGACATAGGCGCGCATCACCAGCAGCATTTGATCGCTGACGTCGGCGGCAAGGCGGGCAAGACTGGTCGCGTATTCGAGCGCAGAGTGCGGATCGTGAATCGAGCAGGGACCGACGATGATCAGCAAACGGGAGTCTTCACCGTTGAGAATCGCGCGAACAGCTTGGCGGTGTGCGGCGACTTGCTGGGTCAGTGCGTTAGTGAGGGGCAGTTGCTGTTTGAGTTGCAATGAGCTGGGCAGGCGCAGGGTCAGCGCTTCATTGGCAGGGCTCAAGGTGGACAGCGGCAGAGCAGAGACGGACGAGTTCATATTC
>Ga0157371_10000753_pt1 | contig 37487 bp, 29 predicted proteins | sample C45metaG_FD_113462 | JGI IMG/M metagenome (GOLD analysis project Ga0157371, IMG submission 113462) | Corn rhizosphere microbial communities from Kellogg Biological Station, Michigan, USA - C4-5 metaG | ecosystem: Host-associated > Plants > Roots > Rhizosphere > Soil | place: USA: Michigan... | reverse complement strand
GGGAAAGGAACGAAACACATTCTTTAAACTTTTAAAAAAAATGTTATGCAACTAACAGCAACAGTAACCGCCAATGCGCAGGTTAACACGACCAAAGGCAACAAGCAGGTTGTCAATTTCACGGTAGCAGTAAACGACAGCTACAAAACCAAAGATGGTGAACGGGTAAAAGTCACAGAATTTATCCGCTGCGCTTACTGGCGAAACCCCGCGACAGCGCAGTACCTCACCAAAGGGGCGGTAATAGAATTATACGGGAGGCTTGGCGTCGATGCCTATTTGGACAAGCAAGGACAGGCAAAAGCCAGCATTACCTGCCATGTAAACGACTTCAAATTTCACGGGGGAAGTAAAAAAGATAATGCCATAGTACAGCAGGTTACCCCTGACACTCCTGTAACAGAAGACCTTCCATTTTAGACCCTAATCAATTCATCAATATTTAATCATTTAAAAATTTTAAGATCATGGCACATAACCTCAATTTCAACGAACGTACAAACCGCTATAGTTTTTTCAGTGTAAAAGAAAACGCCTGGCATGGGCTGGGTCAGATTGTAGCGGATTACCCGACAAGCGCCGAAGCTATGCAGCACGCAGGGCTTGACTTCACTGTCGAAAAACGCCCCCTGTTCACCTATGATTCTGACAACTATAGAGGGAATCCGGACACAGATATCATTATCCCGGAGATCACCATCCCGAATTTTTACGCTACCGTACGAGACGACAGCGACGAAGTTTTAGGGGTAGTAGGCAAGGACTATGAAGTCGTACAAAACAAGGATGCTTTTTCCTTTTTTGACGCTATAGTGGGTGGCAGCGAAGGTATTCTATACGAGACAGCCGGGACGCTTGGCAAAGGAGAACAGATTTTTATTACGGCAAAGCTGCCCGGCTATATCAAAGTAGGCAGGGAAGACTTGATTGAGAAATACATTTTCCTCACGACCTCCCACGATGGCAGTGGTAGTATTACCGCTGCGTTTACCCCCGTGAGAATTGTATGCAATAATACCCTTAACGCTGCCCTGCGTAATATGACCAATGTGGTGCGCATCCGTCATACCGCCAACGCCAAACAAAGACTGGATCAGGCACATAAAGTCATGGGGCTGTCCAATTCGCTAAGCGTAGAAATGGAAAGCATTTTTAACAGTTGGGCTACAGTACGCATAAGCGACAGGGAAGTAAAGCGCCTGATCCAATTGGCAATGGCACCGAATAAAGAAACACTGGATAATCTCCTTAAAGGCAAAGAGGACGAACTGTCTACTATGTATAAAAATACTTGCGAAGATGTATTTGCCTATGCCATGACTTCGGAAACACAGCAAATGGACACAACAAAGGGAACTGTCTTTGGTGCTTTCAATGCGGTCACCGGGTACTTTCAAAACGTGCGCAATTTCAAGGACGATGAGGCAAAACTCAAATCCCTGTTGCTAGGGGGTACAGCACAGGGCAGGGCGCAGAAGGCTTTTAACCTGTGCAGTGACTTTGCAGCAGGTGGCGCAAATGCATTACTGCTCAATTAAAATAAAAAAAGGAAGGGGATTCCCGGCCCCTTCCTTTTAATCTCTCATTTATGATACTTAATCGAAGTTACGGAAATAATTAACCCCACAGCATCATGGAAACACTTTTTCAATACCTGATAGTCCACCGCCATGCAATAGTGTTCATAACAGCCATTATTATCCGGCTACTGATCAGTATGCGCAGATTCAACCGCAGGGGCTTAGGAGGCTTACAGCATTTTGAAAATTATTTCGCTGGCATGCTGACGCTCCTGATCGAGTGGCTGCTGTGGTGGACAGCAAACCTTGCCATCCTGTGGGCGGTATGGGGCTGGCTATTTAAAACTTAAAACCCGATTTGTAAACAATAAAAATAAACAGAACATGAGCATACTTGCAGACAAAACAGAAAAGAAAGCGTTAACGGCGCTGGCTGCCACCCTCCGGCATTTTGAACGGCTCCATTTACTCGATATGACCAAAGCGGACGATGGCGATGCCTATGCCGCAAGAAACCTCATAGAGGGTATTATTCAATCCAACGGTTACCGGGTGGCTTACTGCTCAAACGGAAAGACCCGGCTGAAAAGATCAATTTAATCATCTTAAAAATCAATGTTATGAATACGACAACAAGTAAAGCAAAAACTGCCAAGAGACAGATAAAAACAACAAAGCCGATCACCCCAAAAAATGCTGAAAAAATTACGGGGGAAAACAACTATCAAAATCTTCTGCTAACGGACATTGACCTTAGCCCCTTAAACTACCGGAAATATTTTGACCCGCAGGCGATGGAAGATTTTGCCAGAGAGCTGGCGCAGCACGGGGTAATCTCACCTGTTACTGTCCGGCCTTCTGCAAAGGGGCGATATGAACTGGTAGCAGGGGAAAGACGCTGGCGGGCTGCCAGCCTTGCAGGACTGGCAGTATTGCCTGCGATGGTGAGACAACTCACAGACGAGCAGGTCAGGGAGATTCAACTGGCCGAAAACCTCCAAAGAGAAGACCCGCACCCCTTTCATGAGGCGCAGGCAATAGCTTCCTTACAGGCAGCAGGAAAGAACGTTGACGAAATTGCTGCAAGGCTGGGTAAATCCAAGAAGTTCGTCTATAGCCGGATAAAACTTTCGGGGCTGATTGTGGTGATACAGGATATATTTCTTGCGGACAAACTAACGATTCAGCAAGCCTTTGAAATTGCTGCGCTATCGGAAGCGTCACAATACGAGTTATACGAAAGCTATTGTACGGAATGGCAGGAGGACGATTTCGCAATCAATAACCTGAACTACATTTTAAACCGCTATAAATATGACCTGACACGCGCCCCTTTTGATACCGATGATCAAAACCTGATCGCTGACAGGGGCGCATGTACAAGCTGTCCCTTTAATTCTGCTACCCTGCAATCCTTGTTTCCTGAAATGGCAGCAAAGGCAATCTGCACAAATAAAGGATGCTATAGCAGCAAATGTCAGGCACAAACGGGCAATATGCTCCGGGAGGCAGTGAGCGGTGAATTACCGGATGCGCTGCTATATACCGGTAATCTTTCGGCAGAACTTTCCCAAATAGTGGAAAGTATACCGGAGCTAATGGAGCTGCCCCGGTACAGTTACCATGATGTAACTATATTTAAAGCCCCGGTGCTGCCTGATCGGGAGGAATACACCGATACATGGGAAGAAGAAGAACCCGAATTTGACGAAGATGGTTTTAATCAGGCGATGGCGGAGTACCACGAGGAAATGGAAGAATATGCAAACCTTGTAAAAAGCGATAAAGCTAAGTATGCCATCCTGGTGGGGGAAACACAGGCAAGAATTGTGCTTTTTAATCCTGAAAAGCAAACCCATACAAATAGTCCATCTACGGCTAAGGTAACGGCTAAAGAAGTGCAGCAGGCAATCAAGGCGGGGACAGTTACCCCTGAATTATTACAGCAGGAAATAGACCGTATCAACGATAGGGAAAGGAGGGCTAAGGAACGGGATAGAGAGAAAATACAGCTTGCCCTTCATGAGCAGTTTGCGGAATATGTGAAAGAGCCGGAGCATAATAAAGCACTTACGGTTGCGGATATCGCGGCTATGCGCTTAGTCATCTACCTGTCTTTGGATTATTCTACCATAAATGCGGCCAATCGTATGCTTTTTGAGGATAAATCGGCTGATACAAATGAAAGTTTCTTCGAAAGACTGGCTTTATTAACCGAGCAGGAGGTAAGCTATCTTGTAAGGATGGCCGTTACAAGTAAATCGGAGAGTAAATACCCCCAAAATATAATGGCGCATTTTCTATACAGGATGGCAGAAGATGCGGGGCTGGATGTACCTGCCATTGAAAAAGCGCAAGGGGATACAGCTGCTGACAGGCAGGATAAAATAAGTTTGAGGATTAAAGACCTAGAAAAAAAGATTAGCAAGCTACAGCCGAAGGAATAGACCATAAGAATAAAGCCCCTGTTTGGCGATAAAGCACCAAACAGGGGCTTATTAGATTGCTGGTTTTTCTCTCGCCCCATAGAATCGGCTAAAAGTGAAAAAAATCGCCCTGCAACCTGTTGCTGCTGCGCCAGCCGGTTGCAGGGCGTTAAAAATGGTGCAGCCCAATACGGCAATGTTGTCTTTTTCGGGCATTTGCCGTATTGGGCTGCGGGTTTGTTTCATGGCAGGCCGTGATCCTGTTTACGATTACCCTATATTGTTGTTATTATTTTTCAGGATACCAGCCTGTATAATAGCCACAAATAAATGCCCAGCGTCCAACCTCTTCTGCCGCATAGTCATAAGGCGTATTTTTCAGGTAATGCCAGGCTGCTACGCTCGCTCCGGCGGCAATAGCGGTAATCACCCCTGCCACCTTACGGAGAATGCCCCCGATCCCTCTCATCAGAACCGGGCTATTTTGACTGGTCTGCCCTATAAATTCCAATGCTCCATATCGGATCACAGAGGCCATCATCAATAGACAATTCTTTTCCTTTTGGATTAAAGCGCTTTTATGGATTTTAATTTCTACACCGGCCACTTTTTTATTTAAGGCTGCGTAATCATATTGCTGCTCCAGGGACTCGGTGGCTCCGATCAGTTCCTTTGCCAGTTGTTTTGCTGCCGGGCTCCAGGGTAAGCCGAAAAGGACGGTTTTGTAATCCTGTTTCAATGCTTCTCCTTTTGGAAAATTCAATGGTTTATGCCCATAGTGTCGGTATAAATAATGGTCAATCCCGGCAGCAGTGGTATCTCCTGTCGATTCGGCATACTGCCGGAGTTCTTTTATCAACATAGCTGTTCGCATGCCGAAAGGATCATAAGGATTTTTAATGCCTGACAGTTCCATTGTGTGTTCCATTTTTGGCATCGCTAAGGAGGTTTCTTTTGTGGACCTGTCCTTTTGGAGATCTTCTTTCCCGCATCCCGCCAGGAAGAAGATCGTGGTAATAACTAATAAGCTTTTTTTCATTATGGTTTTTTTATTTCCACAAAGGAGCTTATAGCATTTTTTGATTTTTGCCAAGTTCATCCAAGCTTGGTTTTTTTTGAAAGGCCCCGGCATTGCAGGGAATGGATATCGCAGAATCCTCTTCTGGCCGGTTTCCGGCAATCGCTCTAATAAGGTTTCTTGTGTGGCTTAATCGAACAATCGAAACAGATAATTGTATTGTTAGCTATGCGATATACAGATATTCCAGTGCATATAGGAGACAAAAGGATCTTTGTTACTTATGACTATACAGAAACACCTGAAAAGAAAGAACCTTGCGTGATTACCAGTGAGGGGAAAGAAATGCGTATTGACAGTGAATTTAAGATACTCAGTAGCGATATGCCTGATGAATGGGTGCAGGCAATTATAGAAGAATTAAAGAAACTCATTGCCGGACAGGGAATGTAGTACAAATGGAAAGAAAATGGAAAACTTAAAAGTAATTACCCGTTCCTGGGGAAGCAATGGTGAAAGCTTCATCGTCGATTGTACAGACAGTTTTGTACAGACACTTATAACAGAGCCTCTTGAAGACGGAATAGGGCCAGAGTTTAAAACCCTGTCACCGGAAGAGCAACAGAGAATACTTGAGGATTATAGCACAGAGAGGCGGTTTACTTACTTGAAGCCTCCCAGTGAAGACGACTGGTATATTGCAAAGCTAATTTATTAGGTAAATTCAATGCTATCAAAACAAGAAGCCACCTCTTAAGGTGGCTTTTATTAATGTAGTACCCTTTTTTTATCGACTTCCGTTCGACAATTTTTAATCCGAGCAATCCAATTATTCAATTTGCTAATTTTCTCTTGTTTCTTTCTGAGTCTGGGTGAGCGATTTCTTAATTCTTCCAATAGCTTTTGATCAGATTCCTGCTCGCTTTTTTCATCTTGCATTTGGTGAAGTTAGGCTAATAAATACCCTATTCCTATTCTCGCTTTATAAGAAGGGTTACTGTTTTCAAATCGTTTAGAGTAAAGGCTTTAGTTGCAAAATGCGCTCTAATGTTTTATTACAAAACTCACCAGGGTGAATATCTAGACCTCCAATTGCTGCAGGTTTTTGTTCATTTCGACCAGGCCGCCTTTTTCAAGGAATGCAACGGCAAGCTGCTCCAGTTCCTTTGCCTCAGCTTCAGATAGGATACTGAGTAAGCCGCTTCTCTGGTTTTTTGATTCCAGTCCCAAATTAATGACTTGTGTAAGCATCAGGATCATGCGGCAGGAAAGCCGCGTGTCCAGCTTAATGATTACTTCCATTCCCGGCGCTGTAAGCAATGTTTCATACACCAGTTTCATTTCCTTCATTTCCATATTGCTTTTATTTAAGTTTTACTCATCAAAGGTCAAGACCAAAATCCTGGTTCACCCATTCAATTTTTAAAGGATAAACAAGAAGCGTTCAATAATAGATGTTTTACATGGCTATCCTTCAATAATTAAATGGGTACAATTTTTAACCCCGGTCTAACTTTGTATCACTTACCAATAAAGGGAAGGAATTGTGTTATGGGATTGGGTAAGAAAAAGATGACCTGCCGCGAGGCAAGGGAATTAGATATCGTAGATTTTTTAGCAGGGCAGGGGATCAGGCCTGTTAAGATAAGGGGTAATGATTATTGGTATTGTTCTCCCATCCGGGAGGAACAGACAGCCTCATTTAAAGTTAATAGAAAGATAAACCGTTGGTTTGACTTCGGGGAAGGTGTTGGCGGAAACCTGGTTGACCTGGGGGTTCGTTTGCACGATTGTACCGTAAGCCATTTCCTGGAAATCCTGGAAGCTGCCACATTCCGGGATATTTATCCAAAAAGCCGGAAGCAGATTTCTAATCCACCCAGGATTAAAGTCGAAGAGATTGAAGCGCTTTCCTCCCCATACCTGTTAACTTATTTGCACAGCCGTAGAATTCCACTGCCCATAGCACAGCAATACCTGCACGAGGTTAAATTTAGATGCAAGGGCAAACAGTATCGTGCCCTTGGTTTTAAGAATGATTCCGGGGGATGGGAACTGCGCAATGCATTTTATAAATCCAGTATTTCCCCAAAAGGCCCGACCCATATAAATAGGAGTAATTCCAGACTGGCAGTGTTCGAGGGATTTTTTGATTTCCTTTCCTACCTGGTACTCTTTGAAGAACTCGTTCCTGCTACTGATTTTCTGATCCTCAACAGCCTTTCCTTTTTTGAATCCTCCAGGGAGTTAATGGAAGGATACAGGGAAGTCCAGCTCTTCCTCGATAATGATAAGTCGGGTAGGGGAAAGACCGCCTATGCTACAGCCTTATCAGGAATTTATCAATCCCGAAGCTCAGCTTATTCCGGATATAAGGACCTTAACGATTGCTTATGCAAGATCCCTATGAAGGAACAGCCATCTGATCACCCGCAACCACCAGGATGAAATATATAAAATCAATAACGTGCATTAATGAAGTCCAAGTACTTCATGGGGTTTCCCTGACTTGATCCGGAAACTGCAAGATGTCCAAATGTTTCACATTTGATGGAAGGGCAGCCTCACTCCGAAGTCGTGGCTGCTGAATTAATAAAACTACAATGCTTTTAACGTGAAAAAGAAACCTATGTAAAAGATGAAAAGCAATAAGGATAAATGGCTGCATCTGCGCCTAAATGATGAAGAATTAAAAATTGTTACTGCTAAGTTCAGGAAGACATCCGAGCAGAATATAAGCCGGTATGCCAGGAAAGTTTTGCTCAGTGATCCGGTTGTGATCATTGAACGAAATGCCAGCCTTGAGGGCATATTGACAGAACTGCGTAAGCTTCAGTTAGATCTTAATGGTGTGGGCAATAACCTTAATCAGATGGTTCATAAACTGCATATGCTGGACACTGTTCCGGCCTTTGAAATCTGGATCGCGCAATATGAAACGGAACGCCAGCTATTAAGACAGACATTGGAAACGGTACGTGCTTATGTGTTGAAAACCGGCGAAAAATGGTTGCGGTGATTAAATCCGGGACATCCGTTCGAAGGATGTTTCATTACAATGAGAACAAAATTAATGAGGGCGTTGCCAGTTTGCTTATGGCTGGCAACTATCCCTTTGCAATGGATGACATGACTGAATTCCATCGGCTGAATGTGCTGCTGAAACAGGTAGAGCTAAACTCAACGGTAGCTCGTAATTCTGTGCATATAAGTTTGAATTTTGCACCTGATGAAATACTTAGCGACGAAAAAATGCAAAGTATTGCAACCGACTATATGCAGCGCATCGGATTTGGCGGGCAGCCATACCTGGTCTACAGGCACTACGATAGTGGTCACCCGCACCTGCATATCGCTACAGTTAAAATTCGTTCGGATGGCAGCCGAATGGACCTGAACAACATTGGGAAAAGGTTATCGGAGCCTGCCAGAATTGCACTGGAAAAGGAATACAGCCTTGTAAAAGCTGAAGATCATAAGCAACAGTTATTTTCCATCAAACCGGTAGATGTTCATAAAGTTATCTATGGCAAAACCGATACACGACGTGCCATTGCTAACGTGCTCGGCAAGGTAGTGGATGGCTATAAATATACTTCTCTTCCCGAGCTAAATACCATCCTCAGATTATATAATGTTGAAGCATTTAAAGGAAGTGAAGATAGCAGGACTTACAAAAACAAGGGCCTCCTATATCGGGTACTTGATAAAGAGGGTAACCCTATCGGCGTTCCGATAAAGGCCTCATTGTTTCACAACAGCCCTACCCTGGCTAACCTCGAAAAGAAGTACTTACGTAATGATGTGGCGAGGCAACAGTATAAAGACAGGCTCAAAAACAATATAGATTTTACTCTTAGAAATGCGGATGGTGACCTGAAAATATTTGCAGAAAAGATGCTCGGTCAGGGTATTCATGTAATTGCCAGGCAAGGAGAGGGCGAGCGTATCTATGGTATGACTTACGTCGATATCAAAACAAAATGCGTCTTCAATGGAAGCGATCTCGGCAGGAATTATAGTGCTGCCGGAATAATCGAAAGGTTGCTTGGCGATCCTGAAATGCTTCAAGGACAATCCCGGATGGTCACAAAAATCCCGGATGCCGGCAGCAGAAATCAGGAAAAAATAAATACTGAAAAGGCAAGCGGGCTGCTTATCCCGGAGCATCCGGCTGGAAAGCTAATGACACTTATGGACCTCGTTACCCAATATGAATATGCCGCCAATGGCCTGCCGAATGTGTGGAAGAAAAAGAAAAGGAAAAAGGGCAGGAGACTATAGGCAGACAAAAAATAAACGATTAAAATTTACAGATATGGGAAGAGATACAGGGGAGAACGCGCAAGGATTACGCAAAATTTTGGATATGACCAGGATGATGAGCATCCTGGTTTTGCTGTTACATTACTACTATTATTGCCATACCGCCTTCAGGCAGTGGGGGTGGACGAGCAGTTTTTCAGACAAGCTATTGGGCAATATTTACAATACCGGTTTGTTTAATTCATTTCATAATTCCAAGTGCATTGCGCTCGGTTTATTGTTGGTTTCCCTTATTGGTGTCAAAGGCAAAAAGCACGAGAAGCTAAATTCTAAGACAGGTCTTGCCTATGCTGGTACCGGCTTACTGGTGTATTTTATTACTGCTTTATTTTTATATTCCGAACTGCCAATTAAGCAAACTGCACTATTATATATGGTGTTTACCTCTGTCGGCTATATACTGTGCCTTACAGGCGGAACGCTTCTTTCAAGGGTGATTAAAGACAAATTGAAAGATGATATTTTCAATGCGGAAAATGAGACTTTTCCTCAGGAGGAAAGACTCCTGGAGAATGAATATAGTATTAACCTACCTGCAAAATACAGGTTGAAAAATAAGATCAGAAATAGCTGGATCAATATTATTAACCCATTTCGCGGGCTGCTCGTTTTAGGCAATCCGGGATCAGGTAAAAGCTATTTTGCGATCCGGCATGCGATCACGCAGCACATTCGCAAAGGTTTTACAATGTTTGTGTACGACTTTAAAATGCCGGACCTGTCTCTGATTGTTTACAATACCTGGCTGAAAAACAGGGACAAATATGCACCCAATTCTGCCTGCTATTTTATAAACTTCGATGATCTGGAGCGGAGCAACCGATGCAATCCTCTGGACCCACGCTCGATGATCGACCTGACTGATGCAGCAGAATCTGCTCGTACCATTCTGCTGGGGCTTAACAGGGAATGGATCAAAAGCAAGCAGGGCGATTTCTTTGTGGAATCGGCTATTAATTTCCTTACAGCCGTAATATGGTTTTTGCGAAAATATGAAGGTGGGGAGTATTGTACGCTGCCCCATGTAATAGAATTTATGCAGCTGCCATATGACCAGTTATTTACGGTGCTTAATACGGAAAAGGAGGTTGAGGTGCTGATCAATCCATTCATAAACGCGTATAAAAATAAGGCAATAGAGCAACTCGAAGGGCAGATTGCTTCAGCAAAAGTAGCGATGGCACGCCTTTCCTCGCCACAACTTTATTACGTACTCAGTGGCAATGATTTTACTTTGGATATTAATAATCCGAAAGAGCCAAAGCTGGTTTGTGTAGGCAATAATCCACAAAAGATACAGATCTATGGTGCTGTATTATCTTTATACGTTAATCGTTTGGTGAAGCTGGTAAACCAAAAGGACAAACTAAAAAGCAGTCTGATTTTAGATGAATTTCCTACTATTTATCTCAATGGCATTGACGCTTTGATTGCCACTGCACGTAGCAATAGGGTTGCCTCTACATTAGGCATTCAGGATCTTTCTCAACTAAGAAAAGACTATGGGAAAGAGCAGGCAGATGTAATTATGGGTATTGTTGGCAATGTTATATCGGGACAGGTTACCGGCGATACTGCCAGGCAGCTGAGCGAACGGGTAGGGAAGATCATGCAGGACCGGCAGAGCCTTTCCATCAATAGCTCGGATACTTCGATCAGTAAAAATAAGCAACTGGAGTCGGCTGTACCAGCTTCTAAAATAGCTTCGCTATCCAGCGGTGAATTTGTCGGAATGGTCGCGGATAATCCGGATGAACGAATAGAATTAAAGGCATTTCATAATTTTATTCAGAACGATCATATTCGCCTTAAATTAGAGGTGGATGATTATGAACCTATTCCTAAAATACGACAGGTTGATGCGGTGATGATACAACGAAACTATATTCAAGTGCGAGAGGATATTCAGTTAATGGTACATAAACAAATTGTAATAATTAATAACAATCCAGAATTAAATTATTTAAATGTTCCTTTAAAGAATTGAGATTATATTGAACCGCCTAATCGTTGCAATACTCAACTCTTCTGAGAGCAGAATAATATTTGACTTTAATGTTAAAATAAGCACCTTCCCCTTTTATGATTTCTAGTTTACTTTTGCAGAGCGTAATTCGAGCTATTGAGATATAATTATTACTTACATTAAGACAAAACCAATTCCAAAATAACTGATAAATCACTACTGTGTTTCTTCACGTCTGTGCGTAATTTAAAACAAAAATCATCAGTGAATTCCAGCTCTTTATTACCGCTTCGAAGTATTTTTTTTCCGTCTTTATTATCTTCGATAACATGGGCCAACAAATCTCGTGTCCTTTTCAATGTTGTATAACTCTTTGAAAATACATCTGGCTTGTGGGGATTTGTTAATTGATTTTCTATCGCATTAATAATAAATTGCACTGCCTTAATTTTTTCCGAAGAATCAAACATTACATTGTCCTTAATTACTTTTTGTATGTTATCATTCTTGAAATATTTATCGTATGACTCTTTCTTTTCATTAACTTTGTTACCAACGCTTTCAAATATGAATTTCTTTACACCATCTGAAATTCCGTTGATATTTTTCTCCAATGCACCTGCTATTATTTGATACATGGTCGTGTCAATATCACTGGTTTCCGCCATAATTAATCCACGCATATTATTCAGATCTTGAATCTTTTTAACAGTCGTCTTAATAACACGCCTCACTTTATCCTCAAAATCATCCCCACGATCTGCACAATATGCCCCATCAATTTCAAATTCCTTCAACGCATCTCTTACAGCTTTTTCCCCTTCTGAGGAATAGAAAATGACTTCTGTGAAGATATTCTCGTTATGCCTTATTTTATCAATTAAAGCTGGTCCTTTTGCACCAGCTAGGTTAAGGTCAACTATAAGCAAGTCATATTCATCATAATCTATTGTTTGAATATTCTGACCGTCAATTTCCCTCCTTGGTTCGGGAAAATGGAAGCCTAGTTCATCTTCGATTATAGCCTTGACTAATTCTTTTTTGCCGTCGTAAGAAACTTTGTCGTCTTCAAACCACAGGATGTTGTATTTGAGTTTCATTTTAATTCAATAGAAAATTCTATGCCGCGTTCAAGGTCTGAATTAACAGTAATAGGCCATCCGGTCTCGGTTAATATATCATTTATATGATATAGACCTAAACCAGTGCTTTTAGTAGTAGAGAAGCCTTTTTCGAAAATAGAGGAAATGTCACTGATTTCTTTGCTAATACCTTTGCCGTTATCTTGAAATTTGAGATAAAAGTGATTTTGGTTTTGGGTTAGTGTTATGATTAATATTGTTGCCTCAGCTTTTTTTGAATTGCTGATCATGTTATCTATGATGATTGAAATATCTAATGGTTTGAACTTTAAAGTCAAAGGAGCATTAATTTCATTGTTGAGACGCACTTTTAACTTTGTGTTCGAAAAGTAATTTGTAATCTTCGAAACATAGTTTTCGACAAATTCTACGATATCATCTTCTTTGGAGTCTGTGAAGTTTTCAAAAATAGCACGAGTTCCGAATTTTGAAATCGATTCTATTTTATTGTTCTCTAAAGAAATAATATCAATAAAGTTTTTGATCATTTCTTTCGTAACTGTATCTCCTTTATCTATTTTACGTGAAAAAAGTGTAATTTGAGTTTTAATATTATCACTAATTACCCTAACTTGGTGATGAAGGTTCGTAACATTATTTAAGTCTTGAGAAGCAATAGACGTAGCGATACTTAGCTGGTTTTTCCTTTGAATAAGTTCAGTTACGACTTTATTCTTTTCCTTAGCATGAGTGTCGCGCTGTTTTTCAGCCTCTATTCTCAAGGCTGTTTCTTTGACTATTTTTTCAGTGACTTCGTCAACTTCTTGTTTGTATTTTTCTAACTCAAGTTGGATTGCTTCTTTATCGCTATTGGTTTTTTCCAGTTGGGACTGTAAGTCTTCGATTAACTTTAATTGTCGCCCCGTCAAATCTTTGTACACCTGCAATTCCATCAAAGCTTTTGACGTAGCTTCGTTAATCGATCCATAGCGCGTAAATTCATTGATTTGCTTTTCCAGATCGGCATTTTCTTTCGCCTTTTTTAAGAGGATTTGATTCAATGTATCCCCATCAATTTTTTTACTGTCAAAATCGACAATAAGTTGTTGAAATTCTTTTTCCGATCTTTGCTTTTCTTCATTGATTTTATCAATGATAAGGTCCTCATTAATATACAATTCTAAAACATTATCGGCCTTAGCAGAAATTATGGAATGAATAGATTCATAGACCCTACGCCTCTTAATCAAATCATCTTCGCGAAAAACCAAATCTTCTTCTTTGGTTTCCCCTGAAATAATCTTTTTCTCAATGTCTCGATAATTATTTACAAGGCTCTCTGGTATGCTGTCCCATGAAATTCCCTCAACAACATATCTTTCCAAACGTCTAAGCGCCTTGAAAACCAAACTCTCATTATTGTGAGAATTAGTAAGTTTGAGATAACTATCGTTCTTTACTATGCCTTCCCTGCTAGAGATAATTTGAAATTTATTCTGCTCATCTAGTATCTCTATGCTCCCCACTAATTCCCGAAGACCAATGTACCGCGCTGTACCTTGATTTTTCCTTTGATCTATTCCAAGCCAATCATCCCCAACTTCACCGTAAGGCGGGATGCGAAATCCATTAATAAAAAGAAATATAGAACCATAATTAACTGATTGTATTCCGGTTTGCTTTGTAAAAAAAGCCTTTGAGTATGGATTTAGATAATAAAGCAGAATTTTGGCATTATTGATAAAAGGGTGATAAATATTCTTCTCCTTAATCCAAAAAATAGTGCGACCCTTGTCCTTTAATTCAGTATAAATTGCTGATCCGTTATCGACAATTTTGGTTTCTATCGCTGTCGATTTAAAATCTAATTGTTCAAAGATTCTGTTTTCAACCTTGCCAATAAATTTATCGTGCGGCTCTTTTGAAGAGTTTTCAAAAATAAATTCTGGCAATTGCATGTAAATGCCAAAATCATTGTTTTCAAAAGCTTGATTGGGGTTTATTAGTTTTTCAAGATATTTTTTTAAATTAATAAACTTATCTGTATTCCAATCAACAACTAAATCCTTACTATTTTTAATTGGGTACGCCCAAATGCTCCTAAGTTTTACTATTTCTAATGTAACGCCTTGGTCAAATGGCTCGATCCCCGCTTTTACCAATTCCTTTCGGGTGATATAATCCTGCTCAAGTGTTACAGATTGTATTTCTCTTTTATCATCCTCGATTTCAAATAATTTCCAATCGATTTTCAGCCTGATATAAGTGCGTGCATTCAATTTTTTCGCATACAGGTTAAGGTATTCACCAAGTCTGTCGCAAGAGAAGCGACCAACGCCTTTGGCTCCCGCCATCAACCGTTTATGTTGGCGATTGTTACTCTTTTTTTCAGAGTAAGCAATATTTAGCCATTTATTAATTACGTCATTAATGTCCATCCCTAGACCATTATCTTGAATAATAATGCGGGATGACTTTTCAGAAAAAGATTCTGTTAAAGAATCGTCATTGCTTTTTAGGTTAACAAATTTTACCGTTACCTTTTTCGCATCCGCATCAAATGCGTTCTTCACAAGTTCAAGAATAGCTATATTGTCATCATTGATGAGATCTTTACCAATAATGCTCTTTAATTGTATGTTTGTCTTGAAGCTAAGTTCGTTGGACATATATAAGTTCCTTTAAAATTAGGCCGGTTTGCTCCCCAAACAACGGAGGTATAGCATTGCCTATTTGAGTGTACCGAGGTACTTCTTTCGTCCTGTTAGGACCCCCAGTAGTATATTTACCCTGAAATTCATACCAATCAGGGAAACTTTGAATACGGGCGTATTCACGGACCGTTAATATACGCGGCTCGCTATAATGAATATAATCATCTGGTAGTGTTGTAATGGTTGGGGCGGTTTCTTTTGCAGCTAACGGAATAATGACATGCTTATTGATGTTCATAGATTTCTTTAGGGCAGCGCTTAGATTTTTACCTTTAGTGGCCTTTAAAAAAAGCTGGAATTTTTCAACTATATCAGGACGGTGATTGGGGAAGCTATGGCTGTTGGGTGACTCGCCTTTGCTTCCTACACGAAGATAATCCTGATAAGTCGATTGTGTGCCAGCATATTTACCATTAAAAAATTTCTTTCCCCTATCAGGTGTCGGTACTAAACCATTTTCTTTAAGCAAATCAGATATTGCATCTTTAAGTTTAGGGTTTTGTGGTAAGTTTTTGCTAGCCAAAAACTCCTTTTTATTTGCGGTGAGTTTTTTAAAAAAAAGTTTAGCATCCAAATTTTGGGCTTCTGCAATATCATTTCTAATTCCAACCAAAATAAAACGTGTCCTTTTTTGGGGGATACCATACTTGGAAAAATCAATCATACAGCCCTCAACCTTATAACCTAACCTACTAAGCATACTTACTACGTATTGTGAATAAGCAACTCCTTTAGCCTTTACTGTTTTCTCCATCTCTACTTTGTTCTTCTTAAACTCAAGAGTAAAGCCCTTTACATTTTCAAAGAAAAGGATTTTGGGCCTAGTGTACATTATGAATTTAAGATAGGAACGGATAAGACCATTACGTACGTCACCTTCTTTGCGCATACCTGCGGTAGAAAAACCTTGGCATGGAGGTCCACCCGCAACGAGATCGACAGTACCCCTAAGGTCCAAAAGTTGGGATTTATAATCTTCTAATACCTGATCTATTTCAAGGTTTTGATGAGGAAGCCAGGAGGGCCAGGCAAAATGTTGCTTCTTATCAATAAGGTTATGCTTCAAGGTTTTAAAGGCATCAGAATTTTTCTCAATAGCAAAAAGTCCCTTCCAGCCAGCATGATGCATACCAAGAGAGAGGCCGCCACAACCAGCGAAAAGATCGATGTAGTTTAATTGTTTGGTTTCCAATTTGCGCAATTCTAATCCACACAAAAGTAATTTTTTTTGTCTTACCAAACTAACTCATAAATTATTAAAAATCAATATTTTATTAATTGATTGTAGTATTGGCATTTATATTTTAAAGGACATATAACACATTTTGGCTTCATCGCTTTACAAATCGAGGCTGCGAAATCTAATATTGCCCAACTTATTTCTTTTGACAAAGCGTGATTTGCAACCTTTGCTGATAATTTTTGCAAACAGGGATCATACCTTATATCAGCCAATTGCCTTTCGCCGAAATATCTTTCAAGCACCCTTGCCATATTTACGTCTAAAAGAGGGCTTCGTTTACCAAATATTTGTAATTCGATTGCATTGACGATATATTGGCCACCAAGAAACGGGATGCTCTCAGATAGCTTAAAGAGTGGGGGAACATAAAATTAATTACTTTGTACAATTCTAAAATCTATTCGAAGGTTTTAATGTTTTGATTGTCAGCTATTTTATTTTTTAAAAAGAGCCAAAATTGGAATTAGGAGTTCGACTGTAGTCTCCTTCACCCCGCAAGATGCAAATGAATTTTTAAACTCATAGGGTTGTTCGATGTCGAGCAGCCCTATTTGCTTTAATTTATACCTGGTTCGGCAAATGATATCTATAAAACAAACCCAGGCTATAAATAGTCCATATTTCAATAGCCACTCCTTTCTTGCCTGATAGGTTTGTTACTTGATACAGGATCAAAAAATATTCCGTTCAATACTGCATTATCGCCCCTAACCATATTGATCCTGAATTTCACGGATTTATTGTAAGCAAACTTCAGGTAGGTTCCACCGATGGAATTTTCAACTATTTTTACCGGGGCGATTAGGTTTGATGTTGCTGCGTCGAACATCTCCACCGAAATTTTTCTGCGCTTTTTATCCCAGTCGACAAAGTAGAGCGATACCTGATGGTTTTTTACGCCTTTGATGTCAATGGTACAGGTGAAAGTGTACCCGATCTGATCAGCGTCTGCACTGTAGAGACAGGAGGCAGTTCTGGGTGTTCCGTTTCCTGCATCTGGAGCTAACGCCCGCTGGTCATTGGTCTTAGGTTCCCATACTGTATTGAGCGGTTCGCCGTTACCCTTGACTTTGTAATAAGAAACAGCGGAAACATAGCTGGGAAGCGCTCTTTTATCGACTCCAGCTCCATTATAATTGCAAAGGACATAGCCGTCTTTTCCAAAGATCTTACCCCAATTTCCGCTCGTGGTTGTATCCATACCCATGAACTTTGCAGGATATTGTTCAATAGGTTCAGGATATTTTGGTGTGTTACCTAAATAGGTTGTGACAATTTTATATGTGCCATGGCGTACACCGGTAAAGTACAAAAAATGCGTATCCTCTCTCGCAGCGGAAACGCCCGATACTGAATGATATTTCCCATCCCAGGCCAATTTGCCATTGATCGTGATGCGACTAATTTTTTTTTCAGCTTTTGGAATGCCAATTCTTCCGATGCTGCCGGCAGGGGTGGATATGACAGATAGCCCAGTTAAAATATCAAAATTTGCGCTGATATCGCCGAGTGGGGTTGGAGTTCTTCCTGAGACATCTGTCAACGTTCGGCCAAGGTGGGGTAGTATGTCAAATGTAGTAAAGCCGGGAGCAGTCGGCTTTATGCCGAGCACTTCTTCGCTAAGCCATTTTGTAACTCCTGCACCCCATGGGTGGCAAAGGCTGGTAAAACCACACTGGTTGTTGGGCACCGGACCATTGGTACTGATTACTGAGTTCCATGATGGACGGTAGTCTTCAAAAAATGTGGTGCCCCCGTATCTTAACTGACCTCCCCAAAGATCACGTATGGAACTTAAAGCTTCGTCATATTTATTCATCCTCGCAAATGCCTGGATAACAAAATATTGATTGAACGGAGAATACGAAACCCGATTTACCCTGTCAGTAAAATTTCTATTATATATCGCTTTTTTTTCTTTATCGTTCAAAAGATTGGTTGTAATGGCATCTGCTCCGGCATGGAGACCAAAGGAATGATACCATTCATGAGTTTTCTTCAATTCAAGGATTTTTTCAGTTGCATATCCACGATATTTTTCCTGAAGATCTTTGCGTCCACACGTAGCCATGGCTTCGGAAAATTCATTCCATACGCGTATGGAAAGCATTTTGTAGGCATTTTGTGGCTCGGGAAGGTTGGGGTGCTCAAATCCTGATCCCAAACGTTCATCCCAGCCGAAAAACTCCAGATTTGGATCGGTTCCGTAAACCTTGTAGGCATCATCCAGTTTTGCACACACGTTGGCAATATAATTGTTCAATGTTTCGGTATCACCAGTATACCTATAATAATCTATCAGGCTCAGAACCCAGTAAAGCGCATAACTCCTGATGCCGTTACTCTGAGTAGAAGTATATTCAATATTCTTCTTGATAAAGTCGAAATTCCCGAAGGCAACCATAGAAGCTGCCTGAGCAGGATGCGCATCCCCTGTCCAGGAAAATCTATCGCCGCGATTCATTAAAATCGCGCCCAGATAATCCTTAAGTAGGTTTAGCTTTACCGTGTATGCACCCGTATACCATATGCGTGTAAGTGTTGTGTCACTACATGAGAAACATCCCTTATAGTTAACCGGTTTGGTTTGACAAATAAGTCGTACTGAGGTAATTCTCCAGGTTTTTGAGAATGACCGGACATGTATCCAGCCAAATCTTACTCCTTCATATAATTCAGGATTCAATTCAAGCCGATAGGTATTTCCATACTTTTTTGGACGAGCAGTCTTTGTTGGGTAATTTGCTGGGTAATCAGGTGTTTCATTGTATTCACTAATGCTCATTTCTACACTCCCAATTTGGTCTGGGCTGTCAAATTCTAACCAACCGGCATTGTTCTGTCCGAAATCAAAACGAATATCGCCCTCGCCGTTTACTATGATGCTATGATTCAGTTTGAAATCGGACATATTAAAGTTCCTGGTATTAGAGACTGTCCAACTTTTTGGAGACAACTGATAAGTTTCCATACCGTCACTTGCCTTTGGATCACTCCAGGTATAGTCGATTATCGGATCCGGTGAAAAAAGGTTTGGAGTACCATTTTTTTCTGCTGTTATCGACGGGTAATCTTTGCCTTGTGCAATTGCCGAACAGTTGCTCCCTAAAAAGTTTATCAATAAAACGAATGCTATTATGGCTTTATCAGGATTATATTTCAGATAGTTTCTCCAAACAAGGTTAAATTGTTTACATATCATAAGTAAATCGATTCAATGTTTATAATTGGTTGAGCACAAAAATATAGGTCCATGACAAATCCTTACTGTTCAAAAGTTGTTATTATTTGCATTTTTTGATATTATTGTTTTTCGACATCTTCGCTTCGATAAGAATATCTGTTCCTCTAACTTGTTTGTTTCACCTGAACTTATATATATATCATGGGGCTGTTACCATTGGGGATATTATGAATGAACGTGCCCGCGAATTGTATTGGGAAGAATGGAGGAATGTTAAACTGATTCGGGTGTCGCTTTACTTGGCTCGTAGTGGCAAGCCTGATGAATGGGACAATACCTAAGTTTGGATAACTTTGACTGGCCGATTCCTTATGCAGAAATTACCGCTAATAATAAAGGGAGACTGAGTCAGAATTTTTGTTAATTGATTTATTTGATTTCCTTGCCAATGTCAGCGTTCCACGCATCAAAATACTTTTGAGCATCTGAATGAAACGGAATTAGCGCATGATGTTCGATAATACGTTTCCTTAAGCCCCACCAGGTTATGCGTTGAATCTTTAATATGTATATGATACCAACGGCATTATGTGCTGTACTTGGATCTGGTTCATACGACAATAGTATGTGTTTGGCCATAGAGCGTTAATTTATATTTGTTTAGTATGTCTAACGAATAGACTTATCCCAATTACAAAGGTATAAAAATCTGTAATTTGTCAACACGAGAAAATTTACTCTAATGTAATATTTTAACCTCAATTTAAATAGTGCTCCTACGGTCGCAAAACTAAACTTTTATACATAAATATAACAAAGCGGCTAATGAACAACCTATAATAGGCCCGATTACTGGTATCCATGCATAATTCCAGTTATTTCCACCTTTACCTGCAACCGGAAGCACGGCGTGCATAATTCGAGGGCCAAGGTCTCTCGCCGGATTAATGGCATATCCTGTTGTACCACCAAGAGATAATCCGATAACCCAAACCAGGAAGGTTACTGGCAAGGCACCAACGGAACCTAAACCAATTGGAGATTTATCTGCACCTAATGACGCATCTGTAAAGTGAAATATCACAAAAATCAGCACAAAAGTGCCTATTATTTCACTAATCAAATTTGAAATGGTATTTGGTATAGCTGGTGCTGTACAAAAAGTAGCCTGTTTTGCTCCTTTGTCTGCGGTTCCTCTGTAAAAATCTTTAAATAAAAGCCAGACCAGAAAGGATCCCAGCATCGCGCCTATAAATTGAGCCGCAATATAGGTCGGGGCATCTGCCCAGTTAAATTTTCCTGCAATAGCCAAACCAATTGTTACAGCTGGATTAAGGTGAGCTCCGCTGTATGGGCCGGCAATAACTACGCCTACAAATACGGCAAGTGCCCAGGCTGTGGTAATTACCATCCAGCCACCATTGTTTCCTTTAGTTCCGGTTAGAACCACATTGGCAACAACACCGTTGCCCAATAAAATCATAAACATAGTGCCGAGGATTTCGGCTGAAAATGCAGACATGCTGATAAGATTTAAATATGTTACTAGTTTGGTTAATTTTCAGCGTATGCTTTTGCTGCCTTTACAGCCCTATTCCATCCTTTAATACGCTCTTCTATATTTTTCGCTTCTCCGGCTTTAAAGCTCTTATCTATTTTCCACTGACCGCTAATGTCGTCCATGTTGTTCCAGTAGCCAACAGCCAAGCCAGCCAGATATGCCGCTCCCAAGGCGGTAACCTCTGTTACCTGGGGTCTGATTACTGTTGTTTCAAGCACGTCAGCCTGAAATTGCATAAGTATGTCGTTGGCAGTTGCACCCCCATCTACTCTTAGCTCTTTAATTCTAAGTCCTGAATCTGCTTCCATAGCCTTTAACACCTCCATTGTTTGGAAAGCGATACTTTCAATGGCTGCTCTGGCAAGGTGAGATGCATTCGTGCCTCTGGTAATTCCGGTAATGGTACCTCTGGCATCCTGATTCCAATGTGGAGCCCCAAGACCTGCGAAGGCAGGAACAAGGTATACACCACCTGTGTCTGCTTCCCTTAAAGCCAGTTCTTCTACATCGGCTGATGTGGCAATTAAGCCTAGCCCATCTCTTAGCCACTGTACAACTGCTCCCCCTATAAATATGCTTCCTTCTAATGCGTATTGTACTTTTCCGTTTATTTTCCAGGCAATGGTAGTTACGAGGTTGTTTTGCGATACTATAGGTTTATCTCCAATATTCATCAACATAAAGCATCCGGTTCCATAAGTGTTTTTAACCATACCTACTTCTGTGCACATTTGACCAAAAAGAGCGGCTTGTTGGTCGCCAGCTATCCCTGCAATAGGTATTTTGGCTGCAAGTACATTGCCTGTGGTTTCTCCATAGACTTCGCTTGATGATTTTACTTCGGGAAGGATGTTGCGTGGTATATTAAAAAGATCAAGCAATTCCTGATCCCAGTCAAGGGTGTGGATGTTATAAATCATTGTCCTTGATGCGTTGGTCACATCAGTAACATGCACCCTGCCATCAGTTAGTTTCCATATCAGCCATGAATCTATGGTTCCAAAGGCGATATCTCCGGCTTCAGCTTTTTCTCTTGCTCCGGGAACATTTTCCAGTATCCATCTGATTTTTGTGGCCGAGAAATAGGCATCTATAATAAGCCCTGTTTTTTCCTGTACGCTTTTGGCCAGGCCTTGCGCTTTTAACTCATCACAGTAGGCAGACGTGCGTCTGTCTTGCCATACAATAGCGTTGTGTAGTGGTTCTCCGGTTTTTCTATCCCATAATACCGTTGTTTCTCGCTGATTAGTGATGCCTATGGCAGCGATGTCGTTAGGCGTTATACTGGCTTTTATGATCGCTTCAGTTGCTACAGCAACCTGGCTAGACCAAATTTCTGTAGCATTATGCTCTACCCATCCTGGTTGAGGATATATTTGCTTAAACTCTCTCTGTGCAATTGAAATAATGCTTCCTTCTTTATCAAAAACAATTGCCCTCGAACTTGTAGTTCCCTGATCTAAGGATAGAATATACTTGCTCATACTTTATATTTGGAATAATGTGTAATAAAACGTAAGTATAAGAAATCATTATCGAAAGTAAAAGCAAGTCGTGTGAAATTATTTTGTTTTTCTGATCTATAGTTTTGAAGAGGTGTATGTTTAATTTTTTGTATCAAATTAGATACAATTTAATAGGAAGCCAACGAATTGGAAGATAATATTTAGAGGCAAAAATTGATGTTGTAACAAGTTTTAAATGGGTGGTAGACAGTGTTTAAAGAGGATATAGTGGCGTTGTTTTTAAAATTGGCACATTTCTTTCTGATGAACATGAAAAACTACACAAAATGAAAAAATTAATTGTTTTGGCCATTGGCCTATTCGTAGCCGGTGCAGCAAATGCACAGAGCCCAATCAGATTGGGTATTAAGGGAGGCTTAAACTTACCGAACATTATTAAAGGTGACGGTAATAATGATTTTAAAACAAAAGTTAATCCTGGTTTCAATGCCGGTATTACTTTGGATATTAATCTGATTAAAGGATTGGCATTTACTCCGGAGTTACTGTATTCTACAAAAGGGTATAAAGCAGAGACCCCTTTTGGTGAATTTACGCAAACAACTCATTTTATTGATATTCCTATTTTAGCAAGTATTAACGTTGGTGGTTCAGGATTGAATTTAGTGGTTGGTCCTCAGGTATCTTTCCTTACTTCAACTAAAAACAAATTTGAAAATGGATTTGGAACTGCTGAAGAAACAATTATTGAAGATAAATCGGATAGATTTAAGAAAAGTCTGGTTGGAGGTGTAATTGGATTCAGATATGATGTAACTGATAAGGTAGACATTCATGGCCGTTATGCATTGGATTTCCAAAAGAACAACGAGAATGGATCAAAAGAAACTCCTGAATACAAGAACCAGGTGTTCTCTGTAGGATTAGGATTGAAATTCTAATTGTTTCGGTTGGATAATTAGATACTCAATTTTTACGGAAGAGCCCGACTATTAATGGTCGGGCTCTTTTGTTTATGCTAATCCCATTAGAGTGTATCAAATCCGAGACACTCACAACGCACGGGTTCATTAGGTTCTGATGAGTGTTTGGTTTTGTTTGTAAACAGCAGTAAATGAGCTGTTTGTTTATTTGTTCGCCTCCCTTTAGATGATTGGTTTTGGGGTCTTTGGCATGGTTATTACAATACACTCTGTGAATTTTAAACAGAAAATTATGAAAAAATTATTCATTATAGGACTAGGATTAACAGTAAGCAGTTTAGCTTTTAAGGCAAATGCACAGACTTCACAGTCGGCTGCTAACGACAAAATGAGCTTCGGTATTAGAGCCGGTGCCAACTTGATGAATATGGGTAAAATCCAGTGGGGTGGCCAAGATTATTCAACAGACTCAAGGGTCGGATTTCAGGCAGGTATTTATGCCGATTTACCTATGGGCGGAGGGTTTGCCTTCTTGCCAGAAGCGATGTTTATACAAAAAGGTGCTAAATTAAGTGAAAACGGGGTGGATTTTGATACCAAGGTATCTTATATAGATGTTCCTGTATTAATAGGGTATAAGGCTACTCCGGAACTAACTGTATTTGCAGGCCCTCAGGTATCATTCCTTCTTTCACAAAAATCGACAGGTGCACTCAATAATGGTATTGAGGGAGAATCGACCGATACAGAGAATTTTAGTAAGTCGCTGGCCGGTGGTGCTGTTGGTTTGGGATATAGTATCACACCAAATATCAATGTTAACGCACGATATATGATGGACTTCCAAAAGGCTCTTAAGGATGATGTAAACCAGGATAAGATTAAGAATAAAGGATTTGCATTATCATTAGGTTACACTTTTTAAGTTGGCCGGTTTTTAAAGTGTAAGTAAAAGAAATTGAGGTCTTTGCAAAAATATCAAAAATTGCATGTAACTTTAAAAAGTTATGAAAGAGATATTTCTTTCTTCTTCATACTTCAAAAAGATAACCAACGAGAGCAGGAACGAAATTAATCCCTAATTGTGTGTGAGGATAATATTCCTATTTAACCTTAAAAAGCATCCTGAATAGGGTGCTTTTTTTATAACTTTGAAATTTAAACAATCCATTGCCGTAATGAACGTTAAACATCTGCTTATTGCTACCCTCCTTTTATCTATCTCAGTATCGTCAACAAAGGCTCAAAAAAAATCTTATTTACAAACTTTAACAGAGAAGAATCACTGGGTTGATTCTGTATTCAATAAATTGAATAGACGCGAGAAAATTGCCCAAATGTTCTTTGTGAGAGCACACACCAATTTGGGGAAGGCTTATGAAGACTCTATTGCCAACGTAATTAAAAAGGAAGATGTTGGTGGCTTGGTGTTTTTTCAGGGAGGACCTGGCCGACAAGCTATTTTAACAAATCAATATCAGTCATTATCAAGGGTACCCTTATTGATTACTTCTGATGGAGAGTGGGGTCTGGGGATGCGTTTAGATAGCACTATCTCTTATCCTTACCAAATGGCCTTAGGAGCAATTCAGGATAAAGAGCTGTTATATAAAATGGGCCTGGAAGTGGCTAAAGATTATAAACGCATTGGTATGCACATGAATCTTGCACCTGATGTTGATGTAAATAATAACCCTAAAAATCCGGTTATAAACTATCGTTCTTTCGGAGAAAATAAATACAACGTAGCTACAAAGGCTGGCGAATATATGAGGGGAATGCAGGATGGGGGTCTATTGGTTAGTATTAAACATTTTCCCGGACATGGAGATACCGATGTAGATTCTCATTACGACCTTCCTCAGCTTAAGTTTTCTAAAGCACGTTTGGATAGTTTGGAGATTTATCCATTTAGAGAATTAATTCGTCAGGGTGCTGCAGGTGTTATGATTGCACACATGAATATTCCGGCACTAGACAACACACCGAATATGCCTTCAACATTATCAAAACCCATTGTTACTGGTATTTTAAAACAGGAATTGGGTTTTAAGGGACTGATTATTTCTGACGCTATGGGCATGAAAGGGGTGGTTAAATATTTTAAGGACGGAGAAGCTGATGTAATGGGTGTAATTGCAGGTAACGATATTCTGGAGCTTTCAGAAAATAGCGATAGAGCAATAAAACTAGTTCGTAAAGCGGTTAGACAAGACCGGATTAGCATGGATAGAATTAACGAAAGTGTTAAAAAGATCCTTACGGCTAAATACTGGGCGGGCTTAAATGCCCGCGATTCTATTAATGAAAGAAATGTGGTTGCTGATGTAAACAGACCGGAAAGTAAAGTGCTTTTGCAAAAGCTGGCTGATGCTTCTATGACGCTGTTAAGGGGCAAGGCAAATATTAGTCAATTGTCTAAGGATAGAAGAACGGTAATCATCAGTTTAGGTACACCTGGAGTTACAGATTTTCAACGTGATCTAGGGGCTTACTATAAAAATTCTGTATTCTATACACTGGATAGGAACGCCAATGCTACAGCTATTGCAAAGGTTTTGAGATACATTAATGTTTTTGATCAGGTAATTGTTGGCATTCATGATACTCGTATCAGGCCTGGAAACGGGATGATTTTAAGTAACGACTTGAAGATGTTTATTAAGGATATGTCGTTAAGTAATGCAATTTTTGCTTTGTTTGCCAATCCGTATAACCTATCGGAATTGCCTGGTCTTGAGAACAGCAAAGGGCTTATAGTAGCCTATCAAAAAGAGGATTTCATGCAAAAGGCGGCCGCATCTGTAATTAAGAATCAACTGATTCCTACAGGGAGACTGCCCGTTACTGTGAATGCTTTTTTTAAGTATGGAGACAAAGAGTAATTGTTAAATTACTTTGCTTTTTGTTGTTTGTAAGTTTCCGGATCAACTGCTTTTGGCGTCCAGTTTTTCAAGAAGTCGGTAACAGCTTTTACGCTATGTCCCGTTTTCTTTTTGCCATTTGCATCTTTCTCATCCGTTTCCAGGTAAGCAGAGTTTTGGGTATGCAATAATTTTCCGTTACCATCAAGTATTACAAAAACAGGAAATCCGAAACGTTGCGGGTAATTAAGGCTGGCAAGCACAGCCTCGTTTTTGTTTTCAGGACTGTAGTTTACCAAAACAACTTCGTAGTTGTCGTTAATGAATTGTTTTAATTCAGGCGTATTGTCAACCATTTTATGAAAAGCAATACACCAGCTGCACCAGTTACCACCAATTTGCAAAAACACATGTTTTCCTTCTTTTTTAGCTTTAGCTACAGCGCCATGAATATCTGCACGGGCATTGGCCTGTGGATTATAAATATGTACCGCTTCTTTTTTCTCTTGTGCAGAGCTTGCGCCTACAGTTGCTATGGCAATAAGTAGTATTAAGGCTATCCTTTTCATTGTTCAGTAATTTAATTGCAAAATTAATAGAATAGCTAACATCAATTGTAATACCAGTTTAATATTCTCTAGTTAAATAGTAGATTTTATTTGTAGCCATATTTTTCTAAATAAGTTATAGCTTTACGTAATGCCTCAACAACCTTTAAAATTGCTTAGAGCATCTGCCGGATCGGGTAAGACTTTTAGCCTAACCCTGCATTACCTTACACTTTTATTTAGCGGCCCGGGTAAATACAGGGAAATTCTTGCAGTTACCTTTACAAATAAGGCAACAGCCGAAATGAAGGAGCGGATATTGGGGGCCTTACAAGCGATAGCAAAAGGCGATCCCTCAGATTTTAAGCCGCTCTTAAAGGCTAGTTATCCTGAGCTTTCTGATGAGGATATTAAAGCAAAAGCACAGATAATTTACAGCAACATACTTCATGATTTTGGTAGGTTCTCTGTAAGCACAATTGATGGCTTTGTGCAAAAGGTAATTCGAAGCTTTGCTTTTGAGCTAAATCTGGATAGTGGATATAAGCTGGAAATGAATCATGACAAAGTAAAGGAGGAGCTGGTTAAAGCACTGAACTTACAGATGGAAGCTGATCCTGAATTGCTGGAATGGGTAACGGCGCTTGCCATAGACAGGATAAGTGATGGTAAGGACTGGAATTATCAGCGTGCGTTAAAGGATCTGGCCAATGAGATTTTTAAAGAACGATACTATCCTTTTCAGGAAGCGATGTTGCTTATGGGAGAAGATAGATCGGCAGAATTTAATACTTTAAAACAAACTGTAACCTCTGGCATAAAAGCATTTAATAAAACCCTGTTTGACCAAGCTACGGACCTGAAATACATATTTGATCTTTCTGGTGTTTTGCCCGAAGAACTGGCACGTAAATCTCTTAATCCTTTGTTAAAGCTGGATAAGATATTGAATGAAGATTATAGTATTTTTCCTGCCCTGGCCAATATGGTTGATGATTTTGAGCAGTGGCCGCATACCTCATTAAAGGATACATCAGGAGTAAGGCAGTTGTATGATGACCTTAATCCAGGGTTAAAGAAAATGGTCGACTTTTATCAGGAAGGTGCCGAACAATACTCAACATGGCTGGCCATTCATAAAAACAGTTCTTACTTACGGTTGATGCAGGAAATGGCACAGCAATTAAAAAATTATAGGGCCGAAAATAAAGCACTCCTTATCAGTGATGCCCAACAGTTATTGGTTGGCATAACTGGAGCGGATGCGGAAAATCCTTCTTTTATCTGGGAAAAAACGGGAAATAGGTATAAGCATTTTTTATTCGATGAATTCCAGGATACCAGCACCATGCAGTGGCTTAATTTTTTGCCACTTATTAGAAATGCGCTATCAGAATTTGAAGGGAATACTACCGAGCACCTCATTGTAGGTGATGTAAAGCAGTCAATATATAGATGGCGTAGTGGCGACTGGCGCATTTTGCATAGTAATGTAAGACATGATGTGCAGGCGCATAATGTTGTAGAGGAAAACCTGGAGTTTAACAGGAGAAGTACAGCTAATGTGATTGCATTTAACAATTTTCTGTACAGCCATTTGCCATCTATTTTGCAAAGACAACTCAATGGAATCCTGGCAGAGACGAAGAGAGAAGATCTTTTAAGTTATTGGAATCAGGAGTATAACCAAATTATTGATAGCGCTTATGAAGGAAGCTTTCAAAACGTTACTCCTCAAACGCTAACGGGGGGTAAAATCGAGATGCAATTTCTGAACAAGGAAGATGATTCAGAGTCAGAGGATGAAAGTCCCGTTGCGGCTATTCATTCCGTTAACAAAATCATTGAACTGCTATCGGTTCATGGGTTTTTTATGAAAGATATTTGTGTGTTGGTAAAGACTAATAGAGAGGCAGAAATAATGATTTCAGCCTTATTGGATAGACAAGATGATTTATCGGCCGCTGCGGGCAAAACGTTTCAGGTTATTTCCGGAGATGCTTTAAAGATATCGTCTAACCTTGCCGTCCAGTTGCTGATCAATATATTTAGAATGTTGGTGGCAAGAGAGGATGAACAGGCTATTTATCGGGCTACATGCGCAAGGTTGTATAGCCAGATTAACAACCCGGAAGGGATGGATGAGAAAGTAGCGCTAACTGCTCAGGATTGGATGGATATTGCTAGTCAGCCTATTCAAAATCTTACCTCTTATTTTCCTGAGGACTTCTGCAACGGTTTTGAGAGTTTCAGGCAGTTGCCTATGACGAGCTTAATGGAAAGAATGGTGCAGTTTTTTGGATTGGGGACGGGCCGGAATGAAAATCATATTCCTTTTATTATGGCGCTTAGAGATCAGATAGGTGTTTTTGCCGGAGGAGGTGATCAGGGTCTGGGTAGGTTCCTGGAATGGTGGGATGAAGAAGGCTTAAATAAAGCTTTGCCTAACGCTGATGATCAGGATGCGGTGCAAATCATGACCATTCATAAATCGAAAGGATTAGAGTTTAAGGCGGTAATTATTCCATTTTTAAACTGGAAATTAAATATCCCAAGTGGATTTATTAAGAAAATACTATGGGTAAATGCCGGACAGGCAGGGTTTGAAAACTTTAGTACTTTACCAGTGGATTATAGCAGTAAACTTGCGTCTACAGCGTTTGCACGTGAGTACTTTGAAGAAATGCTGCTAAACTATATGGATGCCCTAAATACATTATATGTAGCAACCACCAGGGCAAGAGAATATTTATATCTGGTATGCCCTAAAACAACAACTGTAGAGAAGAAAAAGGAAAGTACGGTTAAAAATGAGCTTCAGAATATATTACTGAACCTTTTTAAAAATGAAGAGGAATCAGGTTTTGTACTTGAAGAAAACCTGATGTCTTTTGGAGAATTACGGCCTGCAGTTAAAAAAGCATCTGAAATTAATGAAAGCGCCATAAAGGTTTCTAATTATTATGTGAATGAGCGCCTGACTTCTAAGTTTAATTACCAAAAGAATAATGATGATGGTTGGTTTAATGCCCGCCAACGAAAAGGAGTAGTGTTACATGGTATTCTGGAAACCATTACAGATTTAAAAGATCTTGATAAATTGATCGCGGTGAAAATGCAGGAAGGTCTGATCAGGCGCAGTGAGCGTGATGAAGTAAAGCAAGCAGTTATAGATGTGATCAATCAACAGGAAATAGCAGAGTGGTTTAAGAATTCTAAAAGCATAATTAGTGAAAGAGATATGATTTTGGAGGGGGGAGAAGTGAAACGTCCGGATAAGCTTTTTGTAATGGAGGATAAGGCTGTGTTGCTCGATTTTAAATTTGGTGCCCCTCATAATAAATACATAGACGATATCAATCATTACAGGGAAAACCTGTTGAAAATGGATGAGTTTAAACAAATAGACGCTTACATCTGGTATGCCGAAACAGGAAAATTATTAAAAGTATCGTAATGGAAAGTGTGAACGAAGGAAAGTTTTTGAACAGAGTTGCCGCCGATCTTTTAGAACGTTTTGGTAATGAACTACAGGATGTAGCCATTGTTTTTAACAATAAAAGACCTCAGCTATACTTAAAGAAATACCTTGCAGAAGTGAGCGGTAAGCCAATTTGGAGCCCACAGATGTATACTATTCAGGAATTTCTTTCACGAGGCACGGTACTTGTTCCTGCAGGTCAGCTTAAACAATTCTTTGTTTTATATACCTGTTATAATGAACTATTAAAAGGAGAGGGCAAAGAAGATGTTTCGCCGGATGAGTTTTATCCGCTGGCAGAAATTATTCTTGGCGATTTTAGTCAGGTAGATTATTATCTGGCCAATGCTAAAGAGATATTTGGGTTAATTGAAGATATAGCCGAACTGCAACTGCAATTCCCAAACTTTGATGAGGAGCAATTACAGTTTATGCGAACATTCTGGGGCTCTTTTTCTGCAAAAAAGCAGAACCTAATGCAAGAAAGGTTTATAGAGCTATGGCAAAGAATGCCCTTGCTTTATGTTAATTTTCACTCAAGATTAGCTAAGGAAAATCTGGTTACCAATGCCAGGATGTACCGTAACCTTGCAGAAGGTAAGAACTCAGATCCTGAATTTTTAAAAGCATTTAAACATACTGTATTTGTTGGTTTCAACGCTTTGTCAAAAGCGGAAGAGCGGTTTTTTAAGCAGTGGCAGGAAAAAGGATGGTGTTCTTTCTATTTTGATGTAGACGCGCATTATTTTTCAAATCCATTGCAGGAAGCCGGACATTTTATCAGAAGAAATATACATACTGTTGGACTGGTTAACCAGTTTAAAGTAGCGCTGGCAAGACTGAACGATGCGGCAAAGGAATTTGTTGTTGTGCAGGCACTGGGTAATGTTGCTCAGGGCAAGTTACTTTCGGAGCTTTTATCAGAAAATGGGGCTAAAAGTGCAGGTGGAAAAGCAATTATTCTTGCCGATGAAAAGTTGCTAATCCCGGCTTTGCAAACTATTGACGACGATAGTGTGAATGTTACTATGGGCTATCCTTTTGAGCAATCGGCCTTATATGGCTTATGTGATCTTTGGCTCAGTATCCAGGAAGCCCTGTTGTCTGATGCAGAGGTTAACTATAAGCATGTTTTATCTTTCCTTTTTAATCCGTTGATTCCTATTGACCCGGCTCTACGCAATGAGTTGCATAATAAAGTTGTTGATGAGAAAAAGGTATCTTTTGATAGAGCAGAACTCTTGCGGATGGGCAAGATCGCAACCATCACCTTCAACACTTTTGTCGATTCCTTTACAACGATAAGGCATCTTGCAAGTGTATTATTATACGTTTCAGAAGAAAGCAAGCTGCAAAGAATGGACAGCTTATTGTGTACCGAAGCAGTAAAAGCACTTAATGCACTTACAGATAGTTTTGAAGAGCTAAAAGCAGAGGGAGTAAAGGATTTGAATCCGAGGTTTGTTTTTAAGCTTATCAGAAAAGCACTTCAAGGATTAACCGTGCCCTTTGAAGGAGAACCTTTGGCCGGTTTGCAGGTAATGGGACTTTTGGAAAGCAGGAACCTGGACTTTGATGAACTTATCGTTTTAGGTGTAAATGAAGGTATCCTTCCTAAAATCAATAATAACCCCTCATTTATTCCTGATAATATTAGACGTGCTTTTGGTTTGCCTATACTTGAACATCAGAATGCAATTTCGGCTTACCTGTTTTATAGGTTACTGCATGTTGCCAAAAAAATTACACTGGTTTATAATGGTGTTACAGACGAGAAAAGTACAGGAGAGGAAAGCCGATTTGTAAAACAGCTGGAGTTCGAAACCAATTGTACGTTTTCGCATAGGGTGCAGCAGAACCAATCAATTGAGAATCCCAGAAACCTGAAAATTGTTGTAGAAAAAAAGGGAGATGTATTAAAAGGACTGGAGAAATATTTCAAAAGAAATTCTACCCCCAAATACGACAAGAAAATATCTGCTACTGCGTTTACAGATTATAATACCTGCTCTCTAAGGTTTTTCTATAAAAATATTGCCGGGTTAAAGGAGCCTAAAGATTTACCGGATAGAATAGAAGCCAATTTAATTGGAAGTGCACTACATACGGTAATGGAAGTTTTTTATGAGCCTAGTGTAGGAGCTGAGATAACCGCCGATTTTATTAAGGAAAGGGAAAAGAAGCTGTCAGATATTTGTGAATTTGCCCTGGCTAAAGAACTTAAGCTTAATGCGGCCAAAGCGGGAACGCAAACTCCGGCTTTGCAACAAATTGTGTTACAGGTATTAGAGCAGTATGCGCTTAAAATTTTAAGAAATGATGAAAAGCTTACGCCTTTTAAAATAGAGGAACTTGAAAATAAAAGCGATTATGTGATGCTTTATCCAATTGATACAGAAGGAAAGAATCGTAATATCTGGCTGTACGGTATCATTGACCGCGTTGATGTAAAAGATGGAAAGATCAGGATCGTTGATTATAAAACAGGCAAAGATCAGCTTAAGTACAAAGATTTTCCTTCTCTTTTCGAGGATCAGGCAAAAGATCATAACAAAGCTCTTATACAAACATTATTCTACACGTATGTGTATGAGCAGGTTAAAGGTAGACAATATGTAGAGCCTCATCTTTATACCGTTAGAGATTTTAAAGAGGGTACTTTATTTAAAGAAAAGCAAAAAGGGGGATTGGTATTGCAGGATCAGAGCCTTGAAGCGTTTAAATCTATGTTTGCTGATAAATTAAATGAAAAGCTGAATGAACTGTTTGATGAAAACATTCCGTTTCTGCAAACTGAGAATAAAGAAAACTGCTCGTATTGCCCTTATAAAGACATTTGTCAGAGATAGTTAAGGAATTAAACCATTATGGATATATTTCAAGTGTAAAACTTTCTTTTCAAAGGCGGGCAGTGGTGCGAATAAATTGCATATAAAAACAATTTTATCTAAGTTTGCCGCAATTAACATTTGAATATACAATGAGAGAGATTCAATTTAGAGAAGCTTTACGTGAGGCCTTAAGCGAAGAAATGCGCAAAAATGAGAACATTTTTTTGATGGGCGAAGAAGTTGCACAATATAATGGTGCATATAAAGTTAGTCAGGGAATGTTGGATGAATTTGGAGACAAACGCATTATAGACACGCCTATAGCTGAGTTGGGCTTTACCGGTATAGGTATTGGCGCAGCAATGAACGGATTGGTTCCAATCATAGAATTCATGACTTTTAACTTCTCTCTGGTTGCTATAGATCAGATCATTAATGGTGCAGCAAAAATGCTATCTATGAGTGGCGGACAGTTTTCTGTGCCTATTGTATTTCGCGGACCAACTGGAAATGCAGGTCAGTTAGGTGCTCAGCACTCTCAAAACTTTGAGAACTGGTATGCAAACTGTCCGGGTTTAAAAGTTGTAGTTCCATCTACTCCTTACGAAGCTAAAGGCTTGCTTAAACAATCTATTATTGATCCTGATCCGGTTATCTTCATGGAATCTGAGGTTATGTACGGCGATAAAGGCGAAGTTCCTGAAGGCGAATTTTATATTCCTCTAGGTAAGGCTAACGTTGTAAAAGAAGGTACTGATGTAACCATCGTAACTTTTGGCAAGATGCTTACCCGTGTTGTAAACCCAGCTGTAGAAGAATTAACTAAAGAAGGCGTTAGTGTTGAAGTAATTGATTTACGTACTGTACGTCCTATTGATTATGCAACTATCATTGAATCTGTTAAGAAAACCAATCGTTTGGTAATTGTTGAAGAGGCTTGGCCATTGGCTTCTATCTCTTCTGAAATTGCATTTAATATCCAAAAAAATGCTTTCGATTATCTTGATGCTCCGGTATTGCGTATCACTTGTGCAGATGTACCGTTGCCTTATGCACCAACTCTTATTGCGGCTAGCTTACCTAATGCAGAAAAGGTAGTTAAAGCTGTAAAAGAAGTTATGTACGTAGCAAAATAAGACTAATTATTTAAAAGAAATATAATCCCGCTGGTTAAACCCTCTGCGGGATTTTTTTTATTTTTGACCCCACTGTACTTTACAACATCAAATAGAGATCAAAATGAGTAATCACTCTACAATAATCGCTGCTGAACTCGCAGTGGCGGAAAAGCAGGTTATCGCTACTATTGAATTATTGGATGAAGGAGCAACTGTTCCCTTTATTTCCCGTTACCGCAAGGAGATGACAGGGAGTTTGGATGAGGTACAGGTTGCCGCCATCCGCGACAGGTTTCAGCAGCTTCGTGAGCTCGATAAGCGTAGAGAAGCAATTTTAAAAGCACTTGCTGCACTTGAAAAACTTACACCAGAGCTTGAAGCAAAAATAAACGCGGCAACAAATATTGCCACCATTGAAGATATCTACCTTCCGTATAAACCAAAGCGTAAAACCAGAGCATCAGAAGCCCGTAAAAAAGGTTTGGAGCCTCTTGCTATTGCCATACTTGAGCAAAGCAAACAAGATCCGGAACTTGAAGCCGGTAAGTTTCTTAATGATGAGCTTGGCGTATCATCAACAGATGAAGCGCTTGCCGGGGCTAGAGATATCATTGCAGAAATTATAAATGAGAACATTGATGCAAGAACATCAATGAGAAAATATTTTCAAAACAATGCGATTTTTAAATCGACCCTGGTAAAGGGAAAAGAAGAAGAGGGGATTAAATACAAAGACTATTTTGACTGGAACGAGCCACTTAAAACAGCCCCTTCTCATAGAATCCTTGCAATGCGCAGAGGAGAAAATGAGGATATTCTAAAGCTTGAAACCATGCCTGAGGAAGAGGGAGCAATTCAAATTCTGGAGAAGCAGTTTGTGAAAAGCAACAATGGCAGTTCAGCACAGGTTAAATTAGCCATACAAGATAGCTATAAGCGTTTGCTGGGCCCAGCAATGGAAACAGAGGTTCGCGGTATTTCAAAAGAAAAGGCCGATGAAGAAGCGATCCGTGTATTTGCAGAGAATGCAAGGCAATTGCTGCTGGCTGCTCCAATGGGACAAAAGAATGTTTTGGCAATAGATCCTGGATTCCGTACCGGATGCAAGGTTGTTTGTTTGGATATGCAAGGTAAATTACTTGAAAATACTGCTATCTATCCGCATAACGGTCAAAGAGGTGTTCTTGAAGCTGCCGAAACCATCAAAAAATTATGTGCTAAGCACAATGTTGAGGCTATCGCTATTGGAAATGGAACTGCAGGCAGAGAGACCGAGGTGTTTATCCGTGGGTTGGCTATAGCCGACGTAATTGTGGTGATGGTTAATGAAAATGGTGCATCTATCTATTCAGCCTCTGAGGTTGCCAGAGAAGAATTTCCAACTCAGGACATCACCGTTCGTGGGGCAGTCTCAATTGGACGTCGTTTAATGGATCCGTTGGCAGAGCTTGTTAAAATAGATCCTAAGTCTATAGGTGTAGGGCAGTACCAGCATGACGTAGATCAGAATAAGCTGCAGGCTTCTTTAGATGACACTGTAATGAGTTGTGTGAACGCTGTAGGCGTAGAGTTAAACACGGCATCCAAACAGGTTCTGGCGTACGTATCAGGGCTTGGTCCGCAGCTTGCACAAAACATAGTAAGTTATCGTAATGAGCATGGTGCTTTTAAAAATAGAGAAAGCCTTAAAAAGGTACCTCGTTTAGGAGACAAGGCTTTTGAGCAGGCCGCTGGATTTTTGAGAATTAGAAATGCTGAGCATGTGCTTGATACTAGCGCTGTTCACCCAGAGCGCTATGCCCTGGTTAATAAAATGGCAAGAGATCTGAACTGCAGCGTAGCTCAGTTAATGAAGGATGCTGAATTAAGAAAACAGATCAAACTTCAGCAATATGTAAGTGAAGAAATTGGTTTGCCAACCTTAAATGATATTATGAGTGAGCTTGCAAAACCAGGAAGAGATCCTCGTGAGCAGTTCGAAATATTTAGCTTTACTGATGGCATAAATGCAATAGCTGATTTAAAGATCGGTATGAAATTGCCTGGCATTGTTACCAATATTACCAATTTCGGAGCCTTTGTAGATATAGGAGTTCATCAGGATGGATTAGTGCATACGAGTCAGCTTTCCAATAAATTTGTAACCAATGCCAATGATGTTGTTAAAGTTCATCAAAAAGTAGAAGTTACGGTAGTTGAAGTGGATGTGGCAAGAAAGCGTATTTCGCTTTCTATGAAAACAGCCACCGCTGCTCCAAAGCCTCAGGTTAAAAAGGCAGATCAAAAACCAAATAGCTTTAAAAAACCGGTAAGTGCAGGTAAACCGGATCAACATAGAAAGCCGTCAAAACCTCAAACTAATGGTGTTGGAGGGAAGAAAGATAAACCGCTACCAGATGGGGATTTACAATTGAAGCTTGAAGCATTGAAAAACATGTTTAAATAGTAAAAAGAGCATTGCAGTCCGTCACCTCTCCTATCGTGGAGATGACGGACGATTTAAAAAAACGTCATTGGTAATCTCATTTTGTTAACTACAGCTCAATCTGTCTTTTGATACTTTCTTCAAGAGAGATTAATGTTTCTGTGCGTTGTATGCCAGATACAGCCTGGATTTCTTCGTTTAATACATGTCTAAGGTGGCTCGTATCGCGACAAATGATCTTGGCAAACATACTATAGGCACCGGTAGTGTAATGGAGTTCTACAACTTCTTTAATTTTGCTTAGTTGCTCTACAGCATCTTTATATTGAATTCCCTTTTCAAGATAGATACCAAGGAAGGCACAGATGTCGTAACCAGCCTTTTGCGGATCAATAATGAGATGTGACCCTTTGATGATACCCATTTCCTGAAGTTTTTTCATGCGGACATGTATTGTTCCACCAGAAACAATCAGATCTTTAGCAATTTCAGTGTAAGGCTTAGTTGCATCATGCATCAGCTGCTTCAAGATATCAATATCCAGGTTATCAATTTCTAAATTTTGGGTTTCTTTTTTAAGCATCGTTTTGATATTTGGTAACAATATTCTAAGTTAATTAGAAATATCGTAAAAATAAAATAAAATGTTTAAAATATTTGCAACGTATATAGGTTGTTGTTACATTTGTATCAAGCAAGTAACAAAAAATAGTTCTTTAAAACTTGTTTATACTCTGTAGGGTGGTGAAATTGGCAGACGCACCTCCTTGTCTCGGTGGTGGAGAATTTGG
>Ga0157371_10000752_pt1 | contig 37521 bp, 28 predicted proteins | sample C45metaG_FD_113462 | JGI IMG/M metagenome (GOLD analysis project Ga0157371, IMG submission 113462) | Corn rhizosphere microbial communities from Kellogg Biological Station, Michigan, USA - C4-5 metaG | ecosystem: Host-associated > Plants > Roots > Rhizosphere > Soil | place: USA: Michigan... | reverse complement strand
TATGGCAGAAAACGTCTGAAATATCTTGTGTTGGTAAGATATGTTGACCTTCAGGAAGAAAGAGATTCAAGTTCGAACAAAGACACTGCTTCTAAGGCAGATTCCACTCTTCAAAGGGAAGCAATTGGAATTGTGTCAAAGCAAATGGACAGGTATTTTGAGACTTTAAAAAATCACAATTCGAGTGATGATATGTTTAGCGAATTTGTAAATGCAATAACAACCAGTATGGATCCGCATACTACTTATTTTGCACCTGTTGATAAAAGAACTTTTGATGAAATGCTCAGTGGAACTTTTTATGGAATAGGCGCTCAGTTGCAGGAAAAAGACGGAAAAATCACTATTGCAAGTTTGATAACAGGAATGCCAGCGTGGAAAACCGGCGAAATAACTCCCGGCGATGAAATTCTTAAAGTAGGACAGGGCGCCTCAGCACCGGTTGATGTTACAGGTTATGCAGTTACAGATGCAGTCAAACTGATTCGCGGAGAAAAGCGTGGATCAGAAGTAAGGCTAACACTGAAAAAAGCAGATGGATCTGTAAAAGTTGTTTCAATTTTAAGAGATAAAATATCACTAGATGACACATTCGCAAGAAGCGCAGTCATCAATAACAACGGACATAAGATCGGTTATATTTATTTACCTGAATTTTATGCAGATTTCGACAACCCAAATGGAAGGCGCTCTTCTACTGACGTAGCAAAAGAAGTGGAAAAATTAAAAGCGGCACATGTAGAAGGTATTGTGATGGATTTGCGGGAAAACGGTGGCGGATCTTTAAGCGATGTGGTTGATATGGTTGGGTTATTTATTAAAGACGGACCCGTGGTACAGGTAAAAGGTCGTGAAGGTGAAGCGAGCGTTTTGACAGATAAAGATAAAGATGTTTTATACTCCGGACCTTTAGCGGTAATGGTTGATGAATTAAGTGCTTCGGCATCAGAAATTTTTGCTGCCGCCATCCAGGATTATCACCGTGGAATTATCATTGGAAGCTCATCCACTTATGGAAAAGGAACGGTGCAGAGAAGTGTATCACTCGATCCTCAATCAGAAAATCCTTTTTTCAATCATCCTTCTGAAGGACTTGGAGATGTAAAACTAACCTTTAGAAAATTTTACAGAATTAACGGAGGCGCTACCCAATTACGCGGCGTTGTTCCTGATGTTATTATTCCAGACCGGTTGGAAAATGCAAAATTACGTGAGAAGGATAATCCTGATGCTTTACATTGGGATGAAATTCCGAAAGCGAATTATACAACCTGGAATCCTGGCTATAGTTACACTCCGGTTGTGCAAACAATTAAGGAAGATGTAAATAAGAACCCGGATTTTAAAGGCATAAGAGAAGAAGTTGCTTTACTGGATAAATATCGTAATGAAGAAACTCCTTTAAATATTGTAAAATATAAACAAATGCAGAAAGACATTGAGGAGGCTGCAAAAAAATTAGATCAGTATTCCAAATTGCCGGTTGATTTGAAAACTAAAACGTTAACTCAGGATTCTTTGGAAATTGCCGGAGATACTGCAAAACTGACTAAGCAGCAGATATTTTTAAAAACCATCGGCAGTGATATTTATGTAAACGAAACTGTGAAAGCTTTAGAAAAAGTAATTGGGGAAGAACAAATAGCAGAAAGAAAATAATAAAAAGAAATAAAATTGAATTTTACAAAACCGGTGTTGACACCGGTTTTGTTGTTTTATTTAATGTTGAAAAAGTTAGATTTAAATCGAATAAATAAATCAAGAATAGGTAGCAGTTAACGCAATTACAAGTTAAATCTTTTCTCAAAACGCTGCTCTTTCTCCAATTGTTTTTTTCACTAAAATTTATTTTCTTTTCCATTATCTTTGCGACCTAAAATTTAAAAATCTTGGCTACAAAGTTTTCTAAAGAAACTTATTTATACTGGTACGAGCTGATGCTCCTGATTCGCCGCTTTGAAGAAAAAGCCGGTCAAATGTATGGAATGCAAAAAATCCGCGGCTTTTGCCATTTATATATCGGGCAGGAAGCTATTGCTGCTGGCTGCCTTACCGCTACAACTCCCGATGATATCTTTATTACCGCTTACCGCGATCATGGATTAGCGATTGCAAAAGGAGTTACTCCGAAAGCATGTATGGCGGAATTATATGCAAAGGCTACCGGCTGCAGCAAAGGAAAAGGCGGCAGTATGCACTTTTTTGGTGTAAAAGAAAAGTTTTTTGGCGGTCATGGAATTGTAGGCGCACAAATTGGAACGGGTGCCGGTCTTGCCTTTGCTGAGAAATATAAAGATACCGACAATGTGGTTCTATGTTTTTTCGGTGATGGTGCTGCGAGGCAGGGAATCCTTCATGAAACTTTTAATTTAGCGATGCTTTGGAAACTTCCGGTAGTTTTTATTTGCGAAAATAATAACTACGCGATGGGAACTTCTGTGGCAAGAACTTCAAATGTGCTTGACATTTATAAATTGGCCGATGCTTATGAAATGCCGGGCGACCAGGTAGATGGAATGATTCCGGAAACGGTGCATGACGCCGTTCAAAGAGCGGTAAAAAGAGCAAGGGAAAAAGGCGGCCCAACATTACTCGAAGTGAAAACTTATCGTTATAAAGGCCACAGTATGAGCGATCCTGCTAAATACCGTACAAAAGAAGAAATGGAAGAATATAAACTGCAGGATCCTATAGAAACGACTTTGACTAAATTAAAAAACAATTATGGCGTTTCTGATGAGGAAATTGAAAAAATAAACGACCGCGTAAAACATGAAGTGGAAGAAGCAGTAAAATTTGCCGAAGAAAGTCCTTATCCTGATGATAGTGAAGTGTTGAAAGATGTTTATGCTGAAGATGATTATCCGTTCATTATGGATTAAAAATACGAACAGAAAGAGTAAGAATATCAAAACTAAAAAAGAAAAACAATTTTAATGCTGGACAAAAAAGTACAAAAAAAAGAAGTAGATGTAGTGGAAAAAGCACGGGGCTTTTGGGAAGATTATAGTAAACCGATTACTTACATTGGTTCTGCAATTATTATTTTACTTGCAGCATGGCTGATTTATAAGTATATGTTTAAAGTGCCTGAACAGGAAAAGGCAGATAAAGTTGTTTTTGTTACTCAAAAATATTTTACAGAATTTACGAATGCCACAGATTCCGCAAAAATCCTTTTGGCAACAAAAGTATTGAATGGAGATGGAGCGAACCCTGGAGCCCTTAGAATTATTAATCAATATTCGGGAACACCAGCCGCAAATCTTTGTCAATATTACGCCGGCGCTTGTTATCTTCAAATCGGACAATATCAAAAAGCGATTAAATATCTTAAAGATTTTGATGCAAATGGCGCTACTCAAATTAAAAGTCGTGCTCTCGGAATGATCGGTGATGCAAGTGCTGAACTGAATAAAAATGATGACGCTTTAGATTATTACAAAAAAGCCGCGAACGTAAATGAAAAAGATGATTATACTTCTTCAGAATTTTTGTTCAGAGCCGCCTTATTTGCGGAGTCAATAGGAAAAAAGCAAGACGCAATTGATCTTTTTAAAAAAATAAAAACTGATTACCCGCTTTCTGAAAAAGCTGGTGATGTGGACCGCTACCTGGCACGGCTTGGTAGTTTTTCAGAATAAATTTTCAGGAAATAAAATGGCTTTAGTAAACGAAAACCTTTATGATATTGATGCAGGCATTCTCCAAAAGGATGCCTGTATTGTTATTGTTCATACTCTTTGGAATGCAGAGATAGTGAACAAATTATTGGAAGGATGTAAAGAAGTACTGGAGCAATATGAAATGAACAATTACAAAATAATCGGTGTTCCCGGCGCATTTGAAATTCCATTTACCATAAAAAATTTTTGGGAAACATACCAGAATAAATTTGAAAAACCACAGGCTTTTATCGCGCTAGGCTGTGTTTTGCGCGGTGGTACGCCCCATTTCGATTACGTTTGCAAAGCTATTACCGACGGCATTTTGCAATTAAATTTAACATTGCCGGTTCCTACTATTTTTGGTGTGCTAACCGTAGATAACCAGGAGCAGGCAGATGAAAGATGTGGCGGAAAACATGGCAACAAAGGAGAAGAAGCGGCGTTAACTGCTTTGAAAATGATTGCTTTAAAATATTCAAGGTAAGATCATTTTTCTCTCATTCTTTTAATAATTCTTTACGTTTTACATAATGAAAGTACAATTATTTATACCATGTTTTGTAGATCAGTTGTATCCGCAAACGGCTTTTAATATGGTTAAGGTACTTGAAAAAGCTTGCTGTGATGTTACTTATAATACCAATCAAACCTGCTGTGGCCAACCGGCTTTTAATGCAGGTTTTTGGGAAGAAGCAAAAAGTGTTGCCTCTAAATTTATAACTGATTTTGAAGGAACAGATTGTATCGTTGCACCTTCAGCATCTTGCGTTGGTTTTGTCCGAAATTATTATTCCGGCCTTTTTGAAAATTCTTCGAAACATAATTTAGTAAAAAATCTTTCCGGGCGGATATTTGAGTTTACTGAATTTCTTACGAAAATTTTAAAGATTGAAAACTTTGGCGCTCAGCTAAATATAAAAGCCACTTATCATGATAGTTGTTCAGGATTACGTGAATGTAAAATTAAAGAAGGTCCTAGAAATTTGCTGAGAAAAGTAAAAGGCCTTCAATTGGTTGAAATGGCTGAAACAGAAACCTGTTGTGGATTTGGTGGAACATTTGCGGTTAAATTTGATGCAATTTCGAATGCCATGGCTGGTCAAAAGATTAAACATGCGCTGGACACTGGCGCTACTCATATCATTTCTACTGATCTTAGTTGCCTGATGCATTTGCAGGGAATTATTACAAAGAAAGCGCTTCCTCTTAATACGATGCATATTGTTGATGTGCTCGCAAGCGGATGGGAATAATTAAAAAAACAGCCTTTCAAAACCGCCTGTTTTAGAAATTAATTGGAATTTTAGTTATTCTTTATCACCAAATAAAAATTCCTCTTTTTTATCTGATGTTATTTTCAAACCTTAAAATAATAAATCCGAAAAATTTGTTTGTTTACTACCCAAGGATTACTGAGGAACAAAAGATCGATTTAGAAAGGAAAATTATCCAAATAAATCCATGAAAAACCTTAATTTTGAGGAATTTTAGTTGAGAATTTTATCCGTTGCTATTTCTCCTTTCTGTACCCCTTAAATTCACAATGCTTACCGCATGAACGTTAGTTTTATTTTATTTAGGTTTGATCTAAAACCTATTTTCATAAGGATTTTTACAATTGCTTTTGCCTTGTTTTTTTATTTTACTTCATTTGCCCAGGTAAATGTGATTATGAATCATAATGATTATAAAAGAACCGGATGGAACAATAAAGAAACTATTTTAACGACAGATAATGTAAGCAATGGAAATTTTGGAGAAATATTTTCAAGAACTGTTGACGACCAGATTTATGCACAGCCTTTAGTTTTAAGTAATATATCTATCGGTGGTAGTTCTCACAACATTGTAATTGTAGCCACAGTAAGCAATACCGTCTATGCTTTCGATGCTGATAATGCGAATGTCTGTGCTCCTTACTGGCAAGTGAATCTCAGTCATGATTCTGACAATTACAGGCCGGTAAAAAATTCAGACATGACAGGTGCCTGTACAGCTCTTCCTAATGGTTATACAGATTTCACAGGCAATATTGGAATTGTAGGCACGCCAGCCATAGATACTGCAACCAATACATTATATGTTGTAGCAAGAAGTGTTTCAAAAAAAGGAGAAGATTTTGTACAATATCTTCATGCAATTGATATTACAACGGGTGCGGAAAAGCCTGGCAGTCCCGTTTTTATTACCGCTACTTATCCAGGGAATGGGCAAGGAAATGTGAACGGAGTTATCACGTTTGAACAGCAAAAAGAAAATCAAAGGCCGGGCCTTTTACTATACGATGGTACCGTTTACATTTGTTGGGCATCTCATTGCGATTGGGGTCCTTATCATGGCTGGATGCTTGGTTATGATGCCACTACTTTAGAACAAAAGTATATTTATAATGATACTCCTGATGGAAATTACGGAGGTATCTGGATGAGTGGCCAGCCACCTTCAGTTGATGATTCAGGAAATATCTATATTACTACAGGAAACGGCACAACCGGCAAAAACGGCGATCCAAACAATATCATAAATCGCGGTTCAAGTCTTATTAAATTATCCACCGTTTCGGATTCTTTGAAGGTTGCCGATTTTTTCACTCCTATGAATTATGAATATCTTAATGACGAAGATCTGGATTATGGAATAGATGGAGCGCTATTAATTCCGGATACTCATTTGTCCTTATCAGGAAGTAAAGAAGGAAACTTATTTCTTATAGACAACTGTAATATGGGCCATACAACAACTGATAATTCAAATGTATTACAGATATTGAATGCCTCAGATTCTAAAACTTCTGTTGCCCGTCATTTGCATGGTTCTCCTGTGTATTATCAAGATGAAAGTGGAAATGAATACATTTATGCCTGGTGTGAACAGTCCTTATTAAAGCAATTTGCCTTCAATCGTAATACTTTGCTTTTTGACACAGTAAATACAAAAATTGGTAACACCGCTTTGCCTTCCGGGATGCCCGGTGCTATGCTTTCTGTTTCGTCTAACGCATCACAACGCGGAACAGGAATTCTTTGGGCGTCCCATCCTATTCATGGAGATGCAAACCTCGGCAATGTTCCCGGCGTTTTACAGGCTTTTGATGCCAGAGATGTTACTCATGAATTATGGAGCAGTAACTGGAACAGCAAAAGAGACTCAATTGGCAAATTTGCAAAATTTGTTCCGCCAACAATCGCCAATGGTAAAGTCTATATGGCTACTTTTTCAAATAAATTAAACGTATACGGATTAAATCCGCCATCTGCATCGGTTTGCAGCAGTACATTGCCTCCTCTTTGGCAAAGCGCTGATATTGGCTATGTAGCTTTTCCCGGTGATGTTTGCGTCAATAATGATACCTTTTCTATAACAGCTTCCGGTGATGATGTTTGGAATAAAGCGGATGCTTTTCATTTTGTATTTCAAAAGGTGTTGACAAATGAAACTGAAATAACTGTGAGAGTCGCTTCCATTAAAAACACCAACAGCAATGCAAAATGCGGAGTAATGTTTCGGGAAAATTTGGATGCCGGTTCTCCATACGTTTTTTTAAATCTCACTCCTTATAAAATTGAATTTCAGGAAAGAGCTTTACAAAGTACGAATGCGGTTAATCTTTTCACTCCGATTTCAACTACCGCTCCTTATTGGCTTCGCATTTATAATAAGGGAAACAAGTACATAAGCTATTATTCTGATAACCGCTATGACTGGACAGCACTCGATTCGGTTCTTCTTGCTTTAGGCTCAAATCCTTACGTGGGAATTGCTTATACTACCCGTAACAATTCGGTTTTGGATACGGCTTTAGTGGATAATGTTTCTCTTACTGCTGCCGGAGTTCTGACAGGAAGCATTCTTAATTTTAATGCAAAAAATATAAATGACAAATATTCCTTAATCAGTTGGACTACAAGTACAGAAGCTAATGAGCATTTTGAAATTCAACACAGTACTTCAAATACTGACTTTGTAACTATTAATACAATTGAAGGGAACGGTCAAACTTCCGAGCTTCATAATTATTCTTTTACGCATGATTGTCCATCTGATGGAATGAATTATTACCGGATAAAAGTGGTGGATAAAAACGGAAATTCTTCTTATTCTTCTATCGCTTCTGTAAGATTTAATTTCAGAAAGATTCGTATTTTCCCAAATCCGGCGCACCATACAATTTATATCGCTAATAATAAAAATTATAGTAACGGTGATTTTTTGAAAATTCAGCTATTGGATTTTAGCGGAAAACTTCTTTATAAGCAGGTATCAAAAACAAATGCTAACGAAGTAATTACAGTAAATCTTCCACCAACAATTCCAGATGGCCTGTATCTGATCATTGTTACGAATTATAAAGGGTACAAGCAAGGTGATAAAGTCTGGATAACAAAATAAAAAATCCAGCAGCTAAACATTGATTGGGTTTTGATTAAAAATCAGGCACATCAGATCAAATAGTTCAGGGTGTTTTTCTTTAAATAATTGAGGACGGTTAAAAAAATATTCTGAAGTTACTGCAAAAAATTCTGCTTTGTTTGATGCTCCATAAAGATTAATATCTGAGTGGCCTTCAAGGATTGTTTGGATATTTTTATTGATCAATGTTATCCATTTTGAATTGTATTTCCTGTTTAATAAAACTTCCGGCAATCCATCTACATCACCATCTTCTTTATCCAGTAAATGAACAAATTCATGGATTCCTGTATTTTCTTGTGGTGCTTCCATTTCAAATCCGTGATGCAAAGCCGGTTTCGATAAGATCATTACTTTTTGCATTGGGCCGTTTCCAATCATGCCCAAAGTATTATGCTCATGACCTCCAGCAAGAAACTCATCTTTATTAAAGGAACCAGGATAAAGAAGTACATTTCTGAGATTATAATAGGTCCATTTTTCAAAACCAAAAATCGGGATAACGGCGCTGGCAGCAACTAACAGCTTATCCAGGTCATTTACCGAAGTATCAATTCCCTCAATATGCACATATCCTAAAAATTCTTTTATTTTTTCCTCAAATCTTCTTTTATTTTTTTCAGTAAGCCTCTTATAATACGGAACATGTTGTGATAAAACCTCTTTATAATTTTCGGGGAGAATAACTTTTTTCTTTGGTCTTTTATAGAAAATAAAAAACAAAATAAATAGAACAAGAATAACCAAAACGATAATTGGTGCTATATTCATTACATGAAGTTGAAAAGAAGATCATTTATTTTTTAAAGAAAATTAATCAATATTAAGCCATTTTCTTTTGAAGGATTTCATAAAAAGAATAACTGCTTTTTGCCTTATTTGTTGCTTTACTGTTTGAAATGAAAGTTGGATAAAAATTAGTAATCTTGTGCCCGTTTAAAAAATAAAAAATGTCGCGAGCTGTTGTCAGTAACCTTTTATTTTCCTGTCTGATTTTTACTTTTTTTTCTTCCTGTATTTCAAAAAAAGTAAGTACGAAAGCGGATACCTTCCAAGCTGGAAATGAAATCATTTATCACGTTTTTCAAAGAAGTTATTATGATAGCAACGGCGATGGAATTGGGGACCTGAACGGACTTCGTGAGAAATTGGATTACTTGCAAGATCTCGGAATTACATCAATTCAATTGCTTCCTTTATACAAATCTGTTTTTTATCACAATTATTTTTCTGATGATTTTTATAAAATAGATTCCACACTTGGTTCCATGGAAGATTATCTTTCTTTGGTAAAAGAAGTGCATCATCGCGGAATGAAAATTTATATGGATATGGAAACGCAATACGTTACTGAAGATCATCCCTGGTATAAAGATTCCTACAATAATTTGAAATCTCCTTATAGTGATTATTTGATTTGGGCAGATTCATCTCATACAAAAACAGAAAGTATTATAATGAATCTTACGGAATTGAAAGGGTATAATGGAGTGATTAAGAAATTGATTATGGTGAATTTGAAGAATCCTCAAGTTCTTAATTATAACATCAAATTGTATTCTTATTGGCTGGATCCCAATAAGGACGGCAGGTTTGACGATGGAGTAGATGGTTTTCGGTTTGATCACATGATGGATAATTTGGATTATAAGGGGCGTGATACAAATCTTTTTCAATCGTATTGGAAGCCATTAATTGCAGCTATTAAAAAAGTAAATCCAAACATCGTAAATGTTGCTGAGCAGGCCGAATGGAATTCCTGGGCCGTTGATTATATCACTAAAGCAAATGTTGATCGGGTTTATTCTTTTAAATTAATGGGCGGCATTCGTTCTTTTAATAAGAAGTATCTAACGATGATGGCGGATTCCGCATTCAGTATTTTTCCTCGCGGGAGGCACCAGGTTATTTTTATAGAAAATCATGATCTGCCAAGATTTGCGAACGGTGTGCAGGAGAATTTGCAAAAATTAAAAATCGGAGCCGCATTAAACTTATTAATCGGAGCTGTTCCTTCTATTTATTATGGCCAGGAAATCGGGATGAATGGAAAAGGCGAATGGCAAAAATGGGGAATGACTGATGCGAATGAAATCCCGGACAGGGAAGCTTTTGAATGGTACAAATCGGATACAGGAAAAGGCATGGCATTGTGGTATAAAAATTCTGGTCCGTGGTGGGACAGTCGTTTTGCAAAACCGAACGATGGCATTTCTTTGGAAGAAGAAAAACCGGATCCTAACTCGATTTATAACTTTTATAAAAAAATGATCGGCATCAGAAAGAACAATCCTGTAATTTCAACAGGAAGTTATAAAACCCTTTCCAATACGAATGATTCAGTGTTTTCTTATGAGAGATATGATTCTTTAAACACAATAATAGTAATTGTAAACCTTTCTGGTGTTGAGCAAAATACTGAAGTAACTTACCCGGATTATGATCCAAACAAAAAAGATAAAAAGCAATTAAACGGGAATATTTATCCAATCGTTTTTGGAAAAAAGTTTCAAATAAAATTGCCTCCCTATGCAGTTGAAGTGTTTCAATTAACCAAGAACGAAGAACCTCATACTAAGAACTAAAAATGTCTCAGCAATCAAAATTTCTCAATCATCCACTGGATATCATGGATGATTTTTATCAGTTAGAAAATGAATATTTTGTTTCAGGAAAAGTAACTGAGTTTAATGCAAAAAAAGGAGAAGGAAAAATTCAATGGAATTTTCATCGCTGGATGATGGATTGGTTTTTTAATAAAATTGATATGCATCTCGAAAAGGCGGATCACAAAGAAGCTCCTTTCCAGGATTATGAATCACACCCGGTTTGCACTTTTTCGCTTGATTTTATTAATTCAAAAACAATCAGGCTTCGCCTGAAAACCACGTCCGCTCTCCAACAGGAGCATCCTTCTTTAATACTCGATGGTGAACCTGAAATAAAAGGTGGATGGGAAATAAAAGATGATTTGGAAAAAGAAATTTATAAAAGTGATTATGGGTCGCTGATTTTAAATAAAAGAAATTTCAAGCTCGAATTGTTTGATGCGAATGAAAAATTATTAACATCAACAAATAGTTTTGAAGAATTAGAAGGAATGCATTCAAAAAAATATCCTTTTCTTTTCATAAAGAGATCGACGGATTATTCAAGAAGTATTGCTGCATCTTTTTCTTTATTACCTGATGAAAAGATTTTTGGCTGCGGCGAATCATTTACCGGCTTAAATAAACGAGGACAAAAAATGGTCCTTTGGGCATGTGATACACAAAGTACTGCCAGTAAACAAATGTATAAACCAATTCCTTTTTTTATGAGCAGCCGTGGCTATGGCATGTTTGTGCATACTACCTCTCCGGTTACAATGGATTTTGGATATACGCATGATGGAAGTAAAACTTTATTTGTTGGCGATGATCAATTGGATATTTTTTTCTTCATCGGTTCTCCAAAAGAAATTCTTACAGAATATACTGCTATTACAGGCAGAAGTTCTATGCCTCCACTTTGGAGTTTTGGGTTATGGATGAGCCGCTTCAGTTATCGTTCTCAAAAGGAAGTGATGACTGTTGCGGATAAATTAAGAAAACATAAAGTTCCTTGCGATGTAATTCATATTGATGCAGGATGGTTTAAAAGCGGCATTAATTGCGATTTTGAATTCAATAAAAAAGCGTTTCCAAATCCTGCGAAAATGACCGGAGAATTGAAAGAAAAAGGATTTAAGACTTCGTTGTGGCAAATTCCTTATTTCACTCCCTTAAATCCCATTTTTGATAAAGTGGTAAAAAAGAAATTATACATTAAAGACGGAAATGGAAATGTAGCAACAGAAGATGCGATTCTCGATTTTTCAAATCCTGAAACCATTGATTGGTACACGAAAAAAATAAAAGCACTACTTCGCATAGGCATTGCCGTTATAAAGACGGATTTTGGCGAAGCGGCTCCTTTGAAAGGATTTTATTCATCCGGCAGAAGTGGATATTATGAACATAATAATTATCCGTTGCGATACACACAATTAGTTAGTAAGATCACGAAGGAAATCAATCATGAAAATTTGATCTGGTCAAGAAGTTCATGGGCGGGCGGACAAAGAAATCCGGTGCATTGGGGAGGCGATGCAGAAGTGTCAGATGCAGGAATGGCGGGAAGTTTGAGAGGGGGATTGTCATTGGGATTGAGTGGATTTTCTTTTTGGAGCCATGATATTGGCGGGTTTTCCGGAGCGCCAGTAGAAGAACTTTTTAAACGTTGGACTTTCTTTGGAATGTTTACGTCGCACAGCCGCGTCCATGGTTTTCCGCCACGAGAACCGTGGGAATTCAGCAGTGATTTTTTAAAAGTTTTCAGGAAGATGGTGGAGATCAGATACAAGTTGATGCCTTATATTTTTTCCCAGTCAACAATTGCTTCAAAGAATGGTTGGCCGATGTTGAAAGCTATGTTTTTAGATTACCCCGAGGATCCAACAACATGGAACATTGAAGATCAATTTTTGTTTGGAGAAGATTTGCTTATCGCGCCAATTCTGGAAGGACATACCGTTGCAAGAAGTGTTTATTTGCCAAAAGGGAAATGGATCAATTATCAAACAAAAGAAGTTTATGAAGGAAGCCAATGGTTAAAAATTTCTGTTGATGAAATTCCTGGAATTATTATGGTAAAAATCGGTTCCATTATTCCTCATATCGAACTGGCACAATCAACAGCATTCATGGATTGGTCAAAAATTGAACTGGTTGTTTTTGATGAAGAAAATAAAAATCACAAAGGATCATTTTATTTGCCAAATGGAAATTTGATTCATTTTGAAATAACATCCGGTAAAAAACCGAAAGTAAATTCCAGTGGAAAGAACAAGCCGAAACTGACTGTAAGAAGATTTGATAATTGATTTTGTTACTTTTCTTTTTTAGCAGTTTATAAATCATTTTGAAATAGGAGGTTTCTATCCGAAACATATCACTGCGTATAATGCAACTACTGAAATAACGGCCCATAAAATAATTCCCTGTAACAAAGGTTTAAATCCTACAGATTTTAAAACTGATGCTGATAAGCCAGCGCCTATTAAAAAGAGCGTTACAGTTAATCCTGTTTTTGCAACATCAACAATTTGGTTTGACACAGCATGCACTGCGGGCACATAAGTATTAATGATCATTGCCAAAATAAATAGCGCAATGAAATAAGGGATTTTAATTTTTTGTTTTCCAGTCTTGAAAAATAATGTGGTTAAAAATGCAACAGGAATGATCCACAATGCACGTGCAAGTTTTACAGTTGTTGCAACCTGTAAAGCTTCGGTGCCATATTTGTTTGCCGCTCCTACAACAGAACTTGTATCATGAATCGCGATGGCACTCCACAAGCCGAATTGCCTTTGTGATAAATGAAGTTGATGACCAATAAAAGGAAAGAGAAATAAGGCAATAGAATTCAAAATAAAAATGGTTCCGAGTGCTACAGACATTTGTTTTTCATTTGCTTTTACAAGCGGGCTTATTGCTGCAATGGCGCTGCCACCACAGATTGCAGTGCCTGATGATATAAGATGAGATGTTTTCTTTTCTATTTTTAAAAATTTTCCAAGTAATAATCCTAAAGAAAGAGTTCCGATAATTGAAGCAACAGTAAAAAGAATTCCATCTTTCCCGGCTTGTAGCGCGCTTTGTATATTCATTCCGAAACCTAAACCTACTACTGAGAATTTTAATAAAAATGAAGTCGCTTTATGATTCAAATGTAAAAAAGGATGGCCTATCAATTGTGCGATTGCAAAACCAATTAACAACGCAACAGGCGGAGTTACAAAAGAAGTAAGACACGAAATCGAGGCAAGTACAAAAACAATTTCTCTTGCGGTAACATTTTTATCTAACAGGTCTCTGAATTTTTTCTTTGCGGCAATGACTGTTTTTGTTTCCATTTTATTAGCTGATTTTTCCAAATTCATTCTGCAAAAGCAGAATGATTGTGAATGCAAATTTCATCAGCAAAAGAAAGAAAGAGAAATTGATAAAAGTGATACGCGATTACCTGAAGTTATGATGGGAAGCGAACTTCATGAACAATTCAGGAAGTGAATCCGACTGGCCATGCAATTGAATAAAATAAAAATAGCGTTCAATATCCATTCCTTTTACATCGACAATATGAAGATCATTGCTTTTTAATTCATTCAAGATAGAATGGATTGAAAGGAAAGCCATGCAATCCGAATGAGGCAAATAAGACTTCATACTTTCTGTGCTTGCTAATTGCATTTCTATTTTTAAATCACGCATTTTTATTCCAAGCAATTTCAATGAATGAGAAATGACTTCCAATGTTCCTGATCCGGGTTCGCGCAATAACAAGGGAATGTTTTTTAAATCTGCTGCTTGAATCGTTTCTTTTTTTGCATAGCGATTTTTATTTGAAGAAACCAGTACAATCTCGTCTTTTATAAATTCTGAATACTTGATAGAAGTGTTTTTGGATCGGCCTTCAATAATTCCTAAATCAATTTCATTATTCTTTAACGCATTTTCAATATGCTCTGTATTATTGGTTATAAGTGCTATCTGAACATCAGAAAATTTTTTATGAAACGCCGCAAGTACCGGCGGCAACACATACTGGGCAATTGTTGTACTTGCACCGAGACGCAATTTCCCTTTATGCTTTTGTGAAAAATGATTCATCTCAAATTCGAGATTACGGTACACAGAAAACAATTGTTCGGTGTATTGAAGCAACGTTTTCCCGGCTGCAGTTAGTTTTATTCTTGAACCATTTCTTTCAAAAAGTTTTACTTTAAACTGATGTTCAAGTTCATGAATGTGTTTGGTAACGGCAGGTTGTGTAATGTATAATTCGGCAGCGGCTTTTGTAAAGTTCAGCCTGTTGGCAACAGTTTGAAAAACCTTTAAACGAAAATCGAACATGTTGTGAAGATAAATACAAACCGTTTTTTGCCAACAATATTTATAAATGTTTCTATTAAGGATAACAGGAAAAAATAATTTTTAAATAGAAATATTAATCATTTTCTCTGTCGTCTTTTCCATTATTTTTCTTAAAAAATGAAAATTCACTATCGCCAAACTTATAACTGAAGCTAAGGCGAAAACTTCTCGGTCGGCGGCGCCTGTATGTTTCCTGGTAAAATGATTCTGTATCATAAATAACGCCATAGCGTTGAGAATTAAAAATATCATTTACGCTAAAAGTGATAGAACCTCTGTCATTTTTAAACAGGTCTTTTCGCATTGCAAAATCTGCATCAAAACGTTCTAATCTTTTACCCTGGGGAATTACCTGTGCCGAATGATAATCAGCATCAAATTGAAAACTGAGTTTATCAAAAAATGAAGATTCATTCGTTGTAGTAATTTTATAATTAGCAGTTATCTCTGCCCTCCAGTTAAATCCTTCATTGCTTAGTTGTTTCGCTTTCTGATCTGCATTTACTTTTCTATAGCCGATATTTGCCGATGGAGTAATATCAAAGTTTTTCCCTAATTTTTGTTGCAACGTAAGCTCAATGCCGGCCCTTTGTACGCTGCTTGAGTTGATAAAAGTGTTTAGGATCGCATTGGGATCAACTGCGGCATTTTGTAATTGCTGAAATTGTTCGTCACTGATCGTATCGCTGTATCGCGTAATATCTCCTTTAGTATTCCTGAAATAAATAACGCCGAGAAAATTGCTGTTGTCTTTGAAATCTTTACTATAATTAAATTCATACGAACTGGTAAATTCCGGGTGCAATGCAGGGTTTCCTTGTTGAATATTCAATGGATCATTGATGTCAATAAAAGGATTTAATTGCCAGAAATCCGGACGACGGATTCTCCTTGAATAATTCAGTTGAATCTCATCTGTTTCATTTAATTTTTTTGATAGATAAAGACTTGGAAAAAGTGCGTCCCAAATATTTTTTATTGAGGAAGGATATTCATAACCAAATTTTCTTGCGCTGTCAATCAGTGTTCCTGTAAACTTTGAATATTCTCCCCGTAAACCAGCCTGGTAGCCAATGCTCTTTAATTTTCCGGTGTAAGTGACATATGCAGCCTGCACACTTTCTGAATATTTATAGTTATTACTCAGCGGAAGTTTTGTTTCTGTATTATTATTGATAGAAAAAGAATTAAAATAGCTTGCATAATTATTGAAATAGCTTCGCAATCCTGCCTCCAGCTTTTTATCTTCTCCATAAGGATTTACAAAATCGATTTTTGAAGTAACCTGGTTGTTGTTATTTGCGCCAGTATTTTGCACATGATTGAGTTCTCCCTCGATACTTCCATCTGCGTTAAAAAAACTATTTAAAATGGAAGAAAAATCATTTACGTTTCCATAATTTACATTTACACTTGCGTCTAATTGTTCACCATCTTTCGGGAATTTATGCGTATAAAGTAATTGCGAATTATTTCTTTTAAATTCAAAATGGCTGTTCGAGGTTCTGTCGCCAGTTTTTACCAGTTCATCATCATTATTCATGTATTCCTGGTTTTGATCTTCAGTTGTAGAAAAGCGGCCGTCAACATATCCTTGCGATAATGTAATGGTATTCCTGTTGTCCACAAAAAAATCTACGCCACCCCTGATTGACATAAACTGCCTGGTACGGTTATTCAGGGAATGCTGATTGAAATAATCTTCAACGATTCCATTACTTTTATTTTGCCTGAAACTCCTTCCTTTTGAATCATTATCAGAATAACTGTAATGGCCGCTTACAAAAAAATTGAATTTCCCCTCACGAAGATTCAGATTTGCATTTCCTGAATAATCTTCCGGTATGCCGCCCGTGATGGATACCAGTCCGTTCAGTCCATGTCGTTTATTTTTTTTGAGAATAATATTAATAATTCCTCCGGTGCTTGACGCGTCATATTTTGCAGATGGATTTGTGATAATTTCAATTCTGTCAATATCATCAGAAGCAATCTGATCCAAAGTTAGAATTGTAGGACGGCCATCAATAAAGATGGTCGGGCTCGAATTTCTTAATTCGATATTTCCATCAACATCTACAGAAACAGAAGGAATATTTTTCATCACATCTAACGCCGATCCACCTTTTGAAGTAAGGCTTTTTCCTACATCAAAAATCTTTTTATCAATTCCCATTGTTAATCGCGGACGTTCAGCAATAATTGTGACTCCCTGCAACTGTTGGTTTTCGCGGGCCATAATAATATTTCCCAAATCTTTTTGAACCACTTCAGCTGCATTAGTAGGATTTGCAAAAGAAAAAGTGTGATCATATGGGATATAGCCGACAGACGAAATTTTTACCCGACAATTTTGAAACAAAGGAACTTTGATAAAATGAAAATCTCCATTTGGCATAGTAAGCATTGCTGCTACTAAAGAATCTTTTGTTTGGTGAGAAACGGAGTCAGTAATTACTGCAAAAAGCTGAACAGAAGCCGCTTCTATTCCTTTGTTTGTTTGAATATCCACCACTTTGCCCATTAGACTATTGGAAGGTTTTACCTGTATTACCTCCGCATCAACAGTAGGCAACGGCTCTTTATCTATTTGTGCGAACAAATTATTGACAATAAAAATCAAAGAACAAACAAAGAAAAAATGTTTCATAAAAATTTAAGTTCATTTATTGCAGATGCAATTGTTTTTTTAGTGAAAAAAATAGTTGTCATTATCTTTTCAACAAAAAATATTCTTCTTCCTGAAAGTTGTAAACATACAAAAAATGGCCGCCAGAATTATACCGCTTATGTATTATCGATTTATTGAGAAGGGAAAATTTAACATTTAAATTTTAATAAAAATAAATTCACCATTGCCAGAAAATAACGGACATAAAAAAACCGGCAGCAAGCCGGTCTTTTTTTCTTTATTTAAAAATCTACTTTCCTACTACTTTATAATCTACAGAACCATTCCCTGATTCTTCTTGCAGATAAATGTTATCAGGTGTTTCGTAAAGTTGTTGTCCATTTACTGTTACTACTTTTGAACCTTCCGGTAACTGATTAATGATATCACCAATCTGTAACGATTGCGGAGTATAATTTTGATTAATTTGTTCGTCTGCTGTATTATTTATTACACCGTTTTTTCCTACAACAATAAATACATCATTTCCATTTGAATCACGATCGGCTTTATAATATGTTCCGTTTAATTCGTATAATTTTTCACCATTAATAATTACTGAACGTGCTCCTTTTGGTAATGCAGAAACTGTTGCGCCCATCGGCGCATCAACTACTTCATAATTCGAATTATCATATTGCCTGTAATAAATTCCGTTGTAATAATAGTATGGAATTGCTCCAATAAAAATTGTGCTGTAGCCAAAAGGAAGTACACTAATATGTAAACCAAAAGGCGGAAAAATTGGTTGATAATATCCTGCATAATATCCATAATAATATCCACGATTGTAATAATATGGATGACCTCCAAAGTTGATCGAAATAAAACTGCGTGGTATTACGGTGAAACGCGGGCCATACATGAAAACGGTTCTGCGGCCGTAAACATTTCCATAATAACGGTTATTATAACCGTAACTACTACGATAATTGTTATAACCATAATTCCTGCTTACTATCCGATTTTGGCTGCTATAGGAGTTATAACCATTTCGATAAGCTGTTGTTCTTTCCCTTGAATTAATTGCTGTATTACTTCTTTCAAAACTGTTTCTTTGAGGAGTAGGCGCCTGGTTTCGAACGGTCATATTTCTTGAAACATTTGCAGTTTGCCGCGGTGCAGAAAATCTGTTGCTGCTGAAATTTCTTACCGGGACGGATCTTGTCACTACTTGCCTTGTTGGGGACATGTCTCTTGAAGAAACGCGTGTAGTTCTGCTCTGACTAAACTGCCGGGTTCTTTGTGCATCAGCAGTACTAAAAAGGCCGGCAGAAAGAGCGGTGAGGATAAATATTTTAAGTATGTTTTGCATTTATTTTATTTTAAATTTCTAAATCAAATTTAATTCTTTTAAACGGATGTTTTTGTTAAATAAAACTGTTTGAGTGAATAGATTCATTTTTCTGTCAAAGGTTTAAATGTCTTTTAATTCTTTTAAAAAATTAACAAATGGATTTGTCTGTGTTTTCCTTTTAAAGGCAAATTATCCGTCCGATCTTGAATTTTAGTAAAATGAATAAAAGCACGTTTGTTTTATTTGAATTAAATTCTTTTGAAAAGAACAACACAGATGAATTTTGATAAGCCTGTATATCAATTAAAAATATAGAAATAAAAGTTTAAATAATTTAAGGCGAACTTGATGGCATCAAAATTGCACATCCTGCCAGAATCATTTTATTCCTTAACCCCTAAATTGGATTTATGAAAACAAAAACAATGGCAGTTTCACTTGCGCTCACTTTTTTTAGCTGCTCTTTATTTGCTCAAAGTCAAAACGACACAGTTCCTCCAACAACTCCTAACACGGATACGATTCCAAGAACTGATACAGCAAAAACAGATGCAAAAAGTGCGAGTGCATTTATCGACGCTACAAATCTGAAAAGTGTATCAGAAAGTAAAAGCGTTGTCGGTGATGCAATAGTCTATGCTACTTTTCCTGCTAAGGAGAGTGAAGAAACTATTTCAGGAAAATAACGTTTTAAAAAATCAACTCTGATAGCCGCTCATTTTGAGCGGCTATTTTTTTGCCGAAAAGCAAAGAATTGTGACTTTTTAAACCTGATAAAAAATTTCTTCAGATTTAAATTTGTACTTTTCAAAAAAAAATTTCCATGAAAAAACTTTCCGCTCTTGTTATTCTAATTTTGACAATGTCTTTTATTTCTCAAACAGCTTTTTCACAATTCAAAACGGATAAAAAACTGGAAAAACAATTAAAAGTGCTGATAGATTCCTTTCATGGAACTGCCGGAGTTTACGTTCGGAATTTAAAAACGGGAAAAGAAGTTGCGATCAATGCAGACACCATTTTTCCAACAGCAAGTATTATAAAAGTGCCGATTCTTGTCGCTATTTTTAATAAAATTGATTCCGGAAAGTTCACGTATCACCAGCCTTTAATTTATCGTGATAGTATCCGTCATGGAGGTTCAGGCCTGATGCAATTTTTTAAAGACAGTACAGAAACCGATTTAAGAATCGCTATTACTTTAATGATTTCCCACAGTGATAATACAGCAGCGCGCTGGTGCGAGAAATTAGCCGGAGGCGGTATTACGATTAACTCCTGGCTCAGCGATCATGGTTTTAAATTGACGAGGGTGAATGCGCGTACACCCGGTCGTGAAAAGCAAAATGAAGAGTTTGGATGGGGACAAACCACGCCGAGGGAAATGTCAGACCTGATGGTAATGATTCGTGAAGGGAAAGCTGTAAGCTCGGCTGCAAGTGAACGAATGTATCGTGATCTTACTCATATTTTTTGGGATGAATATGCACTTTCACAAATTCCTCCATATGTACAAGCGGCGTCGAAACAAGGAATGGTAGATGATTCCAGGTCGGAAGCCGTTCTTGTAAATGCGCCCCATGGAGATTATGTTTTTTATATCGCTACAAAAAATAATGCTGATAAAAGATGGCAGCCGGATAATGAAGCGTGGCAACTGGCAAGAAATGTTTCTTCTTTATTATGGAATTATTTTGAGCCGGATTATGGTTGGAAACCGGCAAAAGGAGTCGAGAAGTATCGCTATTAAATTGTAAAGAAGATCATCATTTTCAACTCAATCTGTAACTTACTTTTTCAGTAAACAAATAAAAAATAAGAATTTTTATTTAGAAAGCTTAAAGTCAGTTCAATAAAACTTCACGATAAAGAAGCCTCTCTATCGAAGCTTTGCAAGATTCTACGCAACAATTACTGCAGCCTATTTGTTATCTTTGGGTAAAATAAAAGTTATGGAAACAGAAACTTTAGCTCCTGAAAAAAAAGCGAATAAGGAAAAAGATTTTCTTCCTTTAATGGGCACTGATTATGTAGAATTTTATGTAGGAAATGCAAAGCAGGCGGCACATTATTATAAAACTGCTTTTGGATTTCAATCGGTAGCGTATTCTGGTCCGGAAACAGGTGTAAGAGACAGAGCAAGCTATGTCATCAGGCAAAATAAACTAACGTTTGTGCTCACTACCCCAATTAGAAATAACAATCCAATTGCTGATCACATTGCCAGGCATGGCGACGGCGTTAAGGTGCTTGCTTTGAAAGTGGATGATGCAAAAAGCGCGTGGGAAGAAACTACCAAACGGGGCGGCAAAAGCTATATGCAGCCAACAACTTTAAAAGATAATGATGGGGAAGTAGTAATGAGTGGCATTCACACATACGGCGATACCGTGCATTTATTCATAGAGCGAAAAAATTATTCCGGGCCTTTTATGCCGGGATACAGAAAATGGGAAAGCAGATATAATCCTTCTGAAACAGGACTTTTATACGTAGATCATTGTGTTGGAAATGTTGGTTGGAACCAAATGAATCCATGGGTAAAATTTTATGAAGACGTGATGGGATTCAGGAATATTCTGAGTTTTGATGATAACGATATTTCTACAGAATATTCTGCTTTGATGAGCAAAGTTATGAGCAATGGAAATGGTTATGTAAAATTCCCAATCAATGAACCCGCAGAAGGAAAAAAGAAAAGCCAGGTTGAAGAATACCTTGAATTTTATAACGGCGAAGGCGTTCAGCATATAGCGCTTGCAACAAATAATATCATTGAAACGGTTACAGAATTAAAAAACCGCGGCGTGGAATTTGTCAAAGTTCCATCCAGTTATTATGCTACAGTTTTGGATCGGGTAGGACATATTGATGAAGATCTGAAGCCATTGAGCGAATTGGGAATTTTAATTGATAAAGATGATGAAGGTTATCTTTTACAGATCTTTTCAAAACCGGTAGAAGACAGGCCTACCTTGTTTTTCGAAATCATTCAGCGGAAGGGCGCAAAGAGTTTTGGCAAAGGGAATTTTAAAGCTTTGTTTGAAGCAATAGAAAGAGAGCAGGCTGAAAGAGGAAATTTATAACCTTCGCTGTTGAAGCCGGTTAAGAAATAAGTTAACATAATTTAAACCGGTTTTTCTTCAATAAAAAAATTAATTTTACGTTCTTATTTTGAACAACTGGTAGCTAATGTCCAATAGAATCTTCAAGTATTTTTTTCTTTTAATAATTTTTTTTCAGCTCAGTTTTTTTGTTAATGCACAAAATTCGTATATGCATGCCAGTAGCGTTTCTTTCAAAATGAATGGCGCTCTGGGTATCCGGGAAGATTCGTTACAAAAAGAATTTAAAGCGAAAGGATTGGAATGGCCGGCACGCTATGTTTTTATCCGCAGTTTTAAGTACGATGGGCAGCTGGAGGTATGGGTGAAAAGTGACGCAAAGGAGAAATATAAATTGTTTAAAACTTATAAAGTTTGTTTGCAAAGTGGTGCGATGGGCCCAAAAAGAATGCAAGGAGACTACCAGGTACCCGAGGGATTTTATTACATCAATGAATTCAATCCGAACAGCGCCTATCACCTGGCCTTAGGATTAAATTATCCAAATGCTTCAGATAAAATTTTGAGCGATCCTTTAAGACCCGGAAATGGAATTTATATTCATGGGAGTTGCGTTTCTGTCGGCTGTATTCCTGTTACAGATAATGACATTGAAGAGATTTATATCATTGCCAGCTGTGCAAAAGCCGCCGGCGAAGATTTTATTCCCGTACATATTTTTCCGGTTCGTTATAACCGAAAAAAGTCACTGGAGTTCTATGATAATTATGTAAGAAATAATCCTTCGATTGCACAATTTGGAGCGCAACTGAGAGCTGCTTATGATAAGTTTGAAGCTACAAAAGAAGTTCCGATAGTTTTAGTTGACAGCAAAGGTGATTATGTTATTGATTAATTTTTTTTGAACCACCTTTCCGCCATTTCAGCGCGAGTTAAATTTACAGTAAGCCAATAAATAATCCACATTCTTACTTTCCTTCTTTTGGCTGTATCAGAATTTGAATCGTTTCACGTGTTTTTTGCTCCAATAAAATTTCATGATTTTCTGAAAGCAACCGGATGTATTCCGGAGTATAATGCCGGATGGTTAGCAACGTTACATTCTTTTGGATCTGTACGTCAAAAATTGCTGCGGCTGTTGATGCAAATTGAGAAGTCTTTTCCGGAATATCATCAATGCAAATCATAATGCTGATTGCCGCATTTTGAGTAAGGTTTGGTTTTATTCCTAACTCGTTTAGAATTTTATATAAAGAATAAACCGGTATTCCTTCTACAAATGAAAAATCAATTGTTTGTAATGTAAGTAGTGCCTGGCTTCGCTTGTAAACAATTACCGGTGGCAAATGATGATTTTGTTTGCGTGTTATAACGCTGCCGGACAAACGTAAATCGAGAAAAGATTTTACGTACAATGGAATGTTTTTATTTTGCAAAGGTTTGATGGTTTTTGGATGAATAACCTGTGCGCCATAATAAGCCATTTCAATTACTTCTTTATAACTCAATTCTTCAATTGTAACTGCATCCTCAAACTCTTTTGGATCTGCATTCATAACGCCGTTCACATCTTTCCAAATTGTGACACTTTCTGCATCTAATAACTCTGCAAAAATAGCAGCGCTATAATCGCTGCCTTCACGGCCAAGCGTAGTATTCTCATTTGCTTCTGTACTGCCAATAAATCCTTGTGTAAAAACAAAATTGCTATTCAGAAATAACGGAAGTAATTTTTCATCAACATTCTTCTTTGAAATATTCCAATCGATATTTGCATTCCTGAAACTATCATCAGTTCTCAATAAATCCCGAACATCAATCCATTGATTTGGATGTTTTTCTTCGTTTAAAAAATAAGAAATCAATGTAGACGAAAGTAACTCACCTGCGCAAACTATTTGATCATAATAATAGTTGTAATCCTTTACCGGCTTATCATGCAGCAACCATTCCACTTCAGTAAAAAAATCATTTAGCTGCGCGGTTGCTTTTTCCCAATGCAAGGTTACCAGGTATTTTAATTGATTCAGATGGTAATCTTTTATTTTCTGAAACAACTTTAATGCTTCTTCATTTCTTCCTTCATAAAATGCATCAACCACTTTTTCCAAAGCATTGGTAATTTTGCCCATTGCGGAAATTACAATCAGAATTTTTTCTTCTTTGAACCTTTCAAGAATATAGGATACGTTTTTTATGCGATCATAACTATTGATACTTGCACCTCCAAATTTAAACACCTTCATCTTTTAAAATTTTTATTCTTCTCCATTTATAAAACCGGGAATAATCATTTATGCAAAATAAGTAAATAACGATAGAGGAAAATTATTGTAGCTATTTGAATATTATTTATTCAAAAATGGCCGATAACAACGATTTTGTTTAATTTAGAATTTTATTAGAGGGCTGATAAACAAAATCTAACTGTATGTCGTTATTAGCATTTGATCTTGGTGGTAGCAAATTAGCAATGGCTGTATTTAATGAAGAAGGGGAAATTTTATACTATAAAAGTATGCCTTTGCCAAAGAGAAAAGGAAGTGAAGTCGCCGAATTACTTACTCATAGTTTTCGTTTAATATCAATAGGAGCAAGACTTGCAGGCAATGAAATTAAATCTGTCGGAATTTGTGTGCCCGGCATTTACCATGCAAAAACCGGCACTGTTTGGGCGCCAAATATTTCCGGCTGGGATGATTATCCTTTGCTTGCAGAAATAAAAAAAGTATCCGGCAAAATTCCTGTTATTATTGACAGTGATCGCGCCTGTTATATTCTTGGTGAGGTTTGGAAAGGAAATGCAAACAAATGTAAAGATGCTATTTTTCTTGCAGTGGGAACCGGAATTGGTGCAGGGATTTTAATCGACGGAAATGTGTTCCGTGGATCAAATGACATTGCCGGAGCAATAGGGTGGATGGCTCTTTCACCGCCTTTCAAAAAAGAATATGTTGAATGTGGATGTTTTGAACATTATTGTTCAGGAGAAGGAATTGCGAAAGTTACCAGACAATTTTTGCGTGAAAAAAATAATTATTCAGGTGAATTGAAGAAAAAAAATATTGAAGAAATTTCCTCCCATGATGTTTTTAAGGCTTATGAAAACAATGATGAAATTGCAGATGAAGTAATTAATATTTGTATTGAGTTTTGGGGAATGGCGGCAGCAAATCTTGTTAGTTTATTCAATCCTGAAAAAATCATTTTTGGTGGTGGTGTTTTTGGCCCCGCGATTTCTTTGATACCAAAAATAAAAGAAGAAGCAACAAAATGGGCACAACCAATCAGCATAAACCAGGTAAGTTTTGAACCCGCTGGTTTAGGAAATGATGCCGGAGTTTTTGGTGCAGGTTTTTTAGCGCTCAAAAGTATTATTTCATAAAGACAATCTTTTCCATGTACAACAAAAGAATTATTTTTTGGGCGGCTTGCATTGGAATTTTATTTTTCGGAATGGGCATCACCACACTTGGATCTGTGAAGCATGGTCTCGAACAAAAATATCTTTTGGATGAAATAGCATCCGGAACTTTGTTCTCCATTTTGCCTTTCGGAATTTTACTTGGCTCTTTATTATTCGGGCCGTTTTGTGATAAATATGGTTACAAAGTTTTATTATCACTCACCTGCTTCAGCATGTTCATTGGTTTTGAAGGAATCGCTTATTCGCCCTCGCACATTTTATTAAAAGTGAGTATTTTTTTATTTGGTCTCGGCGGCGGAGCTATCAATGGAGCAACCAGCGCTTTGGTTTCTGATATTAGCGATAAAGACAAAGGTGCCAACCTCAGTCTGCTTGGCGTTTTCTTTGGAATCGGCGCTTTAGGCATGCCGTTTCTTTTAGGAATTTTGGAAAACAAATTTTCTTACGAGGTTATCTTATCTGTCGTAGGTTTTGCAACACTTGCTGTTGGAATTTTTTATTTGCTCATAAAATTTCCGCCAGCAAAACAAGCACAAGGTTTTCCCGTTGCAAAAAGTTTATCATTATTCAAAGACAGTGTTTTAATTCTCATTGCTTTTTTTCTTTTTTGTCAAAGCGCTTTTGAAGCAATTATCAATAATTGGACAACTACATTTCTTACTTCAGGACTTTCTGTTCCTCAAAATAAAGCATTGTATGCCCTCTCGCTTTTTGTTGTTGGCATGACTGTTATGCGCCTTTTGTTGGGAAGTGTTTTTAGAAATACTGCTTTAAAAAAGTTGTGGATGGCGGCTTTTAGTTTAATGTTTTTAGGTTTGCTCTTTTTGTTTATTGGAAAATATTTTTATCTATCTGTTGCAGGATTGATCTTGCTGGGAGCCGGACTGGCAGGTGGTTTTCCGCTGATGCTTGGTTTGGTTGGTGATCGTTATAAAGAACTTTCCGGAACAGCATTCAGCCTTGTTTTTGTGATCGCGTTGTTCGGAAATATGCTGATCAATTATGGAATGGGAATCATTGCACAGCTCTATGGAATTCAACATTTGATCACCGTTGCTTTTATAGAATGGATTGTGATGATCATTTTGTGTTACAATATTTTAGGAAGCAAAAAAGCGAAAACAGAAGTTGAATAAAATAGTAAACGAAGAAATAATCATTATTTTGAATTTCATTCTAAAGCCTCTAAACATCTAAACTATTTTAAACCTTTAGTCATAAAATTATTTTTCAAAAATCTAAACAATAAAAATACAGATGACACTTGCAAAACAATGGTTGGAAAACACACGGGGAATCATGTCCCGCATTGAAGAAACACAAATGGAAAATATTCAAAAGGCTGCCGAAGTAATGGCAGATTCAATCGAAGCAGGACGATGGGTGCATGCTTTTGGTTGTGGGCATGCGACATTGCCGATTGAAGAAATGTATCCGCGGATTGGCGGCTTTGTTGGCTTTCATCCGATGGTTGAATTGCCACTTACTTTTTTTACTAATATCACCGGACAAATGGGCGTCCATCAATTTATTTTTCTGGAAAGGGTAGAGGGTTATGGTGTTGAAATTATGAAAGGATATAATTTTGATCCGCGCGATACCATGTGGCTTTTTTCTCATTCCGGAATCAATAATGTAAATATTGATATTGCATTGGAAGCAAAAAAGAAAGGAATGAAAGTGGTGGTTTTTGGATCAGCTGCAGAAGCAAAAGGGAAAAAGACAAGACACTCCAGCGGCAAAAATATTTTTGAGATTGCTGATATTGTTGTCGACACATGCGCACCAATTGAAGATGCATCAGTTCCTTTAAAAAATCATGTTGATAAGATCGGCCCTGTTTCTACCATGGCCTTTATAACTTGCGTTTGGATGACCGTAACTACAGTGGCGGAAATTTTAGCTGATCGTGGCGTAAAATTATATATTCATCCTTCGCACAATGCACCAGGAGCAGGAGATTCGAAAGCAAGGTTGGATGAAGCATTGGATGTTTACAAAGAAAGGATCAAAGGAGTTTGATCATTCAATTGCAGTAAACAAACAAATATCAGCGATTCTTATTCCGCAGAATATGCCCTAAAAGATGGATTCCTTTAGGGCATATTATTTGTTGAAAATACGGTATGAATTGGGTTGATTTTGTGTTGATCATTATTGTTTTGCTTGCCGTCTGGAGCGGCTGGAATAATGGATTTATTTTAGAAACCCTTGGCCTTGTCAACTGGCTTGGAAGTCTTGTGCTCGCTTTTATTTTTTATCCTTATACGGCTTCGTTACTTACAAAAATTTTTCCTTCTCTGGAATTGTGGAAGCTGCCGCTTGCTTTTATTATCACAGCAATTATTGCAAGAATATTAATTGGTTTGATAACAAGAAGAATCGCATTGGCAACTTCTGCTTATACAAATACAAGCATGGTTAATAAATTCTTTGGAATGATTCCGGGTTTAATAAACGGAATTATTTTCGCTGCTATCGTAGCTGCTCTGTTACTGTCTTTGCCATTAAGGGATGGAATTAATAAAGCCGTTCGGGATAGCATGATCGCCAACAATCTTTCAGCAAAAACAGAATCGGTAAACGAAAAATTATCTCCGGTTTTTGACAAAGCCATCAACCAAACGCTGAATAGTCTGACGATTCATCCAAAATCGGAAGAGTTGATCAAACTTCCATTTAAAGTGGCTCATCCGGTCGTTGATTCTTCTTTGGAAATTAAAATGATTGAGTTGGTAAATAAAGAAAGAACTGAAAGAGGATTGTCGCCGCTGAAACAGGATCCGGCACTAACAAAAGTGGCACGTGAACATTCAAGAGATATGTTTGTGCGTGGATATTTTTCGCATATCACTCAGGACGGAAAAGATCCTTTTGACAGGATGCGTGCCGACGATATTCATTTCTTAACTGCCGGAGAAAATATCGCGCTGGCGCAAACGCTTTCTATTGCTCATAACGGGTTGATGAATTCTCCCGGCCATCGAGCTAATATTTTAAATCCTGCATACGGCCATATCGGTATCGGAATTTTAAACGGAGGGATTTATGGCTTGATGATCAGCCAGGAGTTTAAGAATTAGCAGTAAAATATCAGAATCAGTAGTTCTTATTCAGCCAAAGCCTTCTCCAAATCTTTATTTGCCAATTGTCCGCAGGCGGCATCGATGTCTTTTCCGCGACTTACACGTAATCTGACATTCACGCGATGTGCAGCGAGGTAGTCCATAAATTTTTGCGTCGCTTCTTTATCCGGTTTTTGATAATCTGCGTTTTCAATAGGATTGTATTCGATCACGTTGATCAAATGGCAGGGAACCTGTCGGTAAATTTTTATCAGATCATCTGCATCTTTCAAAGAATCGTTTTCACTTTTGAATAAAATGTATTCAAAAGTGATATCGTTTTTCGTTTTATCATAAAAATAATTCAATGCATCAATCAAAGAATCAATATTGTTCGTTTCATTGATTGGCATTATTTCACTGCGCTTTTTATCATTGGCCGCGTGAAGAGATAATGCAAGATTAAATTTAACTCCATCATCGCCTAATTGCCGGATCATTTTTGAAATGCCTGAAGTGGAAACAGTAATTCTTCTTGAACCCATTCCAAGTCCGTCGGCCGCCGTGATTCGTTCAATCGCTTTCAAAACATTTTTATAATTGAGCAGCGGTTCGCCCATTCCCATAAAAACGATATTGCTTAGTTTTTTCCCATACGTTTTTTCCGCCATCTCATTTAACATGGCTGCTTCATCATAAATTTCATCGAAAGTGAGATTGCGCTTTCTGTCCATGAAACCGGTTGCGCAGAACTTGCAACTCAAGCTGCAGCCAACCTGCGAGGAAACGCAGGCGGTTTGACGATCTTCTACCGGAATTAAAACACCTTCCACCAAATGCCCATCAAATGTTTTGAAACGACTTTTGATCGTTCCGTCGCTACTGTATTGTGATAAATTATTTGTTAAGGCAGGCAAAGCAAAATTGTTCGAAAGGTTCTCACGAAGTTCTTTGCTCAGATTTGTCATATCTTCAAAGCTCCTTGCATGTTTCTTCCAGATCCATTCCCACACTTGCTTTGCACGGAATTTTTTGTCGCCGATTGATAGAAAATATTCGGTCAGTTCATCCAAAGTCAGCGTTCTGATATTTTTTTGAGCATTCATTTTGCAAAGATAGCAATGCCATTCCTAATGGAAGAAAACGCAATTTTTTTTTCACAAAATTATATGTCTAAAAACTGCTATCGGTCCAGGCGAATCATCGGATTTATGAAAATATCTATCTTGCAGCACTTTAAATAAATGAAGATGGAAACTGTTTATGTTGTTGATGCAGTAAGAACCCCAATTGGAAGATATGGTGGTGCTTTGAGCACTGTTCGCCCTGACGATCTTTTGGCTCTTGTGATAAAAGCTTTATTGAAAAGAAATGGAAAAATTGACCCCAATGATATTGAAGATGTCATCGCAGGGGATGCGAACCAGGCAGGGGAAGACAATCGGAACGTGGCACGTATGGCGGCTTTAATTGCAGGATTACCGGTTACTGTTGCAGGAAATACAGTAAATCGCTTATGTGCCAGCGGGCTGCAGGCAGTGATGGATGCTTCGCGTGCCATCATGGTCGGCGATGGAAACATTTTTCTCGCCGGGGGAGTAGAAAGTATGACCCGTGCGCCTTTTGTAATGTCAAAATCAGAAGGTGCTTTCAGCAGAAAAACAGAGGTGTTCGACTCTACAATCGGATGGCGTTTTCCAAATAAAAAATTAATTGAAAAATACTATCCATATTCGATGGGAGAAACAGCGGAAAACGTAGCCAGACAATGGAATATATCACGGGAAGCACAGGATGAATTCGCATTTGAAAGTCAGCGAAAATATTTTGATGCGCTGGCGTCGGGAAAATGGAATGATGAAATCATTCCTGTGGAAATTACTCCTAATAAAACAGAAAAGATCATCTTTCAAATTGATGAACATCCCCGGAAAAGTTCTTTAGAAAAATTATCACAACTGCGGGCTGCATTTGTAAAAGATGGAAGTGTGACCGCCGGCAATTCTTCCGGAATCAATGACGGAGCCGCAATGCTAATGCTGGTAAATGAGACCTCGATAAAAAAATATGACCTGAAACCAATGGCAAAAGTAGTGAGTATGGCAGTCGCTGGTGTAGATCCTTCGATCATGGGAATCGGGCCGGTTGCTGCAACAAGAAAAGCCTTGGTGCGCGCCGGTTTGACTGTCAATGACCTGGATTTAATAGAATTAAATGAAGCTTTTGCTTCGCAATCAATTGCATGCATCCGCGAATTGAATTTGGATAAGAAAAAAGTAAATGTAAATGGAGGCTCGATAGCTTTAGGTCACCCTTTGGGATGTAGTGGTGCAAGGATTGCTACCACTTTATTGCATGAGATGAAAAGGCGTGAAGTTCGGTATGGACTTGCAACTATGTGTGTTGGAGTAGGGCAGGGCGCTGCGATGATCTTTGAGAATTATGTAAAATGATAACTCCGGATTATTTTTTCCAAATTATCTTGGCACTTCTATTTTAGCAATGATATCTTTAATCAATTCATCTGCAGAAATGCCTTCCATTTCTTTTTCAGGTGTTAAAATAATTCTGTGACGCATTACGGGAATTGCCATTTCTATAATGTCTTCAGGATTTACAAAATCCCTTCCCATGATGGCTGCGTTTGCTTTTGATGCTCTTAAAATTGCCAATGATGCGCGCGGCGAAGCGCCGAGAAAAAGAGAAGGATTGTTTCTTGTTTCGTTTACAATCTTTGCAATAAATTCTACCAGCTTTGGATCAATAATCACATCTTTAATAATATTTCTGTATTCTGTTATTTGCGCTGTTGAAACAATTTTTTGTACGTGATCAAGCAACCGGTTCTGGCTCACCGATTGTTGATTCAATAAAATATTTATTTCCTCCTCAATTGTTGGATAACTCACAATAATTTTAAATAAAAACCTGTCAAGCTGCGCTTCCGGAAGACGGTAGGTGCCTTCCTGCTCAATTGGATTTTGGGTAGCAATGACAAGGAACGGGAATTCCATGAAATGAGTAATTCCATCAATGGTTACCTGTTGTTCTTCCAGTACTTCAAACAAAGCTGATTGTGTTTTTGCAGGAGCACGATTTATTTCATCAATCAAAATAATGTTACTGAAAATCGGGCCACGCTTAAATTCAAATTCAGCTTCCTTGGGATTAAAAACAGAAGTGCCAATTACGTCGCTTGGCATTAAATCCGGAGTGAATTGTATCCTTGAAAAATTCGTGTTGATGATCTTCGCAAGAAGTTTGGCTGTTAGCGTTTTAGCTACGCCTGGTACGCCTTCTATCAATACGTGCCCGTCGCACAACAGGCCGATGAGCAGCAAGTCTACCATTTTACTTTGCCCTACAATTACTTTGCTGATTTCATTCCTGATATTAATTACAGCATCGTTTAACGTGCTGATATCAATCCGCTGGTCATACAAATTTTCTTCCATGCGTTTTTTGGTTTTTAAAATTTTCAATCTTCAAATTCAGTTCCAGCAATTCTTCGTCAGTTATATTTTCATTTGCCTGAATATTTTTTATTAAAGCAAATAATTCGGTCGTTTCAATTTCTGAAACACCACTTTTTCCGGATAATGAACTAATAAATGCCTTATCGGTTAAAGAGGTATTAAGGAAATATTTCTTGCGCAAATATTCGTAAAAATAAGTAATGATTTTTGCAGCGATATGTTGATTATTCTTTTGCTGTAAATAAAGCCTGCCTATGGTTTCAGTGAAAGCGACACTGCTATTCGTATTTGGTTTTACTGTTTCAATTATTCTTTGTTTTCTTTTCACAGTAAACAAAACAAATAATAAAATGCCTGCAATGCCTATGTAAAATGCCCATTTCAAGGGAGGATTTTGATTAATTACATTTAAAGTAGAAAAATTATCATTATTCGTGGAGTTATTTATGTTTCTGATACCAGAAAAATTTTTATAGTATTCATCCCAATACACAAACTTTGGATCAAAACGCAGGTAAGCCGTTACATATTCAAAGTAATGGAAGTTGTCGTTTGTGAGTAAAAAATAATTACTGAAGATGCGTGGCGCTGTATGAAGATAAAGCCTTCCTTTGCCGACAAAAAGAACTATATAATCCGGGAGATTTTTTTCATTAACGCCCAAAACCCTCGTGTATTCAGTATCATAGCTGCTGAAGTAATTTAAAAAAGGGAAATAGTAATAACTATATTGCGGAGCATGAAAATCTTTTCCGAAATACATACTGACAGATGTATTATGCATTTTCCCATTTACTTCATTCACAATTTCCCCCTTTCTGTCAACGGTGCAATAAACGGAGTCGAGTAATTTACTATCGATATAATCTGCTGAAATAAAAAGATCGTTTCCTGCTCTAACATAGGCTATCATAGCGCTAACTTCATCATTGGAAAGTAGCAGGTTTTTCGTTATAAGGAAATAGAGAGAATAAGTAGAATCCGAATCTTCTTTGATATTTTTCCATGTTTTATTAAAAGGCTCCTCTGCAATGTTGATCCAATAATCAGGAAACTCCGACTGGAATCCCTTGTAGGCAATGAAGGAACCGAAAGGCAACTTATCAGTCTTGCGGTAGCTCTCTTTAAGAGAAGGAACTTGCTTAGTGCTTTGAATGCAGCCACAAAATACTGATAAAATAACCAGGCACAAGAAGTAATATTTACATGTTTTTTTCAATTTTAATTATACTTTTTCATTAAATGAAATAAAGGCGGCTTTTAATTGCCTGTAATTATTTCCGTCAATTAAAAATTTCCCATACCAGGCATATTCATAATTCCGCGTCAGTTTTTCAAATTCCTGATAAGAAGAGTGGCGTTCCATTTCTTTTAAATATTCCTTGTTGGTTTTATCGGTCGTGAAATCAATGAAACCTTTATCAGTAAGGCTTCTAAGGGTTTTTAAAAACAAATACCTGGTGGCAAGATTAAATTCATTTTTATCTTCCGCGTCAGATATTAATGCATCATATTTTGATGCTTCTTCAAGATCCTGTAACGACGCCTCATCGTTTTCGACAACTAATTTTTTTCTCCTTTTAGCAAAAAGCCCATTTTTAAAAAATAGTTTATAAGAAATAAAACAGATAAAGAGAACCGCCAACGTCCAGAAAAATATTTTTAACGGAAGGCTGTTTAATACTTTAATTAATCCTGAAGCATTATTTTCTTTCCTCGGGTTTCTCTTTATTTGACCGCTTTCATTAATGCTAACTGTATCGGCTTTTAGATTTTTTTCTTTTCTCAAAAGGCTGTCCAGGTAATGCATATAAGCAAATTCCCTGCTTTGTTTCCACTTTAAAATTGTATCACTGTTCGGAAATTCTTTTTGTGAAATGGTATCAGTCCGTGCGTGAAACGTTTGCGTTTGTGCATGGCCGTTATTTACATAAAAATAAAATAACAGTAAACAAACAAATACTGGCAATTTATATTTCACAGGTAACTCCATCCTTTAATATTTTCCCGTCTTTTAATTGAAATCCTGTATGATGCAGACGGATAGGGTACAAAACGAAATACCACAATACCAGAAAAAACGAGCCGCTGAGAATAATAATACTGAAAGGAACCGGCAGTCCTATATCTACCGAATTTTTCTGAAAAGTATTGCTCATTAAATGAGTGACATAACTTTCAAAAAAGGCTGCGATGATAAAAAAAGGAATCAGGCTTATGCAAATTTTTACTGCATCCTTTGCGCCACGGAGAAACGATTGTTTCCGCGTATAGGTTCCGGGAAATAACCACCCGGTTCCTAAAATTATTCCTGCGCAACTGGCAATAACAATGGAGGAAATTTCAATAGTTCCATGAATCCAGATTACCAAAACGGATTGCCAGCCAAGCCCCTGAGAAAAAAACAAGTATTGAAAACATCCAAGCATCAAGCCATTCGTCCACATGAATATTATGGTTCCTATTCCGAATATAACTCCAAATACGACTGTCTTAAAAGCCACACTGATGTTGTTATAGGCTATTCTTACAAACATCGAAAACGGATTTTCGTCTTTATATACGCCAAAAGGATCACCCTTTTGAATAGAAGAAATAGTTTCATCATAATATCCGGGCTGCACCTGGTGATTAAAAAACTCGCGCACGTAATCCGGATCATTTGCAGAAGAAATAACACCTATCGAAACAAACGAAATAAACAACAGAAAAGTAAACAAAAAGACTTTATGGTATTTCCTGAAAAGCAGAGGCAATTCATATTTCCAAAAACGAATCACCCTTGAGAAGTTCTGTTTTTTATTTTGATAGATACTCTGATAGATGTTAGCGGCTATGCCATTGATCCACCTGGTTACTTTACTCTTTGGATAAAAAGTCTTTGCATAAGAAAGATCATCTAACAAAGTAATAAAACGATCTGCCATTTCATCCGGATCTTTCGTTTCTTCATGTTCATATTGATTCCATTTATCAACATTTTTTTTTATGAATCTTGCTTCACGCATACAATAAAATTAAAAAAAGCTTTTCCTCCGCCCGGCTATTTTCAAAACATTCACTCCTAATCTTCTATTTGAAAATGAAACAAATTACTCATTAAATAAAATAAAACGGCAATTTTTATTTTAAAATAATAAATTGCCTTTGATGCCGCTGATACAGATAGAAACCCCTTTTAATATTGATCTTGAATTTGAAATTGCAGAGGCGCATAAAAGGCTTTTTGCCTATCTGATTGACTTTTGCCTTTTGCTGGTATATTTCATTAGTATGAAATATTTTTATTATGGCGGTTTTAATATCAGCGGAACTGAAGCGCTTAAAAGCCATGTTGGGCTGGACATTCTCACCATTTCTATCCCGATGTTGTTGTATTCATTGGTCTGTGAAGTGACGATGCATGGACAAACAATAGGAAAGAAACTCATGGATATCCGGGTGATAAGTCTCGATGGAGGTGAGCCTTCACTCAGCCAATATATTACCCGTTGGATCTTTAAAGTTTTTGAATGGCCATTTTTTTTTGGTTATACCTTTTTCAGTCTTCAAAGTATTTTTGGCTACGTCATCATTACCGGTTTTTGGGGAGTCGTAGTTTTAATATTTATTTCCGTGAGCAAAAAGAATCAGCGCCTGGGAGATCTTGCTGCCAATACGGTAGTGGTAAATACTAAATCTCCTTTTTCAGTAAACGATACTGTTTTCATGGATATCAGGGAGGCCAATTATGTAGTGACGTTTCCGCAAGTATTAAAACTTTCTGACCGCGACATTAATACGATTAAGAATGTGGTAAATCTTTATCATAAAGAATACAATACAGAGACATGTGAGAGGCTTGCTTTAAAAGTGCAGCATGTTTTAGATATTCATTCAGACATGTATCCTATTAATTTTCTGGAAACCTTGCTTGCGGACTATAATTACCTGGCAAACAAATAGGAGTTTTATAGAAGTACCAATTTACAATTGTCCACATAAAAAAAGAGACCGTTTTGCAACGGCCCCTTTTCCGGAATTTCAATCTTCAATTATTTGCCTTCTTTTATCAATCGAAGTGTTATCTTATCATTTCCCTGCATAAATTCAGCAATGTAAATTCCAGGGTGGTAATTATTACCTAGCTGAATAGTACTATTTGCCGGAATATCTGTCCTCTGTTCTATCACTCTTCCGATAATATCAGTTACCACCAGTTTCACATTCTCTTTACTCAGGCTTTGCAGTGCTGCTGAGAAATAATAAGAGGTTGGGTTAGGCATTACTTTTATAGTAAGCTTGCCTTTGCCTGTTTGTTCGGTAACCTGGTTGCTGTTTACTTCTACTGGTGCTGAGGTGATATCGGTATTCATTATCCTGCTTGAATTCTTGCCGTTAGGAGTGTGAATAACTATAGAACCACCGCTCAGAGCAGTAACAGGGTCAGCGTTGTATTCAGTATTGTTCGTTAAGTTATTCGTGTTTACATTATTATCGTACACTACTCCGTTAGAGCTCCAAATCTTGATGCGGAACATATCAGCTTTTCCAGTTCCAAGAAGATTTCCATCTATTGCTGAAACCATGAAGTTGTAGTTTCCTTGGCCATTTATTGTTCCTGTTCCCTGATATATAGCTTTAGCACCTGCAATAACTAATGATCCTGTGCTGTAATTTGTGCTCTTGAAATTCAAGTTTCCCGCCTGGAACTGGAATTCAGTGTTGCCGTCTGGTGTATTATTACCTTTTTTGTATTGGGCATTGAATCCAAAGTTTGCTTTCCCTGTCAAGCTAGGATCTTTGCTGTAAGCTCCAGCAGGGGACATAATCCAGCCACCACCAGTAATAAAGCCGCCGCTTGGATCGAAAATAGAAAGGAAGGCAAAATCTTCAGTACAACCGGATCCTACTTCAGTTCTTATTTCTTTTACATCTGGGCTTGCAAGATCAGTATAGCTATACTTGGCTAAACCATTTACATCTGTCGTTCCTGTTCCAACAAAATTATCATCTACATAGAATTTCACTGTGATTCCACTTATGTTTCCGGCTACTGTGGAAGTAACAATTGCTGAAAGAACTACTTCAGAAGAACTTACTTGCACCGAAGTATTACTGTTTCGAGCATCTACTGAGACAGCATTTACAGTTAAAGTACCGGGTTCGAAATCTATCTTATAATTGTTTGAAGTTAATCCAGAAGGGATGATATCATAATGATCGGCGCAAGAATTCACATCGGCACTTGTTGTAAATATCAATTCACCAGCTAAGACAGATTGGTTTTCATTATTGACGAAGCCATTGTAGCTTGCTGTAAAGTTTGGATTATCTTGTCCTACAAAACGTTCAGCGTTGTTAGCAGTGATTGTCAATGGTGCTGGAGTGATAGTAAGTGTTCCATTAACTGGATTTACAGTATAGTTGCTAAGAGTAGCACCGGTTACTGAAGGAACAATATCATAAGTACCTACAGCCGATGTTGCAGTAGCATTTGTGCT
>Ga0157371_10000751_pt1 | contig 37528 bp, 33 predicted proteins | sample C45metaG_FD_113462 | JGI IMG/M metagenome (GOLD analysis project Ga0157371, IMG submission 113462) | Corn rhizosphere microbial communities from Kellogg Biological Station, Michigan, USA - C4-5 metaG | ecosystem: Host-associated > Plants > Roots > Rhizosphere > Soil | place: USA: Michigan... | reverse complement strand
TACTTTACCTGAATAGTGTGGATAAGAAACAGCCGATTCATCTTTATATTAATAGCCCTGGTGGTCACGTGTATGCAGGTCTTGCCATTCATGACACCATGCAAATGATTGAAGCACCTGTTTATACCTATGCGATCGGTTTTACTGCCAGCATGGGCACGGCTTTACTTTGCACGGGTGAAAAAAGACATCGTTATGCATTACCACATGCTACTATTCACATGCACCCCACAGGCGGCGGAACACAAGGTTATACGGAAGATGTTCGTATTGCAACCCGTGAACAAGAGCGATTGCAGGCCCAGCTATTTCATTTGATGGGCAGGCACACCGGGCATTCGTGGAAAGAGCTCGAAGACTATTTCTTACGTGATCGCTTTCTGAATGCGGAAGAAGCAAAATCGTACGGATTAGTTGATGAAATTTTGGGAGATTCAAGTGACGTGGTTCATCTTGATTATTCTGAATTAATTATAAATACCCGTGAACAATTACCAATTTGACATACCTCATGGTCAAAGCGGGGAAACAGCATCCTAAGTATTTCGTATAAAGGGCAGCAATAACAAAAGGCTTCGCAATGGGCTGGGCTTTCGGCAACTATTTTCTGTTAAAACGACAGTTCAATAAAATCCTTATTAAAAAATGCACGCGCCTTCGTTCATGCCGTAACCACGAAAGAGATACTTTTAAAAGCTGTAACATTATCGATAAAAATTAGTTGTGAAGAGATACACTTAGTAACTGAGGATATTTTATCAGATCCCTTCGCATTATATTTTATCCACTGTAAAGCCATTATTTCGATTTCCTGAATTCTTTTTTAAAAGCGCAAGATTCGGATTGTATATTTTACTTTGTGGGTCTAGTTTTACTTTTAAAAATAACACAACTTGGATTCAAAGATCTTCAATTACTACCGCATTGAAAAAGCCATAGGCTATATAAGCGAGCATTTCCGGGACCAGCCGGATTTGGAGGATGTCGCCAAATTTGTCCATGTGAGCCCTTTTCACTTTCAGAAACTTTTCGTGGACTGGGTAGGAATCAGTCCGAAGGGTTTTATCCAATACCTCACATTGGACTACTTGCGCGCTAAGATAAGAGAAGCCAAAAATATGATAGACGCCGCAGATATGGCTGGTTTATCGAGTCAATCACGCGTCCATGATCTGTTTGTTAAAATTGAAGGGGTTAGTCCTCAACAATATAAATCGGCAGGTAAAGGATTGGAGCTATATTATGGATACCACGCAACACCTTTTGGACTTTGTTTTATTGCCGTTTCAGAGCAAGGAATATGTGATCTTCATTTTATTGACGAAGAGCGGACTCGTAATGAATATGCCAATTTTATCGCTAAATGGCCCTTTGCCAAAATCTATCATCAACCTGAACGTACACAGACCTACATTCAAAAAATGTTTGGCGAGAATAATAAAAATAGCGAACGGTTGCAAGTAATGGTTCAGGCAAGCGACTTTAAAATTAAGGTATGGGAAGCACTACTGAAAATCCCTTTTGGTGAAGTCCGTTCTTATCAACAATTGGCGAATCAAATTGGATGTCCTCAAGCAGTCCGTGCTGTAGCATCAGCGGCAGGGCAGAATCCGGTATCGTATCTAATTCCGTGCCATCGCGTTATTACCCAACAAGGTACAGTAGGATCGTTTGGATATGGCAAAGTACGAAAGTTGGCAATGATTAGCTGGGAATTGGCACAAATCAGCGCTTAAGTATCGGACGACTTGCCAAATATAAAAATCTGTAATGACGAAAACAGAAGCCGCGAAAGTTTACTTTTAGATGGTTTTTTCCACGAAAGAGGGAGTCGTCAGCTACCATGCAAGTTTGAGCAATGAATATTAAGGTGAGAAAAAATCCTCCGGCAGGGGAAGAAATAATTAGGATTGTATTGGGAACTTATTGAAATAAACGTATGTGATTCTTATTTTAGAAAAATAGTGACGTTCAAAATTATTTGTAGAAAATGAAACTAAAAATTTACCATGTTGACGCCTTTACATCAGAATTATTCGGAGGAAATTCTGCGGCAGTGTGCCCGCTCGAAGGGTGGATTGCTGAGGAGCTAATGCAAAAGATTGCAATGGAAAACAACCTTCCGGAAACTGCTTTTTGTATAAAGAGCAACGGAGCTTATGAGATTCGCTGGTTTACGCCAACGGTTGAAGTGGACTTGTGCGGACATGCAACATTGGCAACTGCTTTCGTATTGTTCAACTATGAAGGACATGATAATGATGAAATTGTCTTTAACAGTTTGCGAAGTGGCACTTTAAAAGTTAAAAAGCAAGAAGACTTCCTGACACTTGATTTTCCTACCGATAGAATTGAAAATATTGAACTCACGCCTGAACTTTCAAAATGTTTCAACACAAGTCCAACAGAAGCGTTAAAAGGCAAAACTGATTACATATTGATATTTAACAATGAGCAGGAAATAATAAAATTGCAACCTGATCTTCCTGCTATCTTAAATTTGGATGCCCGTGGCGTAATAGCTACAGCAAGAGGCGATATGGTAGATTTTGTATCAAGGTTCTTTGGCCCCAAAACCGGCGTTGATGAAGATCCTGTTACGGGATCGGCACACACCAGTTTAATTCCCTATTGGACAACCCAGACAGGAAAGAAGGAACTTGTAGCCGTTCAGCTTTCCAGGAGGAAAGGGTTCTTGAAATGTAAATATCTTGGAGAAAGGGTGGAGATTAGCGGCCGCAGCAAGCTCTATTTAAAAGGAGAAATCAATACTGAATAACGGGTTACGATTTATATTTGTCTTGGTTTTTTGAAACACTTATGCATCCGTTAAGTTTGAGCATGTTTTACTCCTTCTAAAAGTTCGTGTTTTAGCGATGGAAAACACTTCTCGTCACATGCAAAGCCGTGGCGGTTACGTTTTCGAGTTTTATTACAGGGGATCGGGATAAGGTACATTTGAGTTCGCGCTGAATTAGAAATCATACGCGCGTGATCACCGGAAGGGAACTTTTGCATCCGCCCGGCAGCTCAATTCAGCCAACACGGTAAAAATGATTGACAGGCTCTGAGAAATAAAGGAAAACGTTTTCATCAAAATACTTCTAATGACCAATTCAATTAGGAAAATCAATTTCAAGCAAGTAAGTGAGACTGTATTTGACGATTACAGCAACACTGTTCTCGAGGTGCTTAACGATCACTGTTTGCGAATGTCAATCATGAAAGGTGAGTACAGGTGGCACTTTCACGAAAATACCGATGAGCTATTCCTCGTGCTTGAAGGAAAATTAATGATCGAAATCAGGGGACAGGAGACTATTTTCGTGGAACCTGGCGAGTCTGTGAAGATTCCAGCCAAAGCAATTCACAAAACAAGTGCCATCGGTCGTACGGTGAATTTATGCTTCGAAAAAAATGCCAATGACACTGTGTTTGTAGAATGCTGAAATACTTTCCTTCCTGTCAGATTTTCGGTTCAAAAACCGCAAGAACCATTGGCAGCCCTTTCGCGTGCATTATTAATCGGCTATCAACATAGTTTGACGTTTTTACATTAGATTAATTTTTAGCCAAGTTCGAGAATTGTTCTTAGTACTTTTCGAAATACCTCGCGAGGAGTCTATCGGTTTATACATTGGGCTTTTTTACCAAGGAGTGTCCTATTATTTTAAAAATCGACGGCCCAGTTTTAAGAAATTGCAACTGAGAGGCATAGATTGCTTTTTCTTAATAAGAGATTTGTGGATTTTGAAATTAACAGCTATAATATTTCATTGAACATTGCTACTTGAATTGACGTTTATGTTCTTTTATAAGTCTATAGATAGCATATATCCCGGGTATCATAGGTAGGACAGCGGTATACATCCCGGAAAAGTAATATTTGTTGGTTGTCTTGAGGTAATAGTTGGGCATATTTGAGACTTTTACTCCCTTTATTGTTTCAGTTATACGGTGCAAGTTTCCAGGTTCGATATATGGTTGTAACACTGGAAATATAAAGTGAGTAAATTCTGCAACTCCGGGGCCAATAAAAATGAACCATGCAATAAAACCCGCTATGGGAATACTATAATATAGACCGAGGGCTGTTAAAGTATAAATAGTGGGACCTATAAAAGCGAAAATCATTAAATATCGTTTTTCAGTCCATGGGATATCAAACAACCTACTCATGGCGGGCCCAAAACCGGTCAGGTATTCTTCTATAAGATGAATTTGTAAGCCAGCAACGGTCAACAGAAATAATGGCAAAATTATTTTAGGGTCAATGGGGTTTTTAAGATAAGTGAAATACCAAAAGAATAATCCTATTACTCCTGAACCACCGACTATAACTACAACAGGAAGACCGATTTTAATATAGCCCATTGTGGAAGCTACTATTGTAAAAATTATTGCTATTATAAGGCTGATTTTTTGGATAGGTTTCAATGTTTGCATATTTAAAGTTTATTCATGCAAACTTAAAAAAACAGACAACCCTTCTTTTTTACAAATGATAAAAAATCATTTCTTAGCTCGAATCCTACTCAAAGAAACCTGGGTTATGCCTAAGTAATTAGCCAGGTCACCCAAACTAATACGTTGTAGTAACTGACCATTTTCTTCGATAAAATGATTGTAACTTTCTGTTGCATTTTCGTCCAGCATCTCAGATATCCGTTTCATCATATTTAAAGCCGCAATTGAAATTAGTTTCCTAAAAAACGTCTCAATGCAATGATGTTGTTGACAAAGCTTTTCCATATCTGAATTACTAATACAAGTGACGGTTGTCGGCTCTAAAGCCATAACCATAAATGATGACGGAGCCTTATTAACATAGCTATCGAGAACTGTAAACATTGTTTCTTCTGTAAAGAACCGCATTATGAACTCTTTGTCACACTTGTAGAAGAAGGTTTTTACAAGCCCTTGATTGATGAAATAAAGGTATTTACACACTTCTCCTTCCTTTAGTAAAAAATCACTTTTTTGATAGTCCTTACTGAAGACAACTTCTGTCAAATCTTTTGTGGCTCGTTCGTCCAGGTGGGAAAGTTGATTGCAAAATTCAAAAAAATCATCCATAAGAATTTGGTCGATGCTTCACAAATGTAAAGTTAACTGTTTGCTTAAGCTAAGTTAATTTATAAGTAAAAGCGGTTTAAATATGAACCGCTAAGCAAATCAATTAGCAACTACTACTAGTACAAGTAGTACAAAATTAATTCTATACTCTGGTCATTGCGGTGTGGCGATACAACATGCAGATTATCGGATTTTAATATAGATTATGCTTATTATTACTGTGTTGAACTGGAAAGCGATGATCATGCGGTATCTCAACTAGTAGCTGCCGGAGCAGAAGACATCGTTGCCCAGCCAGTTTGTCAAAAATAAAAAAAATGATAAAGAGATATCCCACTATAGAGATATTTAGTGCCCATGACCCAACCGAATTTCATGTTTGAAAGAGCCATTGAAATTAGGCTTAATGTTTTCATCTATCCCAAACTTAGGTCATTTACAAAAGCACAAGATTCGGATTGCAGATGGGATTCCGATATGGTAGTTTGCATCGTCTAAATTTTTTAATAGTGACGCTCAACAGTTTTTGTTCAGTGGGCTATAAGCAGGTTTAACGATACTGATGAAAACAATTGCATCAAAGGTGCCTTTTATAACAAAGGTTCTGATACATTTTTATATATGAATTGAAAGATGTGTTTCAGTACTGGAATAAAAAAATAGATTATGGAGGATTATCAGCAATTATTATTTCCTTATGCATACAATATTTTAGGGTCAGTTGAAGTCGCGAAAGACTCAGTGCAGGACGCAATGATAAAATTTATATCGGTACAAAAGGATGACCTGAGAAATGAGAAGGCCTACCTGATACGAATGGTTGTCAATCAATCGATTAAAACGAAGGAGCGGATGAAGCGCATAATGAACGGACAAACCTGGCTACCTGAACCCGTTCTCACAGATGGAGTCGATCAAAACATAAACACGGAGCAATTGCTATCATACACTATGCTGGTATTGCTGGAGCAACTCAATGGGCGGGAACGGGCCATCTTCACTTTAAAGGAAGCTTTTCCTTTTTCGCATGTTGAGATCGCAAAACTGTTTTCACTGGCACCTGGGAATAGCCGTAAGATACTAAGTAGGGCTAAGCAAAAGCTGCGTCTATCTATTAAATATTTGGATAAATCTGAAATCCCTTCTTCTTCTTTTTTTGAACAATACCTTGATATTATCCGAAGAGGAGACGCGGAAGCTTTAAAAAGTATGCTGTCAGATCATGTTATATTTATGGCGGACGGGAGTGCAAAAATGCAGGTTGCACAGGGATTTACACAGGGTATTAACGATACCGCGGCGATGATTTTATTCATTTACAAAAAATACCAGCAGCACTTGAAGATCAGTTATTCTGAAGTCAATCATCAGCCTGGACTTTTGTATTCCAAAAATAATGAAGTAGTGATCTGTCAGGTGTTCAGGGTTGAAACAGGTACGATGCAAATCGACGCGATTTATTTGGTAGCTGATCCCGATAAACTTAATCACTTTTTACAAAAATGAATAGAGATAAAAGTAACATTAATTTATAAATAATATAAAAATGGTAAATAAACGTGTTTCTCTTGAAACGATACCGGTGCCTTTGTTAGAAGGAATGATGCAAATCGAACATTATTTGAAAAACTGCGGTATGGATCGAAAACTCTTGGAGTTAGTAAAGTACCGTGTATCGCAGATTAATGGTTGTGGCTACTGCCTGGATATGCATCATAAAGAGGCTGTCTTACTTGGAGAATCAGAACAACGCCTTCACGGGCTTGCCGCTTGGCGCGAAAGCCCCTATTATTCGCCCGAGGAAAGAGAGGTATTGGCTTATGCAGAAGTACTGACTCTTACGCAAGTTCATAATGTAGAGGATCGATTGTTTGAATCACTTAGAGCGCATTTTTCGCTTGAAGAGATTGTTGTTTTAACGTTAGCAATCACACAAATCAATAGTTGGAACAGGATCAGTAAAGCATTTGGTAGTGTGCCGGGTAGTTATGAGGCTAAAGCACCTAAATAGTTGGGATTAGATCCTAGAGTGAAAAGAAATTTTCATATTGCTTTATCAGAGTACAGCAATTTTTGGAACGGGCTTTAAAATGTAAATATATAATATGAACGTAACACTTTTACTAGGTAGTATTCGTAATGGCAGGAAATCAGATCGAATTGCTTATTATCTTGAAGAAAAATTGAAACACCATGGCGTAAATGCAGAGGTGATCGATTTAATGGGCACTTCTCTACCCTTAATGCAAGAAAGGGTAGGGTACGATCCTCAGTTACCGCAGGAGGTTCAAGCGGTAAGTGAACGATTGCATCAAGCGGATGCATTGATCTTTATTTCACCTGAATATCATGGAAGTTTCTCCGGTGTATTAAAAAATGCGGTTGATTATTTTTGGAATGAATTCTCTAAAAAGCCGATTGGTGTGGTAGCTATTTCGGCCGGTAAGTTTGGTGGTATCAACGCTTCTTCCCAGCTACAACATCTGGTACTTAGTTTAGGTGCATTCCCGATGCCAACAAAACTTTTGGTGCCCGAAGTAGGTAATGTATTTGATCAAAAGGGGCAGTGCTACCGGGAAACTTTTGTCCGGGATACTGAAAGATTTATTAATGAATATAAATGGTTCGCCGACGCTATTATTGGAAAAAAGAGAGAAGATTCAAATAAGTCTTTTGCATCCTTAAACACAGCAATCTAATAAATAAACTCCATAAATGTTTATTCAACAACTGCATCAGGTCATACGCTTTCATCGATATGGTGGAAGTGAAGTGCTCGAGCTTGAGAATATCCCAGTACCTGAGATAGGTGAAGACGAACTATTAATAGAAATCAAAGCCACAGGTGTTAATCCGATAGATTGGAAATTACGGGAAGGTATGAGGAATGTTTCGCTTCCCTTTATTCCGGGAGTGGAAGCTTCCGGAATTATTGTTAAAGTGGGTAAATCAGTTAAAGATCATAGTATTGGACAACCTGTTTATGGCGCGATTGATCATAGTTATGCCCAGTTTGCTCGTGTTCTTTCAGAACAGGTTTTTGCCAAACCAGCCGATTTGTCTTTTGAAGAGGGAGCTGCGATTGGAGGAGGTAAAACCGCATGGGGTGCTCTTTTTGAATTGGGCCAGCTGACTAAGGGACAAAGAGTTCTGATCCACGGCGCATCTGGAGGTGTTGGTGTTTTTGCAGTCCAGTTAGCCCGGATTAAAGGAGCGTATGTGATCGCTACTGCATCTGCTCGAAATATGGAAGCACTGCAACTCTTGGGTGCCAATGAAATTGTGGACTACCATGAGGCGGACTTTGAAAAGAAAATCGACAAGGTGGATGTCGTTTTAGATGCTGTAGGTGGAGAGCTGCTTCAAAAATCATATGCTCTTGTAAAAGCAGGAGGTATTCTATTAAGTATTGTGCAACAACCCCTCCAAGAGAAAGCGGAACAATATGGTATTCGTGCGCTTTGGGGTGGAACCAAGACTCTTTCTTCAATGAAGGAAGTGGACCATCTTATACAATCGCGGGAAATCAAACCGATACTTAGTAGAGTATTTGTATCCCTTAAGGAAGCTGCCAAAGCTCAGGATTATAGTCAAAATGAATCTAAACAAATGGGCAAGATCGTTTTAACAGTGGAGTGATTTGCGGGAAGGTGGATAATTTACAGCAATGGAATCACCCGATTTATTTGCTAATGATGTAATAAAGTTCTTCCAGAACTTTAGATTAAAAAATATTAATTAAAAGCTGTACACTCCATAAGTCTGGTAAAAAGAACATGATACTTGAATGGCTGATATGCATTTTATGTTTAATTGTTGTAATAATTTAAATCGAACGTTTAACGACAAATTAAGTGTAATGATGAACGAAATTCATACAGACAATCTGTTCAGATCATATTCAAGATATATTTATTTAACAGCTTTAATTGCATATTAATTATGTAAATAACTAAATGATTTCCTCGATTTAAAAATAATTATTATTCACCGGTCAACTCATTAAGCATGCTAAGAGAGACAGGCGACGAAGAATTGAAAATATTTCTTACAGAAGAAACCGATATGCCTGATATTAATATACTTTTTGAACAATCAATAAAATGGTATGCCAGTCAAGGCTACAAAGTGTGGCAGTCAATAGATCAAGCAGGATTAGAAAAGGATATAAAACAAGGTCTTCAATATAAAATACAGTGGGGTAAAAAAATCCTTTGTGTTTTCAGCATTCAGTATAAAGATCCATTTATCTGGAGAGAACGGGAGCAGGATAGTGCAATTTATTTACATCGAATCCTTGTGAATCCAGAATTTCGAGGGCTCAAATTGTTTAAAAAAGTGTTGAACTGGGTAAGGCAACATGCAATAGAGAATAAGATTAGCTATATAAGGATGGATACCTGGGCTGATAACAAAAAGATTATAGATTATTATTCAACTTATGGATTTGTGTTTATTGAAAACTTTACAACATCCGACTGGCCGGAATTGCCACAACAAAACCGCAATCTTGAGGTGGCTTTACTCGAGTTAAAACTTGAAGAAAAAAAATAGATTGATATGAAAAAGAGAGGATTGTCAACAGAGGAATCCATCCTGAATCTGGTGGATCAGTTTATGAGTGCTTCCATAAAAAAAGATAGTCGGTTTATGCACCTTTACCTTCATCCCAAATTTTTATTTGCAACTCCACGCGGAACTCTTTTTAACTACGATACATTCTTTAATGATTTTTTACTGAATGAAAAATTAAGGTTGCTGACGTTTGAACGCTTAGAGCAACATGTTGTCCTGGTTCCCGGGCTGGGATTGATGAATGGTATTGTGAAAGCCCAGTTTTTGGATGCCGAGGAACAATTCGAACGTATAAGTTTTTTGTGGGTTCCCACTTCATCAAACTGGTCTCTTCTTCAGATCCATAGTACTTTCACAACCAGTGCTCTTCAGATATTGTAAATTTCTGCTTCCAATATACGACATGAGCAAACGCACATCCGTGATACATAAATTGACTGCAACCATTTTAGACACGTTATCCAAGCTGTCGTCTAACTTTTCTCATCATTAAAAAAATCTTTAACCAACAAACGAAACTATGATAGCGGATGAAATAATTATCAAATACATCGCTGGTCCGACAGGCCTATTTTATCAGACCAACATTTGTCACAAAAGATACGCGATATGACAGTTGGCAATAAGTGTTACGTAAATTAGAAAACCCACGTGTAAGACAAGGAACAATAGAATATTATCTATAACAGGTACGCCATATGAAAAAAACTTGTATAACTATTCAGACGATTAATCGGTAATAAAAATGGCAAGAACCGGATTGTTGCTGATTGTTATGTGAGATAGCTTGCACTTAATTATTCACTAAAAAATATTATGATATGCAAGCTTTAATAATTGTAGATGCACAAAACGAATTTTCTCCATCCGGAAAGCGTCCAGCGGACGGTTTTACTCACGTGGTGCGGGTTATTGATCTCAGGGTAAAAGAAGCACGCCAAAAGGGCAATCCGATTGCTTGGGTCAGACATTTCAATAAGCCTGCAGAAACACCAGCTTTCATCCCTGGGAGCTGGGGCGCAGATTTTATCCCTGGGTTCGGTCCGAAATTAGGAGAGGAAAATGAAAAAGAATTTATTAAAGAAGTTTATGGAGCTTTCACAGGTTCCAATATCGGTGAATGGCTGGATTATTTAAAAGTGACCGAAGTGTTGATTGTGGGCTTCTATACTCATGGCTGTGTTTCTACAACAAGCCGTGAGGCAATCATGAGAGGCTATTCAGTGTTTCTTGATCCGGATGGCACCTCTTCTGTTGCAATGAAATATCAGGGACTGGGCGAACTTTCAGCGAGCGAAGTACGACGTTCCGCATTATTGCACCTAGTCAGTATGGGAGCCGAAGTTTATTCTGACAAGGAACTTATCTATTCTTGAGATGTAAACTAAACATCTTTGGGCAAGCACGTTTCATTATGAAAAGTTGTGAAGAAGACGATGAAAAGAATTCTTTATTTTTTTTTAGTATTAGTCTTGTTTATAATAATTACTGTCTGTAAAAAAGGAAAATCGTCAGTAACATGATCTAGGACTACTGAATTCATGATTTTCAATTCTACATTTATAATGAGGATTTCTTGTTGGATTTTATCCGAAGAGCTAGTAAGGCCTTTTTTAATGCTTCAAGTTCTAAAGTGAGGTAAAATCTTCCTTTAAATTTATCAATGTGGCTATTAACCGAATGCTCTGCCTGAAATCCCAATTCTGGTTGAGCCATATGAAATAGCTCATGGGCTATTAAATCAATTCTCTCAAATTTATTATCTGGTAATGGAAGGATTACCATTGCCCACTTCATGTTTCCCCATTTTAAGGCAGTGTTGGAAATATTGATATTGGCAGGAAGGGTCCCAATAAACACACTATCATTTAACTTTAATCCAGGGAAGGGTAGTTAGCAATGACTTGTCTTGTTTCCGATTAACGAATAAAAGAGGTGCATAAAGATTTTTATTCCAGAGACTTTCAGATGTTTTGATTGTTGATTTTATTTCATTAAATTTTTTTTATAATTATTCACTTTTTCATTTGGAACAGACTGGGCTCCAAGAGTTAATTTCTGAACTAAGAGAAAAATGGTGCTGCGCTAGACCTGTTGACCTATTAAAAACTATGCTTTTCAATTTTCTATGCCCATTTACATAAATCATTATTTTAATTTTTCAAGATCTTAAATCAAAATAACAAATCGCCTAATTGCTAAATAATAGGCAATGAGAACATGGATAAGAGTAGCATGTAATATATGTGTCCTTAGTTGAATGGATTAGATTTCCTGCACCCATTTCCGAAAAGCAGTTGCGGTTTCCTGGCCGATAATAATAGGGTGTTTTACAATCGGAACTGAAATATCAATTTTCAATTTTACTTTTTCAAAGGATTTAAAGCTTTTAATGTAATTAACATTTAAGATGTATTGTCGATTGATCCGGAAAAAGAGAGAGGTATCGAGTTCTCTTCCAAGCTCTCCAAGATTTTTATTTGAGATATACTTTATGCCTTGATTGTCTGTAACATACACCACCTTGTTTTCGGTATAAATCATTACAATATTTTCCAATTTCAGCACTACATTTTCAATTCCTTTTTTAACCACCAATTTAGTCTTCTTAAGGGAAACGTTTCCCCATGATGAAAACGGCATTAATTGAGGATTGCTATATTTTGAAAAATGTTTCTGAAGAATATTATATTTTTCAAGTGCTCTTTCCAGGTCATAAGTTTTAACTGGCTTTAAGAGGAAATCAATTGCGTTGTTTTCAAATGCTTTTGGCCCGAATTCCATACAGCAACTGATAAAAATAACTGGAATGTTGACCCAGATTTTTCTAAAAATTTCAAAAGCTAATCCATCGGGCAGGTTAACCTCGCTAAAAATAAGGTCAGCATCCTGGATCTCAGAGAAATATTCCACACTTTGATTAACCGTTGTAAGCGTAGTAAGAATATTTACTTCAGATACATTGTGAAGTTGTGTCTGAAACGATTCATTTCCTTGTTTTTGATTTTCGATAACAATTGCATTCAGCATTTGGTTAATATGTTTTAATTTTTCATAACTGGTTCCGGTTCTTCAAACCGTTTCTCTAACGAGAAAATTTATGGATTCAAAAGGATTTTACATTTTTAAAAAACGAAAATAGTTTTCATTATCGTTGCGGTTTATAATCATTTTTAAATAATACACCAAACCAATATCTCTTCACTCGAATTCGCCTAAAATCCATATCGAGTTTATCATAAATCCTCAACTTTTTCACCTAAAAAAACGATGCAAACTAGCAATGCTGAAAGGGATTAGCAATCCAAATCTTGTCATTTTCAAATTACTATGCGTATTTTTCTCTGAAAGGCGATGAGTTTTAATCTGCTACTGCTTGAATGTCTGCATCAATTAAAATCATGTATTTATTCAATCTCCTTACAAAGGGTCTTTCTTGCAAATTCATTAATGCCTAATAGTGTTGAATAGAATACTAATGACATTTAGAATCCTTATTAGTCCTGCAAAAACTGATGCTTTGCTGATACTTAAGAAGTAATCCGTCAGATTAATGCGGCTAAATGGCTTATAAGACCAGGAAATCTAACTGGTGAGATTGTTTTTCTTTTAGTGCATTTCTGTACACTAAAGAGCCGATTAACTTCCATGTTGTTCCCACTTTCTACATTGTTTAAATTTTTATTCGGTTCTTAAACTGTCCACAGGATTAGCAATCTCTCAATTCTCCTGCTTAGTTTCTAAAACATTAAGCATGCCATCATATTAATCAATTGATTATAATTTGCATTACGTATATTGAGAGACAGTAAAGTGTACGGTTCTGAGACAACTGTTGTGCATAAATGAACACTGCAGCGAAATGACTATTGCTATTTTTATGTAATAGATGAATCGTAAATAACCAACCAATACATTTCTTTTTACAAACTATTACAGGGGAAGTATGGAGTTAGGCTGGGTATTTGATTCTAATTTTACATATATCTATAACGGCAATCTTATATCGTTATAATTGGAGGGTGGCTGAAAAGAAGAACAGGCGATAGAGATCGCCCGTTGATGTGTATTTTACTATACACATGAGAAGAGTTAAAAGAAATAACTTTAATAGACATGCTATATAAAAGTCATTTATACTTTTGAATTAATATTATTAACTACCATGAACAAACGTTTGATCTTCTAAGATATGTCCATCCTCGTCTACCCTTACCTTAATTAATGACTTCTGATTTTCAAGTAATATGTAAAAATTCGTTGTATTATTTGCATAAACTTCTGTTGTATATAGAATCTTTTTATCCTGATATTTTTTAGCCAGGATGTTTTTTATGAAAAGAGGGATATCTTCACCTGAAGAATATTTAATAGTATAAAGTAACTTGCCTGTTTTTGAATAAAAAACTTTGCATGTCGACTGATCAGATTTTTTGAAACAGGCCTCATACGAGTTGTCAATTTTGTACCAGATCACGTTCTCTACTTCCGGGAAAGAATGCTTGAATAATTCAGCAACTTTTTCCGGTAAATTTATTGAGTCGCCTGCAAAGACTGATGTTGCTTGAGCTACAGCAAAAAGACAAAAAGCTAGGATTTTAATTTTCATAATTTTGTATTTTAATATATTGAAAAAATGATTTTTTAAAGAAGTAAATTCATTTCCCGCGTGTTTTAAGGTGAGACAGATAAATGTTTTGTGCCTGGTAACACCTGAATTTTATACTCTGTTTGTCCGAACTTCTATCTGAGAATTTATTTCTACTGCAAAGCAAATTTTAAAACGGATGATATTGAAATCTCTTTTACTGAAGAGTGAATTGTGTCGTTAAACCAGTAAAATACCTTACTTGAATTTCTTTATAATAATAAAACAACTTTTGGGCGCGTGAATTTTGCAAAGATTCGAAAATCAAATTTGATAATTCGATTCTAAATTATTTCGCTAATTCATTCTTTACTTTTCTCACAACCGGATTTTTCCAAGCTGTAATGCCGGAAAATATTTTATACAAGCAGGATAATTGCGCTTCCTGTTTGCAGGATGAATTTTAATGTGATATATCCATCGCCTCCTTTACAAAGAAGGCTGATTATTTCTGGTACAGCAAGATGTGACTACTCTTACCTCCAGCATTTATTTTGCAATGAAGTGAATCTTTTATCCATTTAATTAACTCGGCCGAATACTGTCAGTCGTCGGTGTATCAAAAACAATTGTTTCGTTTCTGAGTCGCACAATGAGGCCGTTGGAAGGAACGTTCCGAAATCGTTGGTTTGTAAAAATGAAGTAGGTTCAAAAGCATTTAGGGTAAGTTGGGTCATTTGATTTATATAACAACTTCGGGTTTGAAAGTGTCACGCTTTTGAGCCTTACAATTTAAAAGCGTTACAGATCTTCCTATAATTATGAATGTTTTTAAAACAAATTTCATTTTCAATCATTTATTGAACGTCTTTAAATTCAGGATGTGCATGAAGCTTTTATAAAGATCGTCGGTTAAAGAATCGCATGCACTGAAAATTGTGCGCTCCGTCTGCTATAAAAGGAAAACAGCATTGATACACCACTCATTCCCAACGCTACAAAAAGGCTTGTAATTTCTGCTTCTATTGGATTAACAATAACCCTTGGCAGATGTAAGACGAATACCCACAACAAGAACATCAGTGACAAAGCGAAAGTTGAGATGCGTGAATACTTATTGGATATTATTGATAGTGAAGTAGCAAGAAAGGCACAACCAAAGAAATAAGCCCAAAAAAGGTGAAATGGGATCCATATAGGTATCAATGTGCTAATGTATGCTGAATAAACGAAGTGAAGAACACTGAACACAAATAATGACAGCCCAAAGAAAATAATACAAACTTTCTGCAGGTTGACCTTTGTTAATTTAGTAATTCCGGAAAAATCATCAGGCAGATAAACCGATATAGCTGTGCCGAAAGCCAGGGAAACCAATTCAAAACACACGGTCCATTTACTACCATTTGAAGGATTGTGTAAAAGGATTGGCAAATGAAAGAATAACAACGGCGCCAAAAATAAAGTTAATGGCAATAGTTTTAGGATGGAATTGCGGCTGGAAAACCAAACAGGCAACGCCGCAAAGATGTACAAAATACCAATCGTGATACAAACATATAACTGCTTCGACGGCGTGATTTTAACGGGAAAAAATGCTAATAATAGATGGCCATATAGTAGTTGTTCAATTCCAAAAGCTGCGATGGAAAATCCCAATAAAACATTTCCAAGATGTTTTAAAAGTGAAATTTTCATTTATCGGGTTTTAATTTTAATCTTAGTACTACTTCCGGATGGTGATCGATTAGGATTGCTAACTAATAAAATCAGCCAGATGTTTACTCAGATTTCATGCACCCATTTCCTGAAAGCGGTAGCAGTTTCCTGGCTGATAATAAGAGGATGTTTTACAACTGGGATAGACATATCGACTTTCAATTTCACTTTTTCAAACGATTTAAAACTCTTTATGTAATTAATATTTAGGATAGATTGTCGGCTGATACGGAAAAAGAGAGAATTGTCAAGTTCTCTTTCCAGCTCTCCAAGGTTTTTATTTGAAATATATTTCACACCCTGATTATCCGTCACATAAACAACCTTGTTTTCGGTATAAATCATCACAACGTCTTCCAGTTTCAATACTACATTTTCGATACCTTTTTTAACAACCAATTTAGTCTTCCTGGAGGTAAAGGGTTCGGCAGAAAAATTGGTTATGGCTCGGGAAATGAAATATTTGGAAAAATGTTGCTGAAAAATAAAGAACTTTTCAAGTGCTCTTTCAAGATCATTAGCTTTAACCGGCCTTAATAAAAAATCAATTGCATTGTTTTCAAAAGCTTTCGGCGCAAGTTCCATGGAAGAGCTAATGAAAATGATTGGAATGTTGACACCAATTTTGCTGAAGATATCAAAAGCCAGACCATCCGGCAGCTGTATGTCAGTGAATATAAGGTCAGCATCTGGCAGCTCGGATAGGTATTCCACGCTTTCTCGAACGGTCTTGAGTGTGCTTAATACGTTTATAACAGACGCATTAGATAGTTGTTCCTGAAAAGATGCCTCTCCGGCTTTTTGATTTTCGATAACTATTGCATTAAGCATTTCGTTTGTGGGTTTTAATTTTCATCTAAAGGGTTAATCTTAATTGGGACTATTGCCTACGCTAAAATTCGCGGCTTCACGTATATTTTTTCATACTTAAAAGCGAAAATAATTCTGATTTCTATTTTCGGCTATAACCATTTTAAGAAAAAAGACCAAACCAATATTTCATGCAATCATAAAACTGTATTTGCGCAGCGTTTATATAACGTTTGTAACTGCTTTTTATAATTTATTCCATTTTTAAACAAAAAAGTAGTTGCCCGGGAGATTGAATCCAATCGCGGTTCACGGCTTGTCCTAGTTTCATATGCAACGCTAACTTATAAATCCCGCGGTTCTTTAATCCTCCAGAACGGTTGATAGTTAGGTGAAATAAAGAGATTTCTGCTATCGATACCCGAACCTTTTCGTAAAGATTGTATCGATGTAACAGCGGTACATAAAGTTGGTTGAAACGAATGATTTACCTGAGTTACCTGTTGTGCCGGTACTCATTCCAGAATTGAAAAAGCTGAACCGCATATTTTTAAACTTGACAGGTCCAATCCTAAAAAGACAAATAAATTTCTTGTCTTTAAAGGTACTTATATCGAAAGTTATTTACTCTTTTTCTGATCATACCGATACTATGAAAGGTTAATTCTGCGAGTACAATTTATCTACAAAGCTTTTTTTAAACCTTATGTTTAAGGGTTACTTGTAATAACTCATGATATAGAATCTTCTGCCATTTTCACTTATTGTGTGGCTCCATGTTGCGGTTAATTTTAGAAAGCTTTCTCAGATTGTTTAAGGCAAATCAGTAATTTTTCAACACCGATTTTCATTTTATATTTCGAGAATGCGGTATATCCGAGAATTATTCCAGGCTTTGTATAGTTGGAAATTGTATAGTCTTTCAGAAAGAAGATATATACTTTATTTTTAATTGCTTCATCTCTCAATTTGTCCATATCAATATTCTCTGACACCCAGGCGATTATATTCATGCCGGCGTTATGGTTTTCGATAGTCAGGTATTTGCTTAGGTATTGAGTTATCAGTTCTACTAAAATCCGTCGTCTTTCAGCATATAAGAGCCTCATTCTTCTTAGATGTCGTAAAAAATGCCCTTGTTCCATAAACTCGGCAAGAACTATTTGATCAATGACAGGAGATTGTCCCATTAAGGTCTCCTTTACAACTTTAAACTCTTCCACCATTTTCAGAGTTGGTAACACCAAGTACGCAATGCGAAGAGCCGGGAACAAAACTTTACTAAAAGTACCGGTGTAAATTACATGCTCGTTTTTATCCAATCCTTGTAGACTGGGAAGCGGTGTTCCGTCATAACGGAATTCGCTGTCGTAATCATCTTCTACAATCCAGAAGTCTTTTTGTGCAGCATACTCCAGAAGTAATCTTCTTTTCTTAATTGATAAAGTACTTCCGAGAGGATACTGATGGGAAGGAGTGACATATAATAGTTTTGCGCTATCGAAATGTTCTATTGCATATTGAATATCTAATCCGTCTTTTTCAATTGGAATCGGGCAAATATTAACCCCTCTATTCTTAAAGGCCGTATTTACCATTTCATAGCCAGGATCTTCCATCCAAACACTATCCCCTGGCTTTAGCAAATATTGTAAAAGAAGGCTGATTCCTTGTAATGAGCCATTAACAATAATCACTTGTCGTACGTCGCAATTTACCGCTCTTGAAAGCCGCAAATAGTCTGCAATTTGTTTTCTTAACGGCCAGTAACCAAAAGAACTCGAATAGCCTAAATTGTAAGATTTTAAATCCTGAAGTACTCTGCTACCGACGTGTTGCCAGATTTTATAAGGAAAATGATCAAATGCGACAGTGCCGTTTAGAAAGGGGACTATTTCATTTTTTTGGGTGACTAATGATAAATTTAGTTTGTAATTTTCATTGGTATCTGGCGGAAAATTTTCTTTTTTTAATTCTGAAGAAGCATTGATCAAGTTATCAGGAAGCGTTTCTGATATGTACGTTCCTGCCCCTGGTTTCCCCATTAAATATCCTTCAAGTATAAGTTGTTCAAAACTTTGGATTATCGAAGTTCTGGATACTCCAAGATCTGTCGCCAGTTTTCTGCTTGCAGGAAGCCGATCGCCTGGCAATAATCTTTTCTTTACTATCATCTTTCTAATTTGTTCATAAACCTGCTGATAAATTGGGATATCACTGTTTTTAGATATTGTAATTCCAGCTAATACTATTTCCAATGAGATTTTTGCCATAAATAATTCAATTTAACACACGTTGTCTTTCAAGTTGTCATTTTAACAATACGAATTGACTGATAAGAATCTCTTAAAGAAATAAAACCAATCGATGAATAAAGAGGAACTATCGAAATAGGTAGACAACTGAGATTATTAATCAAGTTCATTTCTGTCATTACTAATCTTAAAACGAAGGAATAAATAATCAAATAAAAGAATAGTAAGGTTTTAGGGTTTGTAAATCAATTCTTAAATTACGTTCATTGATGATAACTTTCTATTTAATTCGTTTGCGTTTTCGAAATGTATTCCGAGTATGCCAATATCCTGAGCCGCCTGGATGTTTTGCTGGTTATCGTCAATAAAAATGGTACCCTCCGTTTTTAGGTTATACCTGTCCAACAGTAAATAATATATTTTTTTATCCGGTTTAATCATTTTCTCTTCTCCTGATACAACAATTCCATCAAACTCTTTAAAAAAGGGAAACCTGTTATAGGCAATTGAAATTGTTTCTGCAGACCAGTTTGTTAAGCCATACAGCCTGTATTTCTTCTTCAGTTTATATAATAATTCTACTGATTGAGGGAAGTCGCCTTTAAGCATTGACTCCCACCGGTTATAAAAAAGTTCTATTTCATGATGGAATTCAGGATGTTGCTTCTGAAGTAATATAGTGCCTTCTGAAAGGGAACGCCCTTTATCCTGTTCTTTATTCCATTCTTCAGTACAAATATGGGTAAGGAAATATTCCATTTCCTCTTCATTTTGAAAGTGGTCTCTGTAGAAATACCTTGGGTTCCAATCCAACAAAACACCACCCAAGTCAAAGATTATATTTTCTATTTTCATTGTCAGTATTTAAGCAGAAATTTCTAAATAATTTCCTTCAGGATCTAAAACAACGCTTTCGTAATAACCGTCGCCGGTCGTTCTTGGTTCACTGAAAATTGTATAACCGTCTTTTCTCAAAAGTTCTGTTAGTTCATTTACTTTTACTTTTCCACCAGCTGAAATAGCGAAATGAGCAAATCCATTTGTAAATCCCTTTTGCCCAACATTAGGCGTAATGTTCGGCCTGCTCATTAATTCCAAACGGGTTTTGCCCTTTCCGAAATAAACAAAATAGGCAGCGAACTGATTTTTTTCATTAATGTATTTGTCACCGGATGTAGTGTCAAAATATTTTAGATAAAAACTTCTCATCGTTTCTAGGTCATCAACCCAAACCGCTAAATGTTCTATTTTCATTTGTATAAACTTTGTTCGAATAAAAATAATAAGCTTTGTTTATTTGCGTGCAAGGGTTAAACTGCTTTCGAAATTAAGATTGGAGCTTTAAAAAATCTCCATCAATAATCAATAGTTTTACGCCATGTGAAGATTTGGATCTGTGACTGCTCATTCCATCTGAAACAATATAGGTCGTTCCTTCCTGTACAATAATTCTGATCCTTCTTCCATCTCACTTACAAGTGCCCTTCCAAACAAGGCACAATATGCCCCTTAGAACTCCAGTGATCTGCTAAACAACCATTAGAATAATCAAACATTCGAATGCGCAATCACTTCCATTCTATGACTTTCGATTCCACATAACCGCTTTCACCTTCTTTGCTTACTTTTTGAAGATTTTCCCAGTTAATCATTTGAAAGGGTATTGGGATTTCATTTATAAAAAATGATTTCAATTTTTGGACAATGCAAGTGTAGGTTTACTGTGATAGACAGCCTTGAATTTCCAGTTCAAAGGTAGCTTTTGAACCAACATAAAATGTGTGAATTTCTCCCAATCATGAAAAATCTCTCCCAACGCTTATAATTCCTTTCTGTAACCAAACTGGCTGACATTCACGGATTATTTGTACTCAAATAGGAGTACCCGAATCGACAATGGTCTGAGATTGTGTTAACCACTTTCAATTAAAAATATTTTGCTTCAGGCCAAAATTTTCGTGTACAGGTCAAAAATTCATGATTGAGAAAATGTGATTTTTTTCTTTGCAGCAAAAAATAAAAAATTGCGGTCTCGTTACGAAATGTAAATAAAACAGGTAAAATGAAAAAACTAAGAAGCTTAATTGTAGTGATGTTGTTCGCCGCCTCCTCAATCGCCCAACAAAAGACTGTAGGGGGAACTGTGATTGACGAAAAAGGCGGCCCGGTTAGCGGCGCATCAATTATTGTAAAAGGGAGTGGAAGGGGAGTTGCTGCCGATGTTGACGGCAAATTTTCCATTTCAGCAAAGCCTTCAGACATTTTGGTTGTTTCCGCCACTAATTATTCACCGGAAGAGGTAAATGTCGGAAAATCGGATAACGTAACGGTAACTTTAAAAGCTAAATCATCCTTAATGGAAGAAGTGGTGGTAACTGCATTAGGTCAATCGCAGAAAAAAGCAAAATTAGGATATGCGACCGCCACTTTCAACAGTGAAACAATCAATCGGAATGCAAACGTCAACGCCTTTGACGGATTGGCCGGCAAAATTGCAGGTGCTGAAATTTCCAATACCGGTGGACCAGGCTCTTCAACAAAAATCATAATGAGAGGCTATGGGGTGCTTTCGGGGGATAATCAGCCTCTTTATGTGGTAGATGGAGTTCCTCTCACGGATGCCAGGCCGATATCCGGCAGCAGTATCCTTGCAGGCGCAAACCGAGTGGGAACCGTATCTTTAACAGCACAAAATGATTTTGGAAATGGAGCCAACGATATTGACCCAAATGATATTGAAAGCATCACTGTTCTGAAAGGAACAGCTGCTTCTTCCCTGTATGGTTCGGCAGCCAGAAATGGTGCTATAATGATAACCACTAAAAGAGGAAAAGCCGGAAGAATCCGGGTTAGTTATGCCGGATCAGTAAACTTCAGTAAAGTGGGCAAACTTCCAACATTAGAAGATAAATTTGGACAAGGATGGAATTCTACTTACATACCGGGAGAAAACGGAAGCTGGGGACCAAGGCTCGATGGAATTTGGAGACCTTGGGGTGCAGTTGTAGATAACTCACAGTTAGTAAAACCTTTTTCATTTATCGATGACAATATCCGGAACTTCTATACAACTGGTCTTGAATTAAATAATAATATTGCCATATCAGGGGGTAGTGAGAAAACAACTTTTTACTTCTCTTATGGAAACGTTGCAAGTGATGGAGTTATTCCAACAAAAGCCGATTATCTTGCTCGCAATAATTTATCTCTTAGAACAAACAGTAAGTTCCAAAATTTTGCGATCAGCACCTCTTTTAATTATGTCAATCGCAAAGTGAATCAGCCTGCCACAGGCCAGGGAAGCTCGGCAGGATCAACAATCTTCCAGGATTTATTGCAAATACCCGTTGATATTCCTATTCACGACTTTAGAGATTATAATAATAAGTTTTTCAATATCAATAATTACTTCACACCGTATGCAGAAAATCCATACTACGGATTAAACAATAATAGTAATAGTGAAGCTTCCGATCGATTTTTTGGGAGTTTAAATATGTCGTATCAATTATCTTCTGATTTATCTGCAGAGCTTCGCGTCGGTGGTGACGTCGAAAATGCGAGAGGCTCTTCACATAACGCAGTAAATGCACCAGAGCCGGGGAGTTGGGATGCTGGCGGAAATACAGAAGGTTCCAGTAGGGCTCCTGATGTGGGTTCTGTGATTGAGACGAACAGCTATATTGGTAGTATTAATGGAGATTTCTTATTAAATTATAAAAAGGATCTGGGACAAAACTTTAGTTTAGAAGCGCTTGCGGGAGTTAACTACAATCAGGCAGACACTAAATCCATATATTCAGCAATCACGGATTTATTAATTCCGGGTTTTTATAATCTTTCCAATTCAACAAAGCCGCCTGTTACCGCAGGGGGAAAAAGCAGAACAAGATTATTAGGTGTATATGGCCAGGCAGTATTAGGCTTCAAAAGCCAGCTTTACCTTACAATAAACGCACGTAATGACTGGTCTTCAACGTTACCGCTTTCAAACAATCATTTCTTCTATCCCGGAGGCAACTTTTCCTGGATCGCATCTAATACGTTTGATCTCACAAATTCACCGATTTCTTATTTGAAGTTTCGTGGCGGATATGGAAAAACCGGAACCAGCGCGCCTGTTTACGATATCTACCCTGTCTTAGTTGCGGGTTCTGTTCCTTTACCATTTGGAAACATTGCATTTCCTTTTAATGGAATCAGTTCATTCAATATTCAGAATTCGATTGCCAACAAGAACCTTAAGGGTGTAATAACTACAGAAACAGAAGCTGGGATGGAAATCAGATTCCTAAATAATAGAATTGGTTTGGATGTTTCCATTTATGATAAGAAGGCCGATGGGCAGATATTAAATGTGCCGATTTCTCCTGGTTCCGGATATACTTCACTTATCGAAAATATTGGCTTGGTTACTAACAAGGGGGTGGAACTTTCATTAAATGTAAAACCTATCGCAACTCGCAACTTTGATTGGTCTTTCAATTACAATTTCGCAACAAATACTAATAAAGTAAGTAATTTATCTAATGGACTGACGAAAGTAACTATTTATGGTATAAACGGAGGCGTAGAGTTGGATGCCGTTCCCGGGCAATCAGCAACAGGTATTTATGCTTTTGGACCACAGATGACTGCTGATGGAAGAATTATTGTTAGTGCTTCTACCGGAAAGCCAATCCCCACAAGTCAAAGAATTTATTACGGAAATGCCGAAAATGACTACACTATGGGATTTACAAACATGTTTAAATTCAAGCAATGGCAATTGAATTTTTCATTGGATTTCAGGAAGGGCGGAGTTTTCTACAGTAAGACGGCTGAACAGCTTTTGTTTACCGGAAATGCAGTTCCGACGATTTATAATGATCGCAGACCATTTATTTACCCAAATTCTGTTGTACAAAGTGGAACAGACAGTCAGGGTAAACCCATTTACGTAGAAAATACAACACCTATAACTGAAAGCTCTTTCCAAGATTTTTTCCCTGAGAGCGGAAATCATGCACTTGCCTATTCCAATGATATATTAGACAGATCTTTTCTTAAAATGCGTGATATCTCACTATCTTATGGATTCGATAAAAATATCGCTTCTAAAATTGGGATGCAAACATTGTCACTGACATTGTATGCAAGAAATCTCCTTCTTTGGACACCTGCATCCAATATGTATATCGATCCTGAAGCGTCAAATTTTGGCAATGACCTGACTAGCCAGTTAGGGGAGTTCGAGACGGCGCCTGTATCGGAACAGTTCGGTGTTTCCGTTAAAGCAAATTTTTAAACTAATATAATTTAAATACTATAATGAAAGCATTAAAAAATAAGCTGCCTGCTATTATTATTTGCACGTATGTTTTGATAACAGGTGCCGGATGTAAAAAAACGTTTGATATTAATCATGATCCCAATAATCCATCACTTGAAGTGGGGACACCAAAAATTGTATTCCCGGTTTCAGTGATGGGAGTGGCTGCTGCAGAAGGTGGTCAGCTTGCGATCATTGGAGGAATATTTGGTGAATATTTAAGCCAGGCTGCAACTACCAGCCAATATAAAGACGTTGCTCAATACGATCTTAAAGCGACTGATTACAATCAACAGTATACGATATTATTTACCTATGGATTAAAGAATCTGCAATTTGTTATTGACAAGGCAAATGAGAGCAAAGACTGGAATTTTTACCTGATGGGAAACGTAATGAAAGCATATGCTACGGGTTTGCTTGTTGATCTTTATGACAAAATACCTTATTCGCAGGCTTTGGAGGGAATTGGTAATCTTACTCCGAAATTTGATTCCGGATATGAGATTTATGAATCTCTAATTGCCGGTATCGATACGGCACTTGGAAAAGATTTCAGTGCACAGTCAGCCATTGATCTTCGCTCAACTCATGAAGGAAATGTCGATTTGTTGTTTGGTGGTGATATTTCCAAGTGGAAAGCTTTTGCAAACACCCTCGAGCTTAAATTCTATCTTCGTATGATAAATGCAAAGCCGGAAGAAGCTAAGGCAGGAATAGAGGCTCTTTATGCGAGAAATGCAACCTTTTTGTCGGAGGATGCCAAGATTGACGAATTTGTTGACATCCCGAGCCAGTCTAATCCATTATATGAACAGAATATCCGGCAACTTAATACTGATGCAAATCTGGTTGCCAGTAAAACCTTTTTAAGTTACCTGCAATCAAACAATGATCCAAGGGCTGCCGATCTTTTTGGGCCTAATCCGGTAGGACTGGATCAAGGCGATTTTTTAAATCCTTCTCAGGCTGCGTTGGCTGCATCTAAATACAAAGAAAAGGCTACCGATCCTGTCGTTTTCCTTTCGGCAGCGGAGTCCTATTTTATGCAATCCGAAGCTCGCATAAGATACTTTAGTGGTTCTGGCGCAAAAACTTTATACGATAAAGGTGTTTTATCGTCCTTCTCTGAATTTGGGGAGGATGCCAGTTCATATATAGCTCCGGGAGGCGCATACCAGTACCCTGATGGATCGTCTGCTGAAAATTTGCATGCAACACTCATGCAGGAATGGGCATCATTTGCTTATGGGGTTCATTTCATCGAAGGTTGGTTTGAAAAGAACCGGACGGGAATCCCTGAAAGTAGCCCGGTATATTCGACTGATCCTTCTTATATTCCAGGTCAGTTTGTTGTTTCCAAAAATTCAGTTTTGCCTCCGGGTAAATACCCTAAACGACTTGTTTTTCCTGATGTGGAAGCATCCAGAAACCCTAATACTCCAACTCCAGTGCCCGTCACAACACCAGTATGGTGGGGACTTTAATTAAAACATAAAATGATTCAAATGAAAAAAAAATATGCAATTCTCCTGTTATCTATTATTGCATTGCTCTCATCTTGCGAGAAAGATCCAATTATAAGTAATGACAAAAGGGTTGGGATATCAAGAGTTACCTATTATGCTGATATAACCCTTACGGGAGCTCAAATAATTTCAATCCCTGTTGGAACTAATTTTACAGAGCCCGGTGTTAAAGCAACGGCTGCAGGTCAAGATGTTCCAGTAACGACTACAGGCACGGTTGACAATTCTAAGTCTGGCTTGTACATCTTAAATTATAGTGCAACTAATGCAGATGGATATACCTCGTCTGCTTCAAGGATTGTGGTTGTAACCCCTGGCACAGAAACTCCCGGAGTTAATATTTCCGGAACTTACAGTGCTGTACCTGTTGGATCAACTCCCGGTCCGGCTACGATAACAAAGGTTGCTGCTGGTGTGTACTATACGTCCAATTGTTGGGGCAATAGCGGTGCGGTCATACCTGCATATTTTATATGCCTTGACGGGAGTACAATCATAGTTCCGAATCAAAGCTCACCTTATGGTGCTTTGGAGTCTAGTGCTGCTGGTAACTATACGAATGGCCTTATAACCTGGTCGATTGATTTAATAGATCAGGGAGGATTAATACGAGTAAAAAAATGGCAAAAACAATAATTATTTTTTAAAGAAGTTAAAATGAAAAAATTAAGTATAATTATAACAGGTATTCTGGTAGTCATAGGGGTTCAATCTTGTCAAAAAGAAAAGGATCCTGGTGCTACCGCGGCTGTAAAAGTTGCTAATGAATGGTGGGTCACACTTGATAAAGGAACAACCAAAGATGTCTATGGATTAGGCCATTTCAAAATAGCCACCTATAATACTTCCGCCAATGATGACCATATCTGGGTAGACGATTATGAAAATGGTTGGGATGTAAAGTTTAAAGCTAAAGTAGATTACCAAAGCCTGACTTTTTCAGCAGACAGTGCCCAAAACGAGTACTATAATATAAAGGTAAATGAGACAGATGGCAAAATATTGCCAAATGCAGGACATTCGAAGTCTGGAATTGTTGCTGATAGCATTCATATGAAAGTGGAGTTTTCCGATGACCCTGGGACGATTTATGAAATGAATGGAGTTGCAAGAACGCGCTTTCCTGAAGATGATTATTAGAGAAGTTCGGCTCACTTTTTAAAAAACGGAGAACGTGTTTTTCGAACTACCATTGTGACAAATAGAATCTAAATGTCTGAAACCGGCGGTAATCATATAATAAATTAACCGCCGGTGTTTTGCAATCCTTATCTATCTTTTTTAATCCGTATACTTCATTCTTTTTCTTTTAGCTCAACCCCTGCCGGATTTAGGCTCATTTTGAAGTGTCGTAATTAGATTCTTTTATCCGTTGAAATTCTGATATTTTAATTGCATGCTAACCTTAAAATGCCCCTTAATGAAATTTTCCTTTCTATTCATATTGATTATGAATATTACATATGCCTATGCACAGAAGCGTCCAGTACAGACTATTAAGGGAGAAGTTGTTGATGAAGTTTCAAAATCTCCAATTGAGGGAGCCACTGTAAATTTGGCTGGAAATGTTTCTACTTCAACTATCACTAACAAAGATGGATTGTTTACACTTTTGAATGTGCCTGTTGGGCGTCAAAAAATCGAAGTTTCATCTGTAGGCTATGAGTCCCAGTCTATAAATGATATATTAGTGACATCGGGTAAGGAAGTCCTCATACATATTTCTCTAACGGAAAAAGTCTCGTATCTAGACAGAATTGTTATTAAAGCACCTAATAGGAGAGTTGTGAAGAATGAGATGGTAGCTGTAAGTGGACATGTTTTCAATGCAGATGATACAAGAAAATATGCCGGATCTTTGGGTGACCCATCCAGGATGGTAGCCGGGTTTGCAGGAGTCTCCAGTTCAAATGATTCCAGAAATGACATCATTGTTAGGGGCAATTCACCCAATGGGGTATTATGGCAAATCGAAGGAATCGATATCCCCAATCCGAATCATTATGGTTCATTAAGTTCTACCGGTGGGCCTGTTAGTATTCTTAATAACAACAATCTTGGCAAATCTGATTTTTTAACAGGGGCTTTCCCGGCCCAGTATGGCAATGCGCTATCCAGCGTTTTTGATTTAAGTTTGAGAAACGGAAATACAGATAGGTCCGAATTCATAACAGAGGTAAGTTTTACCGGATTCGAATTTGGTGCCGAAGGGCCTCTTTCGAAAAAACATCAATCTTCTTTTATCATCAATTACCGGTATTCAACAGTAGGTATTTTAAGCAATATTGGCCTTAATTTTGGCACAGGGAAAGCCGCACCCCAATACCAAGATTTGACTTTTAAAGCTGTTTTGCCTGTTTCTCAAAAAAGCAAAGTTTCCATTTTTGGCCTTGGTGGTCCGAGTAAAATAAGATTTTTAGGTTCCGATGTGGATTCAACGGACGAAAATTTTTATAGCAGTGGTAATCAAAATTTGGACACCAAGTATTTTATGGGTGTCCTCGGACTGACGCTATCAACAAATTTTAACAAAAAGACGTTTGGAAAACTGAGTGTAGGCTACAGCAATAGTTGGGAAAACGTTCAAAAAGATTCTATCAGTCCCATATCGAGAAAACTGTTTCGAAGTTACGAAAGTAACTATCTAACTAATCGCTTTTCAATAGCTTATAGATTAACTCACAAATTCAATTCTAAAAATAACATTATTGTTGGAACTGATAATACATTAACCCATTTTAATCTATTTGAAAAAAATATTCATGGTGGGGGAGCAATTGTAAAAATAAATGTCAATCAAAGGAAAAGTATTTCATTATTACAGGCTTATGGTCAATGGCAACATCGGTTCAATGAAAATCTATCTTTAAATACCGGGCTTCATTATCAAACCCTGACATTAAACAATTCATATTCTTTGGAGCCTAGAATAGGCTTAAAATTTGTTACACCAAACAAAAATAACATAGCTTTCGGTTACGGATGGTATTCTATTATGCAGAGTCCTTTAATTTATTTTTATCAAACCGCTCTTAACAATCAAGTTTACTATACAAATATTAATTTAGGTTTCACTAAAAGTGAACAATTCGTGGCGAGCTATGATTACAGAGTCAGCAATGATATTCACTTGAAAACTGAATTGTATTATCAGTTAATAAAAAGTGCTCCAGTGGAGACAACACCAACAGGGTTTTCTCTTTTAAACCAAGGTGCAGGATTTGGTCAAGATGAAAAAGATAGCCTGGTAAACAAAGGAACAGGAAGAAATTATGGGGTAGAATTTACGCTTGAAAAGTATTTTACAGAAGGAAGTTATTTTCTTGTAACAGGAAGCTTATTTGATTCGAAATATAAGGGTAGTGATGGTATAGAAAGAAACACAGCATTCAACACGAAGTATGCCTTCAATATACTTGCCGGTAAAGAATTCAAAGTCGGGAAAAAGAAAAACACCTTTACGGTAAACGCTAGGATATGTACCGTTGGTGGTAAATTTGTTTCCCCGATTAATATCGCCTCCTCAGAAGATAATAATGAGACGGTCTATGATGAATCATCTAATCCCTACTCACTAAAAGAAAGTCCATATTTCAGGTCAGATTTGAAATTGGGATATCGAAAAAACAACAAGAGGTCCACATTAGAATTTGGAATCAATCTTAATAATGTCACAATGCATAAAAATATTTTTATTCAACAATATGATAAAGAGCAACATAAAATTGTGCCGGAATACCAACAAGGTTTTCTCCCTGTTCCGTATTTTAGATTCACTTTTTAGATTGGTCTCAATCCATATTGCAATTGGTAGTCAGGTAACACGGCGTTGGGATCTTGCTTCATATTATCCAACGGCTCCTTACAGGATGATCCGACAAAAACGGAACCTTGAATTTCTAAAAACAATAGGTGAACAAAATTAAAGTAGACGACCAAATATGAGAAAACTGATTGCAGCAATTAATATGACCCTTGATGGTTTCTGCGACCATACTGTTTTAATCCCTGATCAGGAAATTCATCAACATTATACGGAGCTATTAGGTCAGGGAGACGTAATTCTATATGGCAGAACCACCTATCAGCTTATGGAGTTTTGGCGACCCCTGTTAGAAAACCCTTCGGAAGAAAAATCGATGAACGAGTTTGCTTTGGCTATTGACAAAATTCACAAAATCGTTTTTTCCCATACGCTGACTAATGTTGACTGGGACAGTGCAACACTAATAAAGCAAGATCTAAAAGGAAAAGTTTTAGAACTTAAGCAACAACCAGGCAAAGCGATTTTTGTGGGTAGCCGCAGTTTAATCATACAGTTAATGAAACTTAATTTGATTGATGAATATCAATTTTGTATTCATGCAGTTATTGCGGGAAATGGCTTGCCATTATTTGCAGACATAAACGAAAGGACTGTTCTTCGACTCTTAAAGACGAAAACCTTTAGCGGCGGTGCAGTAATCCTTTATTATGAACCGGAAAAATAACAAGGGGAAACAATGAGGCGCCAACATTTTTCATGACGAACGGTAGTGAGAGTGTTAATTATTAGACTTGTGAAAGACCAAATTGGGGAGGTTTGGCAGGAAACCGCCATGCAATTTACCACCACTTTAAGCGTAAAAAACAAGACAGGTAATATGCAAAATACATTTAGTGAATTTCATAACACCATTTGTTGAAAACATAGCTTTTGTTGAAACGTTGACGCAAGCGCCCTCTAAATTGTCGGATTGACCACTCATAAGTGATCAACAAGAAGATTTATTTTGAAAAGTATTAAACAATAGACAATGAAACAGATTTTTATCAATTTACCGGTAAAAGATTTGGAGGCATCAATGAACTTTTATATGCAATTAGGCTTTACACTCAATCCCTTATTTTCTTTTGATAACCAAAAATGTATGGTTTGGAGTGAGCAAATTTATTTGATGTTACAGACATTCGAAATGTTCAGATCTGGGAATAAAAAGAATCTTCCTAATACTAAAAAAAATACAATTGCAACTTTTACGCTTCCAGTAGAAAGCCTTGACAAGGTTAATGAAATTATTGAAAATGGCTTAAAAGCAGGAGGAACGGAATCAACACCCATGTTTGATGAAGGATTTATGCAAGTAAGAAATATTGAGGATTTAGATGGTCATAACTGGGCAATAATATGCTTGGACATTGATAAGTTTAAAAAAAATAACTGGAAAGCAATGAACTAGTTGAAAGAAGAACAACGAATAAAAACCAAGGTCTCTTAACATTAATCTCCCCGGCAAGCGGTTAAACTCGCTCCATGAGGTGGCTGTTCAAAAGATCAAAAGAGACTTTGAACTCGTTTTCGATCATTGTTGCAAAGCTCAGAACAGAACACAAACATCCAGAATTTAATGGCAAACAGAAAAAACATATTAACAATTATTGGAAGTACAAGTTCAAATTCTTCAAATCTAAAATTCATTGTAAAAATTGCAGGTTGACAAAGTGAAGATTTTAGGTTGAAAATTTATAAGGATTTAAAAGCTCTACCACATTTCGACCCGGAACTCTCGATAGGCAATCCTCCCAAGGAAGTAATTGAATTTAGGCAAAGTATTGAACAAGCAGACCGGATTCGACAAGTTTTTTATCAGCATTACCATTCATTCGATTGATCAATTGGGGAAAAATAAGAACTACCTGCTGAAATGACCGTGAATTTTCTGCCAGCCGGATTAATTCATGGCCATTTGCCTTAATGCAGGGAAATAGAGTTATGCAAAAGCTCATAGTGTACTGCCCTGGAATCAAAGGTTTGTAATAACGCTTTTGCCTCATCGATTACATATGATTTTTCGTAATCTTCACCCATAAATTCTTTAACTGCATCCCAGTCTTCAAATGCCATAATGGTTACGTATTCAACAGCGTTTTCTTTAGGGTTTTTTAAAAGTTGAATTCCGTGATATCCGCTAATGTTTTTTTGTTGAATACCTGGGAACACAACTTCTTCGAGTAATTTCTCGTATTTGGTTGAGTTTTCAGGGATTGTTGTTCCTTTCCAGATTCTTACTATCATAACTGATTATTTCAATGTTAGAGACTAAACCGTCCCGCTTTTTATAAATAAAATGAACTTATGTTTTTGTACTTTCTTAAAATATTAATAATAATAAAGACGTGTGTTTTGGAACCCATGACGGCGATTAACAATTTATAGAGCGAAATTGCATTAGTCGATGACTGTTATTTTCCCTTTTTCTAGTAATATTTCCATAAAGTTGCATTTTCGAAATAATGATAATGCCGCTTTCATTTCAAGATTCGAATTTAAGTAAATTCGTCTATATATTGTTGCCGGCAGCTATAATCAATTCAAAAGTTGAAAAGGATATTAACAACGCCTTTTGTCCCTTAAATTAACTGTCTCATACATTCTTTTCAATTCGCAGCTAATTTGCTCCTGCAGATTGATGAATCAGGTTTAATGACCCGCAAAGAGAATCTTTCGAAAATGATATTGAAAATTTTCCCCTGCAAACTTATGAGCTGCCGCTCGAGTCTTATGCCGGCCACGTAACATTTACTACATTAGCAAAACAACGCCTTAAAATATCTCATATTGAAGGCAGAGTTTAAAGTATTCATTCCTGTAATGTTGCATTGATCCGTCGGTATTTTTCACGGTGATTGTCTTACCAAGCCCGTAATAATATCCTGCGGAAAAAAGATAATTGTTCCTCCGGAAGAGCGCTTCTGCCGCAAACCGGGTTTCATACTTTTTTATCGTTGCTTTCTTTTGAAATATGGCAATAGCCCTGGTTGGCGTACGGTTGTACTGAGCTGTCGATGCAGAATAAAGGGTATTGCTATAATCAAAATTTTCTTTTTGTTCCCTGATGGTTACCTTATATAGTCGGGATAATTGAAGTCCACTGCCGACCGACCAATTTTTTCCGATCGAATAATTAATCGTAAACGGCAAATCAATGTATGAGGCTTTGACAATGCTGGTAGTGTGGACGTTGTAATAAAGATTACTAGCTGTGTTGTTCAATATTTGCCTGTCACTTGCGGAAACCTCTTTGCCATGGATGGTGCTAAGCGCCCAAAGTCCGGTGTGGAAGCTAACTTTTTTGTGCAGAGGGATGATAAAATTGACACCCGGGTGAACATTCACATCTGTAAATGAGAAGGTGTTTTTATCAGTCAGAGAGAAATTAAAACCTGCACCGGCAAACATTTCCAGCCGCTTTTTCCGATGACTGACAGCTTTATTTTTTAAAATCTCCTTACTAATATCGATGAATGGGTTGATTGGTTCGTCAGTAGGGCCAATTGAGGTATTGCAATATTTGGGTGTAAAAAACTTTACCGTCAGCAATTGCTGTTGTTTCTCCGATACAGGTAATGATTTTTCGATGTTTAAGCTTGAGAAGCCCCGTATAAGTTTCTGATGTAACGAGCCGATATCGGAGACTGCGGCTTGCGGATGTTTTCCCTTTAGGGGCTCGGATGTATTTGCTCCTAAAGAGCGAGCTTGCGGTACCAACGAAGAACTGGCGAATATGGTATTTCCCCCTTTCGCTGAAAAATAAAAAGAATGGTTTAATTGCGAAGGGAGTGAAAGAATAAAAACTATAAATAAGCACACAATTGCCAGCAACCACAAATTTCTCTTTCTGAATGAATCAGTTCCTGCTTGCACTTCTGTGCTCAGCTCCTTTGCGATCAGGGTTTGATGCATCTGCTTCCATCCGGCTTCTGCAAGCCGCTGCATATCTTTTATGGGATCATTGTTTTCCTTCATTTCAATAAATTTTATGAGCCTGCAGCCTCAGGTTTTTCCTCGCCTCTGCTACATGCCACCTAGAAGTACTCTCGGCAATTTGAAGCAACTCAGCAATTTCCTTGTGCGAATAGCCATTAAAAACATGCAATGAAAATACCTGTTGTGTCACAGGGGGCATTTTTTTTATTAATAACAATACTTCCTCCTCGACACCGGTGCAGGGCTTTTCATGAAACTCTTTTTGCTGTCCCAGTTCCTCATCCAGCGATACAAAATGATTCCCCGATTTTGTTGATCGTGCATAATCAATGGCCGTATGGGTAATTATTTTTTTTGCCCAGCTTTCAAAATGACCCTTGTGGAAATCAAACGTCTTAATATTCATAAAAATTTTCAAAAATCCTTCGTTTACCAGGCTGACGATGGTCTGCTGGTTGTCAGAATAACCTTTGCAAATGGTGTACATTAAGGCAAAATAATATTTATAAAGCCTTTCCTGGGCTATTGGATCTTTTCTTTTACAGCGATCAATAATATCTCTTAATTCATCTTGCCTCAAGGAAAAAAAAATTTTGCAAAGATTACTTTTTAACCGGTTAAAACGAAGGGATGCCTGTTTTTTTCCCGGCACCCCCGTCGTTTTCCGGGTGTCTTAATTTAAGGTGATCTTTTTTACCCAATTATTCGTTGGAGAAATACTGTCGTGAAAAGTTGCTTTTAAAAGCGTATCGCTTAAAACTTCAATTTTCCATATAAAAGTTCTTTGGCCCTGCAACAGTAGGCTGTCATTCCCCGATGACAACATCCAGTTTCCACGATCATAAGGAACGATAGTTGAATCACAGGCTTTGGTCGGGTCAGCAAGCTGATAATTTCCGTAGATATCAAATGCCATCAGCGCACTGTCAGAACAGGATTTGGTGATTGAACTGTCTGTCGAAGGATCGTTACGTGATGCAACAGCAAGGGATTTAAGCTTCCATATTTTACTGGTTAAAAGGATTTGCTGTGGTGTAAGAACGTGTCCGTTATCAGTCTTTTTACAGGCAGCAAATAAAATTAAAGAGGCAAGTCCCAGGGTAACGAGGATTTTAGTTTTCATTTAGAATTTTTTTGTGAGTCAACAATTAATTAATAATCCAGCAGGCGCCTACTGTTGAATCTAATACGAGGGATGAAGAAGAAACGTTGGGTGCGGGGGCAAATATTTTGTCAGAAGGCGGAAAAGTCATTGTAGTCTCATTAAACGATCTACTTTTCGGGAACAGACTGATAAGCCACAACCTGTGATTGAGATTATTCAAATCGGATTAATATTAGCAAAATAATTTCAATCTGAATAAAAGCACCTTATCTTTATTAAACCATAATGAGCATCCATACACGGTTATGAGACCGAAACGCTGCTCATTCAAAAAACAGACTTGAAATCATTTATATACATAACTTTTGTTACTACACTTCGTTTTACATCTCATCAAATGAGATAACATTTACGAAGCATCATAATTTTATGTGCTTGATTCGCTGTGTGAGTCAGGAAGCAGGAGCTTTGTAACAAAACAGGCTGGAAGATGCTTATGACTTAATTAACATTTTGCTTGGAAGCTATCAAATGAAAGCCATTACAATCTCCTTACCATTTCTCAGATTGCACAACATTCTACAATGAAAAAATTTATTACACTCCTTATTTTTTTGGCAGCCTTCCTTACAATCAACGCACAGACCGTGTTACCACTGGCAATTGAAGACCCTAAAATGGATGCCTATTTGCAAAACCGGCATCCTGCAATGCTTACACTTCAAATTAAAAATACTACTGAAACTGTTAAAAAAGTTGACGTTCAATGTACGTTCGTGACGTTCGGCTCTAACTTTCAAATAACAAAAAATTATTCAACTGACACCACCGGTTTCTTAAATATTATTTTAACTCAAAACCTTCCCTATCAGCAAATATTTTTGGCGGTAGGCAACTATTTGCATACCGCTGTGTATGTAAATACCAATCTGAAAGTAACGATAGATGTAAGCAAAATAAAAAATAAAGATGGTGTTTACATCTTTGATGATGGTATGCATTTTTCAGGTTCTGATTCCGAATTAAATACAGTTATGGATAAGCACATTTTATGGCAGCAGGATTTGCAGAATAAACTTTCAAACAAGCTAAATCAACTGTGCATAACACGCAGAAATTATCCTTCGAATGTATTTTTGGGAAAAGCCGATTCTATTTATAAATCCCTAATTCAAATCGACAATAAATTTACTCGACAGTATCCGAACTACGCCTGGGCAATCAACAACGAAACTGCTTCTGAATTTTATGGCCAGCTATGTACATCTTATTGGGGGGATACCATGCCCAAAGATTTACTAACTAAAGTAAACAATCACAAACCCTATTTTACAAGTAACGACGGCGTCCTGTTTTACAACTATTTGAGTTCTTATAATACCGTGAAAGTGCGAAGAATCACAAATGATGTAAAAAGAATTGACAGTATTTATTCGCGTCCCAAAGCAGATATTTTAAAAACATTTCTTCTTGCTAAAGGAAAGGATTCATTTGCGTTCACTTATCCTGAAATATTATCCAGTATCAAAACTAAATGGTGCAACAAACTGGTAAGTAACGAACTTGATGACTTGACGACAAAGCAAAAGAAAATAGACAGTTTGCTTGCGTCTGGAAGTCACCTTAAAAAACAAGCTGTTTTTATAGGAACGCCGATTGAACATTTACCATTCGATGCAAATTTATATGAAGTGGATAGTCTTAAAAATGTGAATGATTTTATTCGTAACCTCAAAACAAAATTCAGAAACAAGGCATTAATTATTGACTTTTGGGCGACCTGGTGTGTTCCTTGTTTACATGAAATGCCTTACAGCAAGAAGTTGCATGTAGCAAACAAAGACCTGCCAATTGAATACGTTTACATCTGCACCAACAGTTCGTCAAACATAAAACTTTGGAAAAATAAAATTGCAGAATTGAAATTGCCAGGCACTCATATTTTTATCGATAAAAAGATAGTTGAAGAATTGAAGAGCAAGTTCGACGATGCTGGTTCAGGATTTCCAACATATGTAGTAATAGATGCAAAAGGTAAGTTGCACCCAAATGCAATTCAGCAGATGCAATCATTGAACCGTAAAACGTTGAAACTTGCAGTAGGTCTTTAAAGACGAAAAATTTGGTAGCATTGTCAGACGGACGACTTTATGTTATTCAGCAATGCTGTGATGGTTGGCAGCAACATTATGAAACATCCTAAAATATTCATTTTCTTTTCGCTTTTGACCATGCTGGTTTTGTCAGCATGTAGAAAACCTGTTGCAGAAGGGCAACAAAACAAACAATAAATAAGTAAACAAAAGAGAGAAGATAATTTTCCATAAGGAAAAGAATATTTATTTTTTTATAAAGATTCCCTTTTTGGCAACGTTCCAGTGAGAGTTTTTGGATGCCATCAATTACTTTAAAATATCAAGACCTATGGAAGTGCAATTGGAAATGATAGTTTACCTTCCGAAACAAAGGATTTCACTGTTATCTCGGAAAGTAGGAGAATTTGGAATTGGGTTAATTAAACATAGTGTAGATTAATGAATTTCCGACAATGTTCAGATTCGCCGGCGCGACCACAATACAAAAAACGCAATATAAAACTGTTGATAATCAATACGAGACTTTTGCTTAAAAAGCTGGGGAGCTTTTGTTTAATATTGTGTGGGTGGCAATTCCGTTTTTTCGGAACCGAAAATTACTTTTGAAGCTAACGCTTTTGAAGAATGGGAGAGATTGAAAATTAATTAAAAAAAACGTTAATCAGAATGCGACCGCCAACGTTGCCAAACAGAAAAAGATTTATTTAAGGCACTCTT
>Ga0157371_10000748_pt1 | contig 37610 bp, 32 predicted proteins | sample C45metaG_FD_113462 | JGI IMG/M metagenome (GOLD analysis project Ga0157371, IMG submission 113462) | Corn rhizosphere microbial communities from Kellogg Biological Station, Michigan, USA - C4-5 metaG | ecosystem: Host-associated > Plants > Roots > Rhizosphere > Soil | place: USA: Michigan... | reverse complement strand
GGCTCTTTTAAAATATCATTCGTATTGTTAAAAATTACAACGGTTAAACTTACGAAGCTTTAAAACTTCGTAAGTTTATGCATGGCTTAATGTGCCTCCAACCAATTCACACCTTCGCCAATCTCCACTATAATAGGTACCGTAGTTTTAATGGCGTTCTTCATTTTATCCATGATGATGGGCTTTACAATTTCCAGCTCATATTTTGGTACGTCAAATACCAACTCATCATGCACCTGCATGGTCATGCGGCTGTCCAGCTTGCGATCTTTAAACTCTTTGTGGATGTTGATCATAGCTATCTTAATCATATCGGCGGCCGAGCCTTGTATAGGGGCGTTAATGGCATTTCGTTCTGCAAAACCGCGGACGGTGGCGTTGCCTGAATTAATGTCGCGCAGGTAACGGCGGCGGCCCATTAGCGTGGTCACATAGCCATTTTCGCGGGCAAAGTTCATGGTGTCGCTCATATATTGCTTGATACCCGGAAACTGCAGAAAATAATTCTCGATGATCTCGGCAGCTTCTTTACGCGGAATACCCAAGTTCTGCGACAACCCAAAAGCCGACTGACCATATATAATGCCAAAGTTCACTGCCTTGGCGTTACGGCGTTGGGTACCGTCCACCTCGTCAACACTTACTCCATAAACGTTAGCCGCAGTGGCGGTGTGGATGTCGATACCTTTTACAAAGGCATCCATCATGTTAGCGTCCTTGCTGATCTCTGCGATGATGCGCAGCTCAATCTGCGAGTAATCTGCAGAAACAATGATATGGCTATCATCCCTCGGGATAAAAGCCTTACGTACTTCGCGACCGCGCTCAGTACGGATAGGAATGTTCTGTAAGTTGGGGTTAGTCGAACTTAAACGACCGGTAGCGGCAACCGCCTGGTTATAGCTGGTATGCACGCGGCCGGTTTTTTTATTCACCATTTGCGGCAGCGCGTCAACGTAGGTTGATTTTAGTTTTTGCAGCTGGCGGTAATCCAGGATGTCACGAACGATATCACTTTTGCTAGCCAGGGATAGTAATACATCTTCGCCGGTTTGGTATTGGCCGGTTTTTGTTTTCTTGGCTTTTGGGTCAAGCATCAGTTTTTCGAACAAAACCTCGCCCAGTTGTTTTGGCGATGCGATATTGAAACGAACGCCGGCTTTGTCGTAAACGGTTTTTTCCAGTTTAGCTATATCGCCTTCCAGTTCTTTCGAGAAATCTTTCAGGGTATTGTCGTCAATACGTACGCCTTCATGCTCTATGTCGGCCAGTACGTAAATCAGCGGATTTTCAATTTTATGCAGTAGTTCCTCGGCACCAACCTGTTTAATTTTAGGCTCGAAGACTTCTTTGAGCTGCAGGGTGATATCGGCATCTTCCGAAGCATAGTCTTTGATCTTTTCGATCTCTACATCGCGCATATTTCCCTGGTTCTTGCCTTTAGGGCCAATCAGTTCAGTGATGGATACCGGCTTATAACCCAGGTAATTTTCGCTCAGTACATCCATGCCGTGGCGGGTATCCGGGTCGATGATGTAGTGTGCCATCATGGTATCGAACAGATCGCCACACACACCTACATCATACCATTTCAGCATCAGGATGTCAAACTTCAGGTTCTGGCCAATCTTGCCGATGGCCGGGTCTTCCATCACATCCTTAAACTCGGTCACAATGGCGCGTGTCTCTGCTTGATCATGCGGGACCGGCACGTACCAGCCCTGACCTGCTTTTACCGAGAACGACAGACCAACCAGCTCGCAATCGTTGGCGTCGGTACCGGTAGTTTCGGTATCAAAACAGAAGCTTTTTTGTTGTTTTAGTAAAGCGATGAGCTCGGCGCGTTTCTCTTTGGTATCGGCCAGATGATATTCATGCGGAACGTTGTTGATGTTCTTGGCGGCTGTCTCAAACGCAGGTTCTTTAATGTCCTGCACATCGACAGTTAACGTAGTACGGCCCTCAGCAACAGGTGCGCCAAACAAATCGATCTGTGTACCTGCCGATACGGCTTTGATCTCGGTAATACTAAAGTCGTCGCCAAAAACACGACGGCCCAGCGTTCTGAATTCAAGCTCGGCAAACAATGGCTCTAACAGCTCGCGACTTGGGTTGCACATTTCCAGTCCGGCCTCATCCAACTCTACAGGAGAATTCAAATTGATGGTCGCCAGTTTTTTGGACAGGATGCCTTGCTGGGCATAAGTCTCCACGTTTTCTTTTAGTTTTCCCTTCAGCTCATGGCTGTTAGCAATGATGCCCTCAACCGAGCCGTATTGTTTGATCAAAGTTTTAGCAGTCTTCTCACCCACCCCCGGAATGCCGGGTATGCCGTCCACAGCATCGCCCCATAAACCTAAAATGTCGATAACCTGCTCAGGACGTTCAATCTCCCATTTAGCCAAAACTTCGGGCACGCCTAAAATTTCCATTTCATTACCCATGCGGGCAGGTTTGTAAATGAAGATGTTTTCAGACACCAGCTGCGCAAAGTCCTTATCAGGCGTCATACAATATACCTTGTAGCCTTTCTGCTCAGCTTTTTTGGCGAGGGTACCTATGATGTCGTCAGCTTCATAACCATCGGCAGTGATAACCGGGATGTTGAAGCCCAAAATAACTTTAATAATATACGGTAACGCCGCCGACAAATCTTCGGGCATTTGCTCGCGGTGTGCTTTGTATGCCGCAAAGTCGGTATGGCGTTCGGTCGGTGCATCGGTATCAAATACCACGGCCATATGGGTTGGCTTTTCCTTTTTCAATACATCCAGCAGCGTATTGGTAAACCCCATTACCGCCGATGTATTTAAACCGCCCGAGGTAAAACGAGGCGTCTTACTCAAAGCAAAATGTGCCCGGTATATCAGGGCCATACCATCTAAAAGGAAAAGCTTTTTCATTTGTATTATGTTGATTTTACCGATGTGTTTGGGATTACACCGATTTCTCAAAAATACAATTTATGTTGATAAGGCGACAAGATAGTTTCATTGCGGCTTGCGGGGACTCAACCCGACTTTGCTACGCTGGACCGAGTGAATCCAGCAAGCAGATAAATCTTCTCTAAACCAGACACATAATCAACGAAAGCAGAAAAAACAACGGCCAAAAGCCTCTCCATCAGCATAAACTCGCAGAATTACAATAATCTCCAAACGAATACTTTACAATTTCGCTTTGATGGCAGAATGTATTAATTTTGCGGTTCAAAAAATTTAAAACGCTATGTCATCAGTAGAGACCGCTTACACCAAATACAAAGTAAAAGACATTTCTTTAGCCGAATGGGGCCGTAAAGAAATAAGCTTAGCCGAAGCTGAAATGCCGGGCCTTATGGCTTTACGCCACGAGTTCGGTGCTTCAAAACCGTTAAAGGGTGCGCGCATTGCAGGCTGCCTGCACATGACCATCCAAACTGCCGTGTTAATTGAAACATTGGTTGAGTTGGGTGCACAAGTTACCTGGTCATCATGTAATATATTTTCAACTCAGGATCACGCTGCTGCTGCCATTGCTGCCGCAGGTATCTCTGTCTATGCCTGGAAAGGTATGAACGAAGAAGAGTTTAACTGGTGCATTGAACAAACTTTGTTCTTTGGCGAAGATCGCCAGCCATTAAACATGATCCTTGATGATGGTGGCGATTTAACCAACATGGTATTAGATCAATATCCTGAATTGGTTGCTAACATTAAAGGTTTATCAGAAGAAACTACTACAGGGGTTCACCGTTTATATGAGCGCGTGAAAGCCGGCACTTTGCCAATACCTGCTATCAATATCAACGACTCTGTAACCAAATCAAAATTCGACAACAAATATGGTTGCCGCGAATCGTTGGTTGACGCTATCCGTCGTGCTACCGACGTAATGATGGCCGGTAAAGTTGGCGTTGTTTGCGGTTACGGCGACGTAGGTAAAGGTTCTGCCGATTCACTGCGCAATGCAGGTGTTCGTGTCATCGTTACCGAGATCGACCCTATCTGCGCTTTACAAGCAGCTATGGAAGGTTACGAAGTTAAAAAACTAAGCACCGCTATCGCTGAGGCTGATATCGTAGTTACTGCTACCGGTAACAAAGCTATCGTTCGCGAACAGCATTTCCGTGCTTTGAAAGATAAAGCTATCGTTTGTAACATCGGTCACTTTGACAACGAGATTGATATGGCCTGGTTAAACGGCGCTTATGGCAATACCAAAATCGAGATCAAACCTCAGGTTGATAAATATACTATTGACGGTAAAGATGTTATCGTTTTGGCTGAAGGTCGTTTGGTTAACTTAGGTTGCGCTACCGGCCACCCAAGCTTTGTAATGAGTAACTCATTCACCAACCAAACTTTGGCTCAATTAGAGCTTTGGACAAACGCTGCAGCTTACGAAAACAAAGTGTATACCTTACCAAAACACTTAGACGAAAAAGTTGCCCGTTTACACCTGGCTAAAATTGGCGTTGAACTGGAAGTTCTTGATCAGGACCAGGCTGATTACATCGGCGTACCGGTTCAAGGTCCGTTTAAACCGGAATACTACCGTTATTAATTAGATTCAAGAGACGAGAGTTAAGAATCAAGATAAAGAGGGCGTGATCTGAGGATCATGCCCTTTTTTGTTGCCACTCCATTTTCCTGTCTTGTCATTGCGAGGAGGAACGACGAAGCAACCGTACGCGTTTCTTTTCTCCGTGCGGTTGCCACGCTTCGCTCGCAATGACAGTTAGTGTATAGAAAAGAGGCGCATAAAAACAAAAAGCCTGCCGCTAACGCGGCAGGCTTTCCCTTTATCTAATTAAAAGTCTTTTACAACTCAAACTTAATGGCATTAAATAATATCAGCCCTTCAGTTGGTTTCGCTTTGTCGTTTTTGTATACGAAATAGATATCGTGGATACCCTGGGTTTCTTTGATATCAGTTTTAACCCAGTTGGTGTTTTTAGGTTTCAGGTCCAGTTGTTCGAAAGCAGCCGAGCCAATCAGCGCGCCGGTTGGTGAATCAATATGTACCTCGATGGTACCACCCGGGGTATTCTCTAAAGTAGTAGCATAGCCTGATAGTTCCATGTGCTTAATAGCCGTCAGGTCAATTTTCTTGAACTCAACATAGCCGCCATTATGGCCAATTACGTCGGTTGCACCATTTAGGCCGTTAACTTTTGCAAAGGCATTCTTAATAACCGGCGCGGTTGATGCATAAACTACCGGATTGTGCAGAACTATAGTTGTAGCGGTAGTTTGTTTAGGGATGTTTTTGTTGCCCTTGTCGGTATAAGCCGCGCGAATCAGGTAGCTACCGTTGCCATTATCATCAGCCGGAACATTTGGCGTAAAGCTGCCTTTTAGCGGCATAGTGTTGATGTTGTTATTGGTGACGTTGATGATGTAGTTTACAATAGTACGCGCGTCTGCCAAAGCAATACCGGGGTGAGCAGGCATATCCACCGGACGGTTCCAGTGGCCATGACCGCCACCGCGAATTACATGCGCAAGGCGCTCTATTTCTTCAGCGTTGCCTTTGTATTTGTTGGAAATGTCGGTAAAGCTTGGTGCTACGTTAACCGCGTTAATACTATGACAGTTTTTACAGTCAGAGCTGCCAATCAACGCTTTTGCAACAGCAAATTGAGTTGAAGCGTCAACACTGCTCTGCTCTTGTGCTACCTGTACATAGTCAAACCCTTCAGAGGTATAGTTAATGCTCATTGATACCTGCGCCGGGCTAATACCACCCGATGCCAGACTGCCGTCTTCTTTATCGTCCACCGTTACATTATAATCAAACGGCTTGCCATTGAAATAGAATGAACGGTTGCCACTTAAATCGATAGCAACCTGAGGGGCTTCGTTACCGGCAATGATCTTAACTGCTTTGGTATTTTTAGCACCGTGCGAATCAGTAACAGTTAAAGTTGCCATGTAAACGCCAGCTTTGGTAATGGTAATAGCAGGGTTAGCGCCCGGATACAATTTAGGTGCAACACCTGGCGAAGTCAACTTCCAGCTATAAGTAAGCTTATCGCCATCGGCATCATAAGTACCTGCTGATGACAGCGTCAACTTCAACGGAACAGTGCCGCCTTGTTTATTGGTCGACGCCATAACTACCGGCTTACGGTTGCCGGCATTATATTCAATACGAACCAATTTAGCGTTATCGCTTTTGCCGAACCATACGCTACCATATTCTAATACGTATAAGTCCCCATCCGGACCAAATTTCATGTCAATAGGCTCAATTGGGTGATAGCTTGGCAAGAATTGCTCCATGCCTTCGTAATCGCCGTTTTGTTTCATAGAAATAGCCATGATCCAACCACGGGCCAGGTCAGTAGCCAGCCATTTGCCCTCATAATAAGCAGGCCAAGGGCGTTTTGCTTTAGGGCGGTCTGTGCGATGATATATTGGGCCACCAACCGCGCAACGGCTGCCGCTACCTACTAACGGAAACTCGGCCGATGCTGAATATGGATAATAAATAAATGGCGGAGCAACCGGCGGAAGCTGTTGTAAACCGGTATTATTAACCGAAGTGTTCATCGGTTTTTTAGGGTCTTTACCCGGACCAGCTTCGCCATCAGTATAGTTAAAGATTGGATATGGCACATTCGGACCAACAAAGTACGGCCAGCCAAAGAAACCTGGTTTACGCGCCTGATTCAGCTCATCATAACCTTTAGGTGCAATCTCGCTGTCCTCAACGGCATCCGGACCAATATCGCCCCAATACAACCAACCGGTTTTGCTGTCGATTGATACTCTCCAAGGGTTGCGGTGACCCATAGTGTAAATTTCAGGGCGTGTTTTTGGAGTTCCTTTAGGAAACAAGTTACCCGCAGGGATAGTATAAGAACCATCAGCTTCTGGGTGAATCTTTAATATTTTACCCAATAAACTGTTGGTGTTGGCAGTACCGCGTTGGTCGTCCCAGCTTGACTTGCCCGGGCGCTCATCAGTTGACGACGAAAGCAGGGCGCCGGTGTTGTTACCAACGGCTAAATAAAGGTCATGCTTGGCATCCCAGGTCATACCACCGCCGGTGTGGCAGCAAACCTCACGTTGTGTAGCAAATTCTAATACTGTTTTTTCTGAACCTTTTACCAGTGCATCGTTCTCGAATTTCCAACGGGTAAGCATCCATTTTTTTTCTGTGGCATGCGCATAAAAGGTGTATATAAAATGATTTTTGTCGAAATCAGGATCAACAGTTAAACCCAATAAACCTTCTTCGGCCTCGGTAACTTTACCTGTTGCGCTGGTATATTTGGTATTAACCGGCAAAGTGGCAACGGTTTTAGTGATTTTGGTGATAGGATCAAACAACTTGATGGCACCTTTACGCTCGCTTATCAGCACACGGCCATCGCTCAATACCTCAAAGGTATTAGGTTCGTCCAGTTCGCCGGGGCGGGTAAGCGTTACCGGGGTAAAGCGGCTTTCATCGGGTTTCTTCGGATCATCGTTCACAAACGATATCGCTCCTATACCCAACAATGCTATAGCAGATATTTGAATAATGAATTTTTTGCTAAACATGATAATTTCTACGGGATTTGTATACGGGCGGTAAATATAGCAATTGCGCCGTAACACTTCAACGCTTATTTGCTGCGGATATTGGTAAAAGACCGTTTGTAAGTAAAATGTTATGATTTATATCATACTAAAATGCCTTGTCAATTCAATAAAATTAAAACAACCATTATCGGCACAGTAAAATTAATTTCAAAGACAATAATCAATAGTCCAAGCTAAAAGCCTTTTTTACACAACCAGTGGTGGTAAATCAAAAATGTTGATAAGTTTTATTTTAAACTATAGTTAAATAAACTGTACCTTTAAAATATACCTAAACCTATTAAACCTATGAAACGTACAAAACTAAAAGTTCGGAAAATGCAGGTAGATATTCAGGATGCGCTCCTAAATGAGCTTGAGCACGCTAAGGCGTTTTTATTAATCCAGGAAGAAGATATTGAGCAAATCAAAAAACGGTTAAAACAATTAACCGCAAGTCAGCAACAACAATTAATTACTGAGTAAACAGTTAGGTGTTTGCCGTAACACGGCTATTATCTTTTATGGCCCACTCCACCATGGCGGTCATCACAGGTGTCAACTCCTCGCCCGATGGACTTAGTCTGTAAGTAACAAAAGGTGGCACCACCGGCTCGGCTTTTCTTATCACCAAATTATCGGCTTCTAATTGTTTTAGATGCTGTATCAGCATTTTTTCGGTCACCGTCGGGATTGCACGACGCAACTCACTATAACGTTTCGGCCCGTTCATCAATTGATAAAGGATGATGGGTTTCCAATGTCCACCAATTTTATTCATCACATACGTCACCGGGCACAATAGCTCGGCATAAGTTTTATTGATGTTCTGGGTTGAGCTTTCTTTTACTGCTGTCATAATCAATCTTCACTTACTTTGGGGTAAGTACTTGTAAAAAAGTAAGTACAAATATAGCTTTGCCCCCAACAAAAACAAATAAAATCATGAAGATTGTAATCACAGGTTCAACGGGCAATATCAGCAAGCCCTTAACCGAAACATTAGTAAAAGCAGGACATACCGTAATTGTTATCAGCAGCAATGCCAATCGTGCCGATGATATAAAAGCTTTAGGCGCTACCCCGGCAATTGGCTCGGTAGAAGATGTCGCATTTTTAACTCAGGCCTTTAAAGGTGCCGATGCTGTATATGCCATGGTACCGCCAAACTTTGCAGCTGCCGAATGGAAAAACTGGATAGCCGGCATTGGTCAAAATTATGCAGATGCTATTACTGCCAACGGAATTAAAAAGATTGTTCATTTAAGCAGCATGGGTGCTCACCTCGAAGATGGGGTGGGCCCTGTAAGCGGCATTCACCGTGTGGAAGAGATTTATAATAAATTGGATGACGTCGCCGTGAAACACCTGCGTCCGGGTTATTTTTATACTAACTTTTATGCCAATGTGGGTATGATCCAGCATGCAGGCATCATCGGCAGCAATTATGCCGCAGATACCTTGATGGTGCTGGTGCATCCTATTGATATCGCAGCAGCGGCAGCCGAAGAACTGCAAAGCGACTTCACCGGCAAAAGCGTACGTTATATAGCCGGCGATGAGAGAACTGCCGGCGACATAGCCCAAGTTTTAGGCGCCACCATCGGCAAGCCGGAACTACCTTGGGTTGAGTTTAGCGATGCCGACAATACCAGTGGCATGATTGGTGCAGGTTTGCCTGAAGAAGTAGCGGTAAACTACACAGAAATGGGCGACTCTTTACGCACAGGCAAAATGATAGAAGACTACCTGCAACACCGACCAGCCTTGAGTAAAATTAAATTGGAGGATTTTGCACAAGAGTTTAAGGGGGCGTTTTAATATCCCCCCAAACCTTTCCCGAGGGGATGGTTTTTGATTTCTTTGTTAGTGTAATAAAAGTCTCCCCTTTGGGGAGATTTAGGGGGATGAAATTCGCCCAAAAAAGCTAAATTTGCTGTTATCATGAGCGAAGAAAGATCATTAAATTTTATTGAAGAGATAGTTGAGGAAGATTTAGCCAGGGACGTTAACGACGGCCGGGTTTTAACCCGTTTCCCGCCAGAGCCTAATGGCTATTTGCATATTGGCCACGCCAAGTCTATTTGCTTAAACTTCGGATTGGCGAAAAAGTACAATGGCAAAACTAACCTGCGCTTTGACGACACCAATCCAACTAAAGAAGAAACTGAATACGTTGATAGCATTAAAGAAGACGTAAAGTGGCTTGGTTTTGATTGGGCCGACGAGCTTTATGCCTCTAACTATTTTGAACAGTTATATGATTTTGCTGTTCAGCTTATCAAAAAAGGGCTGGCTTATGTGGATGACAGCACTGCCGAAGAGATTGCTGCACAAAAAGGCACCCCAACCGAACCGGGAACACCGAACCAATATCGCAGTCGCAGTGTTGAAGAAAACCTGCAGCTGTTTGCCGATATGCGTGCCGGTAAATATCAGGACGGTGAGAAAGTACTGCGTGCCAAGATTGATCTGGCTTCGCCAAATATGTTGCTGCGCGACCCTTTAATGTACCGCATTAAACATGCGCACCACCACCGTACCGGCGATGCCTGGTGCATTTACCCGATGTATGATTTCGCACACGGGCAGTCGGACGCTATTGAGCAGATCACGCACTCACTCTGTACGCTGGAATTTGTTCCGCACAGACCGCTGTATGATCTGTTTATTAAAGAGTTGGAGATTTTCCCATCAAAACAGTATGAGTTTGCCCGTTTGAACATGACCTATACGGTAATGAGCAAGCGCAAGCTGTTACAATTAGTGACTGATGGCCATGTTGAAAGCTGGGACGACCCACGCATGCCTACTATCAGTGGTTTACGCCGTCGTGGCTATACCCCTGCTTCCATCCGCGAGTTTTGTGAGCGCATTGGTGTAGCTAAACGCGATAACATGATTGACGTGAGCTTGCTGGAGTTCTGCATCCGCGAAGATTTGAACAAAACCGCTTGGCGCCGTATGGCCGTGCTGGATCCGATAAAGCTGATCATCACCAATTATCCTGACGGGCAAACAGAAATGCTTCACGGAGAGAACAACCCAGAAGTTGAAGGTGGCGAAGGCAGCCGCGACATCCCTTTCAGCAAAGAGCTGTGGATTGAACGCGAGGACTTTATGGAAGAGCCGCCAAAGAAATTCTTCCGCTTGGGTGTTGGCTTGTCGGCGCGCTTAAAGCACGCCTACATTGTTAAATGTGAAGACTTTAAGAAAGACGCCAATGGCAACGTGACCGAAATTTATTGTACTTACATCCCTGAATCAAAATCAGGCCATGATACCAGCGGCATTAACGTAAAAGGCACCATCCACTGGGTGAGTGTACCACACGCCAAAACTGCTGAGGTAAGGTTATACGACCGTTTGTTCAAAGTTGAAGATCCATCAAACGAAGACGGCGATTTCAAAGAATACCTGAATCCGGATAGCTTGCAAATATTGCCAAGCGCTTATATAGAACCTGATTTGGCTAATGCCATCCCGGGTAAAGGCTACCAGTTTATCCGTAAGGGCTATTTCACTTTGGATAAGCACTCAACTGCCGATAAGCTGGTGTTTAACCGCACGGTGGGCTTAAAAGACAGCTGGAAGGCCCCCCAGCCCCCTAAAGGGGGAGCTTAAACGAGGCTTCTATAGTTAGTTATAAAAAGAAGACCTGTCATCTCGAGTGTTAGCGAGAAATCTATACACACGCTAAGCACGGCGTGAATGTCAATGTATAGATTTCTCGCTAACACTCGAGATGACAGGTCTTTTTATTTTACAAGCCATCCCTTCCCCTTCAGGGGGTTAGGGGGTTCAATACTTCTGATACACATTATACAACACATTCAAATCCAGCTGACTTAGCTGTGCTGTGCTGTCATCCTGTACAAAATGGCGTTTAAAAGCTATTACGGCGGCATTGAGATCTGACGTATCGTAGCCTATTAGCCTGAGGGCCGTTTTATAGTCGAAATTTTGCGGGGCAACTTCCAGCACATCATCACTCCAGTAGCCAAAGCCATTTGCCGCCAAAGTTTTCCAAGGAAATAGCGGACCCGGATCGGGCTTCCGTTTTGGGGCGAAATCCTGGTGACCGATGAAATTGGCGGTCGGGATATTGTAGGTCTTTTTGAGTTGCGCAAGCAGTTGTAAAAGGCTCTTAACTTGCAGATCTGTGAACGGTTCTGACCCATTGTTGTCTATTTCTATCCCTAACGATATACTGTTCATGTCAGTAACACTACCCCATTTACCCACACCTGCATGGTTAGAGCGCAGATAGTCGTTTACCATGTGGTAAACTTTGCCGTCCTTACCAATAACATAGTGCGCGCTCACCTCGGTACTCTTGATGGTAAAAGTGCGGATGGTTTGTTGCACCGAATCTTGCGCTGTAAAATGGATGATGACATAGTTAGCCTTGCGGATACCAAAATTGGTTGAGCCCACCCACTCAGACGGTGTCTGAATCAAGCCTGTACTATCCATCAACACCGAAGGTTGCTGTTGTTTAACCAGCCCCAACAGCGAGTCGGTTTTGGCGGTATAAATGCTGTCGGTAATAAAATGCGGACCGCGTACTACCGGCGCCTTGCCGGCAGCGGTAGTCGCTTTTTTTACTTTAGGCGAGCAGGCAGCCAGTAACAGGCCGACGGCCGATAACAAAATATAAACAGATGGGGAGTTTTTGCGTCTTACCATTTAGCTAAATTATGTTATTAGGCCATTATTGCACAATATCGCAAGGATATTACATTTCGAGGCCATATCCGATTTAGTAGAAAGGTTTAAATTATTGATTAAACGCATTGTCGTCCATATCAGTATTTGCGAAGGTGTTGCCCTGGCTGATATCGCCGGTATCAAAACCTTTTTTGAACCAGTAAGCCCGCTGGGCGCTGGTACCGTGAGTAAAGCTGTCGGGTTCAACCCGTCCCTGGTATTTTTGTTGCAGTCGGTCGTCGCCTATCTGGTGGGCGGCATTCAATGCCGAATCAATATCGGCCCGCTCAATGACGATATTGTTGTAATGATGCAGATTTTCATAGTGCGCCCAAACACCGGCGTAAAAATCGGCTTGGAGTTCGAGTTTAACTGATAGCTTATTGTAATCACGCTCGCTTAGGTTTTGGCGCGCCTCCTCCATCTTTCGGGATACGCCTAACAGGTTTTGTATGTGATGGCCCACTTCATGCGCTATAACGTACGCCCAGGCCGACTCGCCCGGCGCGCTGAAGCGATCCTGCAGCTCATGAAAGAAAGACAAATCCAGGTAAACCTTACCATCTGCAGGGCAATAAAACGGACCGGTTGCCGATGTAGTGAAACCACAGCCCTCGGCATCTACAGCATCGGTAAAGGTATGTAATATGGGATGCTGATAAGTTTTACCCATACTGCGAAATATGCTATCCCAAACAACCGTAGTCCCCTGGAACACCACACGTGCAAATTGTTTTTCGCGACTTTCGCCACCACCAGGCATGGTATTAATCTGCTGCGAATTTGGCGAATTTCCACCGCCCGTATTGAGCAATTGCGCGGGATTGATGCCCGTAAAAATATAAATAATAGCGCCGATAAGCCCTACAATACCGCCGCCAAACAGCAACCCGCGGCCACCACCACTGCTGCTGCCTTCTTCGTAGTCGTTGCTTTCGTTACCTTCCTGCCACTGCATAAAATTTCTGTTTTGGTGATTTGATTAACAGCCCCCGTACAATTATTGTTTGATTACAAATAACTTAACCACCATTGTTTATGTGTGCGTTTATAATTCATGAACCAGCGGCACGGGAAGTATAAAACAGTAACAATACAAAACCAAACTACATAAACCCAAGGCAGGCTAAGGCCGCCGGGAGCGGGTCCGGGAAGTACGCTATTTGGCAGTTTAATAATATGCCCGAGTACAATTGCCGTAAAATGGATCAGGTATAAATGCAGTATATAATAAAATAGCGGTACACGGCCAAACACAATCAGTATATCCGTTAGCTTATTGCTTTTACCCTCAATAAACGCCAGGAACAGCATACCGGGGCCAAGTGTGATCAGCAGGTAATCCAACGATGGCGGATATTTAGAAACATTAATAAATGATAATATGGTGCGATGGATATTGCCCTGCCAGGTCCACATTGCCCTATCGCCATAAATATTAAAATATCTGATCAGCACAAATAATAAAATAGAGCATGTGCCTAAAATAATCAGGATGCGCTTACGCTTATTGACATTAATAGTAAACAATTTACCAAAGGCATAGCCCGCGGCCATGACACCCACCCAGGGTATCAGCGGATACATGATAAAAACGTCAGTACCTAACAGGTGTGCCATGGACTGTACATGGAGAATGGTCCACAAGGTACGTTCGCCGGCAGGCATGGCAGCCATGCTAACGTTGTCAAAAGCATCATGACCAAATATTAATATCAGCCCCACGGCACCCACAACCGGCAACGGCAGGTACACTAAAAGGCCCAATATCATCATGCTTATACCAATTACCCATATTACCTGTAAAAATACGCCCAGGCTCCAGCCCCAGCCCGCACGTACTATGGTTAGCTCCAATATCACCAGCCACAAGCCACGCGATAGTAGAAACTGAGAGGCCTGCGTTTTAGTCTTTCCGCGGTTAAGCGACAGGAACGCGCCCGTACCTGCCAAAAACACAAAGGATGCCGCACAGTAATGAGTAATAAAGCGGGTTAAAAATAATACTGTCGATGCCCGGGTTAAGTCGGTCGGGTCAAAGCGCCCGGCATAAAAGAAATCGCGGGTATGATCAATCGCCATGAGGCACATTACTATGCCGCGCAAAATATCGATAGAATCGATACGCTTTTTAGGGGATTCGGCTAGCAGATTCATGATAATAGTTTGATGAAACTAACTTACATATAATCTGTCGATTATTATATATCTGCACAATCAATTGTCTATAAATAATTTAGGCATCCAGCAAAACAGGATGCCTAATATCTATATTCATCGTAGAGACGCGATGCTTCGCGTCTGCTATGCGTATTTCCTAAATGCGGACATTTGTAAACGTCACAAAGACGCGAGGCATCGCGTCTTCACATTCGTCCTATTCATTCTTTGCGGTATTATGCGCAAACTCAAACGGCACAACCACCTTAAAGCTAATATTGCGGCCCATGTTGAAGATTCCACGCTGTACACCCGGCGCGGTTACCGCGTTGTCAAAGTATTTCAAACGGCTCATGTTTGATTGATAGTTCACATCGCCAAGGTTGGTGCCTTCAATAAACAGCTGTAAAACTTTTCGGCCTTTTGAGTTTACCACGTCACCACCTACGCCTGCGCTTAGCAGGTTATAACCTGCAGTATAGGTTTCTGTGCCGTAAGCAGAGAAGAAACGATCTTGCGCATTGTAGTGGTCAAAACCCACAAAGGCGTAAAAGTTTCTCACTGCCGAAAAGCCTTTAGCAAATGTTCCACGCAATTCTGAGTGCGTATGCAATGGTGGTATAAATGGCAGATATTTCAGGCTATCGGCTACTGTACCACCGTTACCCAGATTTTTGCCATAGGTAAGCGCCATGTTGTTTTCAAAATGCAGCCATGATGTGGGGTGGATGTCTAAATTAAATTCGCCACCGTTAATACGCGCCTTACTTTGGGTATACGTAAAGATGGTATACAACGGATAATTAGGATTAATAGCCGGGCTGCCATCCGGGTTTAACACCTGTTGCTGGTAGATGTAGTTTTGAATGTTATTGTTAAACAGCTCTACACTGGCCGACACATTTGGCAGCGAAAGAAAAGCACCGATATCTTCCTGAACACTAAACTCTGGTTTAAAGTTAGGGTTACCGGTATGATAGATCTGCGAACCCGGGTCAGGGCCATTAGCTGACAACTCGGCAATGCTTGGCGCTCTGAAACCGCGCGACACGTTAGCTTTCAGCAAAAACTCAGGCGAGAAATTATAAGTAGCCCCCACGCTGCCTGAAAAACCGGTGAAGGTTTTATTTAGCGCTGCAAATTGCTGGATTACGCCGTTGGCGGATGCCGGGTTAGCGCCGGTATATAGCTGCGGATATTTGTTATTCAGCGTATCGATATAAGCTGCCTGACCGTTGAATGAGCGATAATCATAACGGGCGCCTGCTGATAAGTCCAATCGGCCAAAGCTCTTTTTAACCACCGCAAACGAACCAACATCAAACTGGTGGTAAGCCGGAATAGGGAAAGCGGTAGCGTCACCAATAGTGTTGTTTTGGTACTGACCGTTAATGCCGAAGGTCGTTTCATAACCATCGCCAAAAGTTTGGTTGTACTTAAAGTCGTATGTATAGGTAGACAGGTGCAAGTTCAAGCCGGCGACATCGCCATCCTCAGGGTGAGTAAACTCGCGGCGGTGACTAAATTGGTAACCCAGGTTCATCATCAGGTTGGCGCCATTACCCAGTATAAAATTACTGTTGTTGTAAATACGATATAGCTGCACGTGCTGATGCAGCACCGGCACTGCGTATGAATTCAAGATACCATTTGGAACAATAGGACGAAAAACATCGTCCTCAGTAATTTGCCGGGTAAACTTGCGGCTTACTGAATCGCGACTACCGTCAGGGATAGCTTGTTCGTCATCAAACAACGAAGCATGGAAATAAGAGTACCCCCATGACCGGTTCAGGCCTACCATTAGCCGGGCGTCGCGCTCTTTGTAGTTGGTACCATAAACGCGGCCGTCGTGCTGATTTTGATAGTCTTTTGATTCTTTAGCCGATAGGATAGTTCCCCATATCAGGCCATTATTGTTGCCTTGTAGTCTTAACGAGTTGTTGATGGCGCCGGCGTTAGTTCCGTACGATCCCATTATCGAACCAGATATAGAGCCCTCTGGTACCGGCGGCGGCGAAATCAGGTTGACTACACCACCAATAGCGTCCGATCCGTAAGTTAAACTCGCAGGGCCCTTGATCACCTCTACCCTGTCGATCGAGTTTTGGTCGACTTCAACACCATGCTCATCGCCCCATTGCTGTCCCTCCTGCCGTATGCCGTCCATCAAAGTGATCACACGGTTATAACCCAGGCCATGAATAAACGGCTTAGAAATATTCGGGCCGGTAGTTACCGCACTTACACCCGGTATATTGGCAATCATATCAATAACGTTACCTGCGGCAGCATGCTGGTCGATAGCCAATTTACCCATAGCAGCCATGGGTATGGGGCTACGCTTAATTTCGGTAGCACGGCTTACGCCGGTCACCACTACTTCGCCGGCCTCAATAAACGAAGCTTGCAATTGAATATTGATAACTTGGTTTTTGGAGAAATCAACCTTCTGCACAACACCGGCATAGCCTACGCAACTAGCCTGTACCAGGTAAGTTCCGCGGCGAATGTTGCTTAAAGTAAATTTGCCGTTGGCGTCGGTTATAGTACCCGTCTTTAAATCGGGGATACTAATAGTTGCGCCTGGAATGGGTGAGTTATCTTTTTTATCAGTTACCGTCCCCGTTACGGTAGCAGGTGCGGGGTCGGCGGCTTTTGTGTATATAGTATTGGCCAGCAAAACAAACAGCAGGCTCAGTATTTTAAGGTAAGACTTCATTTCAAATTTTATATTGGCAGGTCCTTTCAAACTTGATTGGCGCATACCGGTTGCTCTAAAATGTTAATTGAGATAAGATCGCTGAACCAATAGATTAATTGGCGCGATGATGGTTTAACAAGCAGCTGTAACCGGAGGCGCCCGGCCAGCCGATAAGACCAATGCAATGCTTACAAAATCATAACTGCAGGCCTTGTAAAAATGCTTTGTAACAATATTAGGACCAAAATAAACGTAGTGGTTAATTACCGCATTTATATGGTGCATCGCGTCGCAAACTGAACATTTTTCCTGCAACGTTGCGCGTGGGATGTAAAGCTTTTGAGTTTTGGTTTTTGCAGTAATGCGCGCAAAAATTTTATGCTGGTGGGTATAAACAACGTATTGTCCGGCTATAAAACTGAACAATATCGCCCATGCGAAAAAAATATTTACCCTGTTTTTTTTCAAAATAAGCAGATGCTTTTTCTAAACTAAGCGCAAAATTAAGCATAAAAACCAAAAATCAACACACAAAAGCAATATTGTTGCAAATACAACTATTTTTTGTGTTCAATTAGCGGCTGCTTCGGTGTATATTTGTGGTTATGACACCGGCAGAGATCAACAAAAAATGGAGTGACTTACAAGAGCGTATTGCCCTTGATTTTGACAGCGACAAGCCTGATGTTAAAGTGATGCTATTTCTAATTGGCGTGCAGGAACTGGGCCAGGGCCCTCGCAAATTCACCAAGCGCCAAAAGGAAGAACTGATGCACATTGCCACTTGCAAACTCATGAGCATGATGGGTTTTTATGAGCTTGAGGGACAGGACCAGGACGGCTGGCCACATTGGAAACTGGTAAAGACCATACCCAACTATACATTACTTGAACAGGAGCTGCTCATCAAATCGCTCATTGTAAATTATTTCGAAGAAGAAATAAACTAACACATGAAGAAACTATTTACCCTGATTATTTTACTAAGTGCAGCGACGGCATTTGCCGGTCCGCCGAAGAACCAGTATGTGCGGATTAGCACTGCATATGGCGCCTGCATTATCCGTTTGTATAACGAAACCCCCAAACATCGCGACAACTTTATCAAGCTTGCCAAAAAAGGCTTTTACAATGGCACGCTGTTTCATCGCGTGATACAGAACTTTATGATTCAGGGTGGCGATCCGGATTCCAAGGATACTACCAAAAACAAACCTGGCAAAACGCTGGGCGACGGTGACGTAGGTTATACCATCCCCGCCGAATTTAACGACAGCCTTTACCACAAGCGCGGTGTGTTGGCTGCTGCCCGCGATGATAATCCCGCAAAAGCCTCAAGCGGATGCCAGTTTTACATTGTAGAGGGTAAACGTTTTACGGATGATGACCTGAATAAACTCATCTATACCCGCCGCATGGGTCGTCCGATACCTGTGTCGCAGCGCGAGATATATGAAACCGTTGGAGGTGCGCCGCATCTCGACCAAAATTATACTGTCTACGGCGAGGTAGTTACCGGCATTGATATGGTCGACCTGATTGCCGCCGTGAAAAAAGATGCACATGACCGCCCATTGGTAGATGTGCCAATGACGGTTACCGTACTTTCGAAAAGCGAGTGTAAGGCATTAGACAAGCTACTGGAACTGAACCAAAACAAATAATCAAATTTATTAATAAAAACCCTCCTTTAGGGGTTAAGGGACATGAAGATCATTACCTACAACGTCAACGGTATCCGTTCGGCGATCAATAAAAACTGGCTGGCCTGGCTGCAGGCAACTAATGCAGACGTGGTTTGCCTGCAAGAAATTAAAGCTACTCCTGATGTACTGACAGACCTGCACCTGGTTGAAGCGCTGGGCTATCAGCATTACTGGTATCCTGCCGAAAAGAAAGGATATAGCGGCGTGGCCATCCTAACCAAACACACGCCGAAACACATTGAGTATGGCTGCGGTATAGCAGATTTTGACCGCGAGGGCCGTAATATTCGTGTCGATTTTGACGATGTATCGGTTATGAGCGTTTACTTCCCTTCAGGTTCAAGCGGCGAGGAGCGGCAGGCCTTTAAATTCAGGTTCCTGGATGAGTTTGGTAAATATCTAACCCTGCTAAAAGTGGATTGCCCTAAACTGGTGATTTGCGGCGACTACAACATCTGCCATCGCCCTATTGATATTCATAACCCAAAATCGAATGCTAACTCTTCGGGCTTCCTTCCGGAGGAGCGTGAGTGGATGGAGAATTTTATTGAGTCGGGGTATGTTGATACGTTTCGCCATTTAAATAAAGAACCACACAATTACACCTGGTGGAGTTTCCGCGCCAATGCCCGCGCCAAGAACCTGGGCTGGCGCATTGATTACGCCATGGCGAGCAAAGAATTGGAAGAAAACATTAAACGAGTTGCTATTTTACCTGAGGCAAAACATTCAGACCATTGCCCGGTATTGCTGGAGTTGGAATTTTAATTTCGCTGTGGAGACGGGACGCAAAGTATTGCGTCTCTACGTCCACATACCTTATATTTGACAATATGAGAACCCGAATCCTTTTATCCTTATTAATTGCCTGCAGTGGTTTGGCTTGCGCGCAGGATAACGCCGTGAAAAAGATTGCAGAAGTTAATCCGCCGGATGTGGCGTTGGCGCCGCTGCGCTACTTAGCGTCCGACGAATTAATGGGTCGCGGCATAACCCGACCCGAGATCAATATCGCAGCACAATACATTGCCGACCAGTTTAAAAGTTTCGGCGTAAAAACCGTAAACGGCGCAGATGGCTATTTCCAGAACCTTGAACTATGGACGCTTATTCCGGGCGAAAAAGGCAGTGCAAGCATTGGTAAACTGAACTTTGCCTTGGGTAAAGACTTTGTGCAAGTGACGCCGACAGATGCCAATTTAAATTCGCAGTTGATCTATGCAGGTCACGTAAACGAGACCGATCTGGCTGGTATGAACGTGAAGAATAAGATTGTTCTGGTGGATATGGGGTCTCAGACCGATGGTACGGCTTTTAGAAAAGACTTTCGTGAGCTGCCTGCGTTCCAGGCATCGTTAATCAAAAAAGGAGCTATGGCGTTGGTGGTTCGTTTTATAGGCAAGGCGTCTGCATGGAGCAACGTCTCAGCGCGTTATAATGGCACCCGCTTGCAAGCACCTGATGAGGTTACAGGTTTAAATACCTTCATTATCAACGATACGCCTGAACTACAGGCACTGCTTACCAAAGGCTATACCGGCGAAGCTAACTTTACAGTATCGGGTACAAAAAGAAGGTCGATTGCACTTAAAAATGTGATGGGCTATGTTGAAGGTACTGACCCCAAATTGAAAGACCAGTATGTACTGCTTACCTCGCATTATGACCACCTGGGTGTTGGCAAACCAAAAATGGAAGAAGGCAAACTGGACAGCATTTACAACGGCGCTCGCGACAATGCCTCTGGCACCACAGCCGTGATTGATGCGGCACGTTACTTTGCCAAATATCCACCGGCGCGGTCGATGCTATTTATTACCTATACGGCAGAAGAAAGTGGCGAAATAGGCAGTAACTATTATGCAGTTCACCCTATTGTTCCGCTAAAAAATATCGTTTATAACCTGAATATTGACAATGCCAGTTATGACAACACCGACCTGATATCGCTGGTTGGCCTGGGCCGCACTACTGCTGACGAAGATATTAAAATGGCCTGCGCAACCTATGGCATGACAGTAAACGGCGACCCAACAGGCGGCCAGTTGTTTTATCAAAGCGACAACTACCCGTTAGCTAAAAAAGGTGTACCCGCCCCTACTTTTAGTTTTGGTATGAAAAGTTTTGGCCCTGAAGTATTTAAACGTTATCACCAGTTAAGTGATGAAGTTGGCAATATGGACATGAAATACATGATGAAATTTGTGAGCGCCTACATTTTGGCGGCCCAAAATATCGCCAACGATCCGCAAACCGCCACCTGGACCAAAGGTGATGAATTGGAAAAGGTGGGGCAGGCGTTATACGGTAAATAATAATATCCGCGATACACCCTCACTGTCATATTGAGCGATAGCGAAATATCTTATACGTTTGGCAGGCATGGCGTATAAGATCCTTCACTACGTTCAGGATAACAAAAAAAGAGACGTAATACTTTGCGTCTCTTTTTTTTCTGGCTCGCGACGATGTGGTTGAGATGAGACGCGAAGCATCGCGTCTCTACAAGGTAGGGAATTTCAATATCAAATTTGGATCGGGGATATTTTGGAGACACTTCTCTTTTTCAGAAAACCGGGCTACACCGGGATAATCGCCAACCATACCTTCCATATCAAACATTAATTGAAAATGCAGGTGCGGGGGCCAGTGGCCATTCTCTTCTATATCGCCCAATCGGGCTATTTGTTGATTTTTGGCGATGGGCCGACCGACGGCAAGAACGCTCAGGCTTTCGCGGCTTAGATGGCCGTAAAGCGTGTATAATGTCAATCCATCGAGGTTATGTTGCAGAATGATGGTCGGGCCGTAATCGCCAAAATTATTGTTTTCTTTAAAACTGTGGACGGCGCCATCCATTGGTGCATAAACCGGCATACCAGCTTCGGCCCAGATATCCACCCCTAAATGTAAACGGCGCGGTTCGTCGTCTGTATTAAAGAGCGGGCTGCGGGCATACAGCGTTCGATGCTCCATATACCCCCCAATACCGTACCGGCTGCCGGTTTCATCTAGTTTTTTATTGATCCAGATGCTAAAGCTTGCGCTATCGGTTATGGTATCAATATCGAGCTCAGTATTGGCCGATGTAAAATCGAAAATATAAAGCTTATCTGCACCGGGATCATAATCAACCACCTTACCTATAGCAGTTGCATTTGCTTTGATCCAGGCAATTAGCTGATCGGTGCGGCTCATGAAAATTTGAGATAAGACGCTTACTCGTTTCCGTGCTGGCTATCTTCGCGATGTATTTTATCGAAGATCTTTTCCATACGGTCGACATACTCACTGGTGTCGTCCACAAAAAACTCCAGCTGGGGGATAACCCTTACCTGGTCTTTAATGCGGGCGCCCAGTTTATAGCGTATCTCTGAGGCATGCTGCTTTACGGTTTGCAGCGCCTGGGTGACATTGGTGTTATTAAAGAAACTCAAAAACACCCTCGCGATTGCCAGGTCGGGTGTAACCCTTACCTTGGTGATGGTCACCAGTGTATTTGGTAAATAGTTCATACCCTCGCGCTGAAAAATAGCAGCAAGATCTTCTTGTATTACTCCGGCAAATTTTTGCTGACGTTTTGATTCCATAATAACTGTGATATTTAGTTTAACGCCAAACAGGCAATAGGGTTTGAATTTTAATGTTTGACAATATATCGCTAAAAACGCTACTTGCAGTCGGCAGGTATATCTTTAGTTAATTTTAATACTTTTTTAACCACGATGGTACTGTCGTAAGCAGCAGCATCGCCATTTGCTGCCGATTTGGCTTTGTATCCCTCAACCTCAGTATAAACCGGCGTGCCCGACTGCTCAAAAGTAATCAATTGAGAATACTTTAGTTCTAACTGTGCAGAACTATCCACCGTCCAAAACTGCTTTTGCTTATTGCAATACTGAAATATCTTGGCTCCCGGCGCAAAGCTGTAGGTACCCTTAAAAACTATTGGCGCATTGGGCGTCCCCTGAATTTGAGCCATGGTACCGGCAGAGGTCTCGCCATTTTCGGCTTTTTGGTGGCAGGCGGTAAATACGGCCATCGCCAGTAATAAAACTACAGAAATGTTTTTAACCCGCATATCAGCAAATATTATAGATCCTGTTTAATATCGTCGAGGCCCTTTATGCTAAGTGTTGCACTTATAGCCGATGCAATAACCGAAATGGCCATCACCGTAAAAAACACCATCACAAAATCGCTGCCTTTTATGGCAACGGGGTAAGCATTATTAGGTACGCTCATGCCTTCGACAGGAATCAACCCGAAGGCTTGTTGCAATATACAAAATACCCAGCCTAACACAAGGCCAACCACACAACCAATTACCGATATCATTAATCCTTCGAAAAAGAAAATACCCTGAATAAGGTTCTTTCCCGCACCAAGACTAGTTAATATCGCTATATCTTTTCGCTTGTCGATGACTAGAATAGTTAACGAGCCAATGATGTTAAACGCCGCTATTACTACCACAAAAGCCAGGATCATGAACATGGCCCATTTCTCATAACTGAGTGTGCGATACAGCGCTGTGTTTTGTTCCTGCCGCGTTTTCACGGTAAAATCTTTATCCAGCTTTGCGCGCAATTCGTCCTGTACGGATGCGAGGTCGACCCCTTTTTTCAGATTGATATCGATAGATGAAACGTTGTAGAGCTGTTCAAACAGCTCGCGCGTAAACGCTATGGGTACAATCATCATGTCGTCATCCTCCTGCTGGATAGAGAAAACACCCGATGGATAGATATTACGGGTTATAAACTCATCTGTAGGATTAATAGAATTGACCTTACCCCGTCTCGGCGAAAATATCTGCATGGGGAAGTCTGAATTTCCCACATTGATCATCAAATTATTATGAATAATCACGCCAATAACAGCCGTTGGCGTATTGCTGGTATATAAACTAAATCGTCCTTCAATAATGGCGCTGTCTAAGCGTGGATTCTTCAAAAAATCATCGCTTACGCCCTTTATGCGGCCTATGTAGGTTTTGTTGCGATATTGAATAACTACTTTGTCCTGCAGCTCTTCTGTGTAAGAGAATACCCTGCTGTCATGACGCAGACTGTTAAAAAATGGCGTACGCGGATCGAAAGTTTTGCCCATGCGGGCCTCAATTTTAAGAGCCGGCGAAAAGTTGCTGTTTAATGATACGATGACCTTCTCAAGTCCGTTAAATACCGAAAGCAGGATGATCATGGCCGCAGTGCCAATCAGCACGCCTAACATTGATATCCCCGAAATAATATTCACTGCATGCATTTTCTTGCTCGAAAGCAAGTAGCGGCGGGCTATATAAACGGAGGTATTCATGTTTTATTTGGTCTGTTTGCGTTGCGATAAAGCTTAGCTACCGGTAAAAATAAGCAAAACGCTTTATGCCCGGCGTTATTACACTAAAAAAGGATTAGTCAGCCGTTCGCGCTCAATAGTAGTAGCCGGGCCATGTCCCGGATAAACCACGCAGTCGTTGGGCAATATCAGCAATTTCTGCTCAATGTTGTCTATCAGTGTTCTGAAATCACCGCCGGGCAAATCTGTGCGTCCGATACTGCCGGCAAACAACACATCGCCACCAATCAAAAAATTATCTTTCTCATCATAAAAACACAAATGCGCAGGCGAGTGGCCCGGAGCAAAGATCAGCTTTAGGATAGTGTTGCCAAAGCTCACTGTTCCCTCTTCGCCCAAAAACACATCAGGCACCGGCGATGGCTCATAACGCAGGCCAAACTGCGGCGCATAAGCAACGCCGGCTTCCAGCAAATGCACCTCGCCTTTGTGAAACTGCGGTTTCAAGCCGTACATATCAAAAATGAACTTATTGCCCAGAATATGGTCGATATGGCAATGCGTATTCAACAACAAAACCGGTTTCAGATTATTGTTTTTGATGAAATTCACTACTGCATTTTGTTCGGCGGCGGTATCCATCCCGGGGTCGATAATGGCGCACTCGCCGGTTTCATCATAAACGATATGGGTGTTTTCCTGGAACGGATTATTAGGGAATACTTTTACTTGAGACATGTTGTTGGGTCGTTTTTTTATTTCGGATTTCGGATGTTCGATTTCGGATTGATTTATTTGTGATTTGAAATAATTTAATGAATCGACTAAACTCAGAATTAAAAATCATTTAATTCCGAAATCGAACATCCGAAATCCGATATCATTTCTTCCACTTAAAGCTGCCTATCATCACATCAATATCCTTTTTGATAAAATTCAGGACCGGCTGTATGGAATCAAGGCGGGGTTGTGTGTTAAAATACAAAGCAGCGCGGAGATAGTTTTTTGTGCTGTCGGTTAAATAGAACTGCACAGACGAAGCCGAGTTGCCGCCTATTTCATAATAAACACAGTACACCTTGTCGGCAGGTTTGCTGATGTTTCTTTGCTCTATGTCTGTAGCTTTTACCGTATTTTTGAAGGCAAATCTATGCGCGTCTTCCACCAGCTCATTAAATACTTTTTTTGAGGTGATGGTTTCATAGCTCAAATGCAAAATGCCATCAAACTGCGGGAATTTCATATTGAGCAAATGCGTCATGTTAGCCAGCTTAGGCGGTATGCGGGTTTGCGTATCTTTTTGGATGACGGCGTATTTTGGATACTTGAACGTAAACGGATAATCGGACACAAACTCCTGGTACTCCTTTTTAGGCAGCTCAATGCGGAAGTAACCACGCGGCTTTGGCGCATAATCATGATTGTCGCCGCAGGATGCCAGCAACAAAATGCCCATTATACTTAGTGCAAATATTCTCATGGTTTTTCTTTTGAGTTCCAGATTTCCCATGATTTCTCGGCCTGTAGTATCAGCATTTCGTAACCGTTTTTAGGCACCGCACCTCGTTCTGCTCCGCGGCGTAAAAATTCCGTTTCGGGTGGGTTATATACCAGGTCGTACAGTAAATGTTCGTCGGTTATAGCCTCATAAGGTATCGGCGGGCACTCATTGATGTTAGGATAAGTGCCCAGCGGTGTAGTATTGATAATAAGTTTATGATCTTTAATATGATGCGGTTTTAATTCATTGAACAATAAATTATCGCCATGCGGTTTGCGGGTCACTACCTTGTAGGCGATATCCAAATTCTGCAAAACACATTTTACGGCTTGTGCCGCGCCACCATCGCCCAAAACCAGAGCCTCGGTATGCTGCTCCTTTAATAAAGGGCGCAATGACATTTCAAAACCATACAGATCTGTATTAAAGCCCTCCAGCCTGAAATCATGCCCCCCGACACCTACCTCGCCGCTAAAAGCAGCCAGCACCGGGCTCTCTTTGGTGATACGGATACAGTTTACAGCGCCGGCATTGCGGGCGTCGTGCTCTATCCAATCCAGGTAGCGCAATACATTTTTTTTATGAGGTACGGTAACGTTCAAGCCACACAGATTGGGGTGGACGTCGAGCAGATCCTGCAGATCTTTAATATGTTCCAGCGGATACAGATCATATACCGCGTCGGTAATGTTCTCGTTTGCAAACTTTTCGGCAAAAAACTTTTTAGAGAATGAATGCGAAAGCGGGAAACCGATAAGTCCGTAATGTTTCATGCTGTAATATTAAGAACAAACAACGAGGATTTTAAACTTTTTGTTTAGCGATATTAATTGTAGATCCACATTAATACATGCCTGTTTTGTCTCCGCAATATCGGATCAACCAGTTTCATGGTATTATTGGAAATGGCAGGACAGCCCCAGCCTTCGGGTGTGCCTGAGGGATAAACATCTTTTTCGGGTACCAGTTCCCAGGAATGGAATACTATTTGCCGGCCGGGCGCCTTATTGTTGGTGGCATCCAGTCCCGTTAGGTAATATTTTACATGAACGCCCCAGTTGCTATAGGCCCGGCTATTGATCTGATACCTACCCAAAGCGGTGCAATGGCTACCATCGGCATTACTAAACTCGGGCTTATCGGCCGACCAGATGCTGGCCCAGGGCCACCTGCTGCAGCCATGGCTTACTAAACCAGCTACAGCGATATCGTTCTTTTTAAAATCCCACAATACAAATCGTTTGATGCCCGAATGCAGGCTCATATCAATTAAAATGCAATATTGGGTATCATAGCCTTTCTTGTGGCAAAACACCAAAGCCTCTTTTGCCTTTTGCCGGGTGCGGGCGCTGTCCAGGCGAGGGGTGGCCGCATTTAAATGCAGCGTAAATAAAAATGCCGGTAAAAACATACAAACTGATTTATACATTTTTACCGGCATCTTGTAACGCGGTTAAATATTATCTTCTGCGGCCAAAAACGCGAAGCAGCATCAGGAACAAGTTGATGAAGTCAAGATATAGTGTGAGGCCACCCATCAAAGCATATTTTTTTGAGGTTGCATCACCGTATTCCAAACCTGCGCCGATACGTTTTAACTTTTGAGTATCAGAAGCAGTTAAACCAATGAATACTGCTACGCCAATATAAGCTATAGCCATATCTAAGCCGCTGCTGTGTAAAAACAAATTAACGACAGTGGCTATTATCATACCGATCAATCCCATCGCCATTAATGAACCAAATTTGGTCAGGTCCTGATGAGTGGTATAGCCAGCAATAGCCATTACACCAAAAAGCAAAGACGAGCTTACAAATACGCTAAGAATCGAGCCTGCAGTAAAGTTAAACAGGATAAAACTTAAGCTCATACCGGTTACTGCTGCGTAAGCAACGTACAATAAAGCTAAAACCGGGTATGATAAACGGTTAAGACCAAAACTCATTAAAAGCACAAATGCTAGCGGAGCAAACATTACGATAGTACCTAATCCTGTGTTGCCACTGGTAACAGGATCTCTGAGTAAACTATATAACGATTGATCATTAGCAAACCAGTAAGCGCAAATTGCAGAAATGCCTAATGCAATAAACATCCAGGCAAACACGTTAGCAATAAATTTTCGCGACGCAGCTGCATCGTCTATTTGTATTACGTTTTCGTAAACGTAGTTTGGATTATTATTTTCCATTTTATTCAGAGTTATTAATTATACGAATGTAATAATAGATTTGAGATATGAAACTTGTGATAAGAGAAATTATTACTTCTTACGTCTTTAATCTTCAAATCGTTACATAAACTTAGATTTGAGATATGAGACGTGAAATTTGAGATTTTATTGTCGTCATTAATTTAAATTGACGCTTCTTAGATATAATGACTAAAATATGGTTTAACTAACGCTGGTCTCAATACTCATATCTCACATCTAGTTTAAGCGCTTTGTAAGCTGTTCTTCCACCTTTTTATACAACTGCAAAGGCTTCAGTGACCGCCAGTTCAGTTCGTCCAACTCACCGCCGAAATTGATGTAATAGTCGATATTATTGCGTTTAAACTCCTCGATAACATGCTCGCGGAAGTTGATGCCCGCTATCCAGCCGTCCTCCACATCCTGGAACCATTCTTCATAGTAACAATCGTCAGACGAATGAAAGTTCAGCACATTCTCGCCGATCAGGATAAATTGGTTGATACCGTTGTCTACCATCAATTCTGTTACCTCGCGCTTAAGCAGCATAATATCGTTATTGATAGCATCGTTCCACTCGCCAATAAATTCAATAATGGCGTAATGGCGATCGTAGTCGACAAACAATACTTTCAGATATAATGTGTTTGAACCAAACGAATCCCATTGAGGATGCAGCAGGAAATTGTAAATCTGCTTATCAAACTCAAACTCACTATACTCCGTAGCGTAAAAGGGCGAATACTCGTCCTCTGCTGCGATGTAATCATCCCGCCATTTGTAATATGGTTCTATTTCGTGCATGCTTGATAATTCAAAATTAAAAAGTCAAAATTCAAAAAGTGTTAAGTCTACTTTTCCTTTTGAAGATTATAAAAATCAACCGCTTTGCGTACGCTGCCATGCTCCTGCAATAACTGCGCGGCAGTGGCTTCGTCAAGGCCGGTTTCGGTCATGACCATGTTGGTGCCGCGATGTACCAGTTTATTGTTCGATAGTTGCATGTCCACCATTTTATTACCCTTAACCCTACCCAGCTGTATCATTACGGTGGTGGTAAGCATATTCAGTACCAGCTTTTGCGCGGTGCCGGCCTTCATGCGCGTACTGCCCGTTAAAAACTCCGGACCGGTAACTACCTCAACCGGATAATTGGCTTCAGCCGCTACCGGGCTGCCGCTGTTACATACAACGCAGCCGGTTGCTATTTTATTTTCGTTGGCTTTTTTCAGTCCGCCTATAACGTATGGTGTGGTACCTGAAGCCGCAATGCCCACCAAAACGTCCTTCTCGTTAATGTTATAGGCTTGCAAATCTCTCCAGGCTTGCTCAGCATCATCCTCGGCAAACTCTACAGCTTTACGTATGGCGCCGTCGCCGCCGGCAATGATGCCAACAACCCAATCAAAAGGCACACCGAATGTCGGCGGGCATTCTGAGGCGTCCACCACACCTAGTCTGCCGCTGGTACCGGCGCCTATGTAAAACAGGCGGCCGCCATTGCGCATCCTGTCGGCAACTACGGTAGCCAGCTTTTCAATTTGCGGAATGGCCTTACTTACTGAGATCGCAACAGTCTGATCTTCCCGGTTAATGTTATGGAGTATCTCGGCCACGCTCATTTTTTCGAGGTGGTTATAATGCGAATCTTTTTCGGTTGTGGTTTGCATAATAATCTTTTCGACAAAAATCGGTAAAATAATCGAAACTGGATTAATTATTGGTGTTGATTAACTGCCATAAATCGCATCATAAATTTTACAAATGCATGTGGTTTTTAGTACGATAAATATGAGAAAGCGTGTTAGAGCAATCAGTCTAAATCTGTAGATTTGTGAGAATTTTATGAAGAGGGCAGCTGCAATTATATTCAGGTCGGTTATTCTGGTGTTGATGGGCGTGGCTATTGGTCTTTTTATAAGCGACAATCACATTACTGAACATATCGATTTCAACCCGGACAAAGTATCCAAGGTATTAGAATTGGTGCGCCATAACTATGTCGACTCAGTAAATGTGGACAGCATTGAAGGCAGCACTGTAAACAATTTGCTGCAAAACCTTGATCCGCATTCACTATACCTGCCGCAGCAGCAAGCCAGTAGCATTAACGAGAAGTTAGAGGGTGGTTTCACCGGCATTGGTGTTGAATATGTTTTGCTGCGCGATACCCTGGTAATTACACAAGTAACCCCATACGGACCAGCCTACAATGCCGGCCTTCGCCCGGGCGATAAAGTGCTGGAGGTTGACCATAAAAGTTTTGCAGGCACCCATTTAAATACTCAAAAGGTGAGTAAAGCTTTTCGTGGCGCCAAAGATTCGCAATTGCTGATGGCCGTAACGCCTGCGGGCAGCAAAACCACCAAATTTTACAATATCAAACGCGACCATGTGGACCTGAGTAGTCTTGATGCGGCTTACATGCTTAACCCAAGCACCGGCTACATCAAGATCAGCAAGTTTGCCTCAAATACTGATGCCGACTTTAGAAAAGCCCTGGCTAAACTAAAGGTAGATGGTTTGCAAAAACTGGTGCTGGACATACGCGGCAATGGCGGCGGCTACCTGAATACCGCAACCGCACTGGCCGACGAATTTCTGACCAAAAAACAACTCATCGTATATACCAAAGGTGTACATGAGCCGCGCACCGATTATTTTGCTACCGACTCAGGCAATTTCCAGCATGGTAAACTGGCGGTGCTGATTGACGAATATTCGGCATCGGCCAGTGAGATTTTAGCGGGTGCGTTGCAAGATCTGGATCGCGCAACTATTATCGGTCGCCGTTCATTTGGTAAAGGCTTGGTGCAGGAGCAGTTTCCATTTGCAGACGGTTCGGCGGTTAACCTTACTATCGCCAGATATTATACGCCTTCGGGCAGGTCTATCCAAAAATCATATGCAGGCGGTGCCGAAAGCTATCGTAACGAGCTGGCGCAACGTATGGTGAAAGGCGAGTTATTTTCAGAAGCAATTACCTTAAAGGACAGCATCTTTAAAAAACCAACACACTACCATACCGCACGCGGACGCAAGGTATTTAGCGGCGGCGGTATTATGCCTGACATCTTTGTTCCGGCCGATACTTCGCGCAACACTTATCTGGCGCATCAGCTAAATAATCAGCAATTATTCTCTGCTTACGTGGTAGACCACATGCAGCCGATGTTAAACAAATATACTGCTGATGATTTCATCAAAAACTATAGCGTGAGTGATGCCGATTTGGGGAACTTCATTTTATACGCATCGCGCAGCATCAAAGAAATTGATACCCGCGAAATAATGATGGCAAAAGACGATCTGAAAGCGCTACTAAAAGCATACGCTGCCCGTTTTAAATGGGGCGACGATGCCTACTACAAAACCATCAACGCCGACGACCCGGCCATTAAAAAAGCTATTGAAGCGGTGAATTAATTGCAGACTTATCAGATGTGCAGATGTGCGAATATGTAGATGTGCAAATTGATTGCGAAGTTGATTAATTCTTTTTACATGTCATCCCGACCAAAGGGAGAGATGACATGTTATTAATAAAGCATCATCAAAAAAGCATCCGCACATCAAACCTACTTCTGTCTGAACCACACCTGCACCGGCGCACCGCTCAGGTCGAAGTTTTCGCGTAGCTTATTTTCGACAAAGCGATAGTATGGCTCTTTCACATACTGCGGCAGATTGCAGAAAAACGCAAACATGGGCGAAGTGCCTGCTATCTGCGTAGCATATTTGATCTTAACGTATTTACCCTTGGTTGACGGCGGTGGATAGTTCTCAATGATCGGCAACATCACTTCGTTTAGTTTTGAGGTAGATATTTTGCGCGCTCGGTTTTGATAAACCTGATTAGCCACATCAATCACTTTCAACACACGTTGTTTTTCGGTAACCGAGGTAAACACAATTGGTACATCTGTAAAAGGGGCAATTTTTTGGCGGATCATATCCTCAAAAACCTTAACCGTTTTGTTATTCTTCTCGATCAGATCCCACTTGTTTACCACGATCACTATGCCTTTTTTATTCTTCTCGGCCAGGTGGAAGATATTGATATCCTGCGACTCCAAACCTTCAACAGCGTCAATCATTAAAATCACCACATCGGCTTCTTCTAAAGCTTTGATGGTACGCATTACCGAGTAAAACTCAATATTCTCCTTAACCTTGGTTTTTTTACGCATACCGGCAGTATCAATCAACATAAAATCATGACCATACTGGTTATAGTGGATATGGATAGAATCGCGCGTGGTACCGGCAATTGGGGTAACAATATTACGATCGCGGCCTATCAATGAATTTATTATAGATGATTTACCCACATTCGGCCGACCGATGATTGCATACTTGGGGCGGGTATTATCTTCCAAAGGCTCATTGTCGAAATGTTTAACTACTTCGTCCAACAAATCGCCCGTACCAGAGCCAGTCATTGACGAAATGTTGTAGATCTCGCCTAAACCCAAAGCGTAAAATACCGAAGCTTCCGTATGCTGATTGTTATTGTCAACTTTATTCACGACAACAAATACGGGCTTTTTGCTTTTACGCAACAGGCCTGCAATGTCATCATCCAAATCTGTGATACCTGTGGTAACATCTACCACAAACAAAATAACAGATGCTTCCTCAATAGCAATAACTACCTGTTCACGAATGGCAGCTTCAAAAACATCATCAGAGTGTGCTACGTAGCCGCCGGTATCAATAACGGTAAATTGCCTGTCGGTCCACTCAGCCTGGCCATAATGACGGTCGCGCGTTACGCCGCTAAAGTCGTCGACAATAGCTTTGCGGCTCTCGGTTAAACGGTTATATAAGGTCGACTTGCCCACATTAGGCCTGCCAACTATGGCTACTATATTGCTCATTTTGATTTTGGATTTTAGATTTACGAATTACGATTTGTGAAAATCGCCAGCCCTAAATCGATGCAAATTTACGAACCGATAAATCTAAATTCGTAAATCGTAGTTCACTATTATTCGTATCCAAATTTCTTCAGATAGTTTTTCTTGCTGCGCCAGTCGGGTATAACTTTGACAAACATTTCCAGGAAAATTTTGCGCTGAAAGAAATCTTCCATGTCTCGGCGGGCATAGGTGCCTACTATTTTCAGCATTTTGCCGCCTTCGCCAATAATGATATTCTTCTGCGAATCCCGTTCGACAATTATCTCGGCACTAATACGATACAGTTTATCGCCCTCGATGAACGAGGTCACGATTACCTCGCAGCTATATGGAATTTCTTTTTTATACTGCTTTAATAACTGCGCACGTATCATCTCTGATGCAAAAAAACGGTCGTTACGGTCAGTCAGGGCATCTTTATCATAATATGCCGGGTGTTCAGGCAAATTCTCGATTACAAAGTCCATCACGGCCTGCACATTGTGTTTATGCAGTGCCGATATAGCGAAGATGGCTTTCGGATTCAGTTTCTGTTGCCAGTATTCGATCTTTTTCTTCACCTCTTCTTCGCTGCTTTGATCAATCTTGTTAACCAATATACAAAGCGGCGCCAATGAACCTTCCAGTTTTTTGAGGACGTCTTGCTCGTCGTATTCTTCGTAAATGTCAGTCACCAGTAAGATCAGGTCGGCATCGACGATTGATCCCTCAACCGAGTGCATCATGCTTTCATGCAGCGCATAATGCGGTTTGATGATACCGGGCGTGTCAGAAAACACGATCTGGTAATCCTCATCGTTCACAATACCCAGGATACGGTGGCGCGTAGTTTGGGCTTTAGGCGTTATGATAGACATATTTTCGCCCACAAGCGCGTTCATCAAGGTTGATTTACCTGCGTTTGGCTTACCAATGATGCTTACAAACCCAGCTTTGTGACCCATGTTAAATTAATTTAAAATATTTTTGGACTGCAAAGAAACGAATTATATCTTTGCAGTCCAATAAAACGGAGCACAAAACGCTTTTTTAGTATTGGAACAAAACATTTCGGAAGTTATGACCGTTATGTAAAACACAAAAATAGTGCGGGATGGAGCAGTTGGTAGCTCGTCGGGCTCATAACCCGAAGGTCGTAGGTTCGAGTCCTGCTCCCGCTACCGAAACAAGTTAAAAGCCTCAAGTCGAAAGATTTGAGGCTTTTTTTGCTATAATCGATTTTTGATTTACCTGAAGTCACCCAGAAAACATCGCGCCATTTTTGTTTAAATTGCGGTGTGAAAATTATCTATTCCTTTTTGCTTTGCTTGCTGGTTATGCTTAGCACCACTTTGCGAGCCCAGATTCAACCCGACCAGATAAATTTTGTACGCCAAGGCGCGAAACGCATCATATTCGACAAAGATCAGTCGATCACACTGTCGTCATTATCTCCGGAAAAAATCATAAGCCTACCGGTTATGCACCCCGTCACTAATCAAATGACGACGCATGCACAGGTTGTTATCGAAGAAAATAAACTGGTAGTAAAATCAAAGGACGATACAAATACAGCAATCTGGCTGGGTGGTTTTAACCCGTTTGCTACCTATACCATGGATTTGGCCGCAACATTGGGCGATGGCTCAATAGGTTTTGAGTTCACCGATGCCGCATCTTTGGAAAAAGTAATAATTTCTGAAGAGTTTAAAGATAGCCTGGTCACCACAGTTAAGTTCAAATTTTTAAAAAATAATGCTGTTGTAGTTGATCAATCTATAGCCGTCGGAGAAAAAGCGGGCAGGTTAGTTCGTGGTAAAATAATCCTTCAAATGCTGGGCAGCGGATTAGTATTGTATAATCAACCAACAGAGGCATTACCACAGGTTACGGGGCAGTTTGATTTTAATAAGTACATTGACCTGCGTAATAAAACCTATCTTAATTCCTGGCAATCGCGCCTATTGATAGGTGTAAAGAATGGCGCGGCAAAGATCAACAAAGCAGAGGTAGCGCTGACCGCAGGCATGGGGTTTGCCGATATCAGGCCAATAACCTACGAAACCGGAGAACCTATGATAGATCAAGGCCGGCTTTGGTATACGATGTCTATCCGTGGGCGTGGTTTGCCGCATCCCGTACAGGGCGTTTTCAGCCTGAATCCAAGCGTTTTTGATATTAAACTGGAAGGCATTGTAGTTTTCGACCGTAACGACGGGCTGCTGCGCAATGAGGTAGCATCGCATATTTTTTATGACCGCAAGGCCAAAATGTGGCGGGGCGTTACCACAGGCTTCAGTGCCTACGCCAACATAGCGCACGAAAAGAAACAACTGCTCATCATCGAGAGTAGGCACGATCCAAGATTTGGCTTTTCTGTAATGAATGCCCGCCCTTTCCAAATGGTGGGCGACATGGAAGACCCGCAAATATTGTTTGACGATAAAGCCGGCAAATGGCGCATGATAAGTTGCAAAAATCAAGATGGGTATAAAGCCATATTATCGGAATCTGACCATTGGGATAGAGATTATAAGCAAATTGCCGGCCCCGTGGCGCACAATTCAACCGGCACATCTATGCAGCGGATAGACGGTAAGATATTCTGCTTTTCAGGCAGCTCTGAAAATAAGATATATACTTACACCTATCCCGATTTAAAAGCGGCAGGAACGTTAAAGATCGACCTTCCGCCGTGGAATGAAATATCCGGATCAAGAGTGTGGCCAAACGTGGTGGAGTTGCCGGATGGCTATTCGTTTAAATATGTTGCCTTAATGATGGACCGTTTTAACTACCCCGGCCTGCAGGGCCAAAACTGGACTTATGGAGCGCTTTATTTATATCATGGGTATTTAGCCAACCACAAGTCGCAATTAACCCCTTAAGTTGTCGTTTTTGCACGTTTACCGGTAGCTGATAGCGCGGTACCTTTGAGTAAACTAAATCAGAAAACTTATGTCAACTCAAATTTTTGTTAACCTACCGGTTAAAGACCTCAACAAATCTGTGGAGTTTTTCACCAAACTGGGGTATACGTTTAACCCGCAATTTACCGACGAGAAAGCAACCTGCATGATCATCAGCGATACCATTTATGTAATGCTGCTGACCGAACCCTTTTTCCAAACTTTCACTAAAAAGGAAATTGTAAATGCCCACAAGGCTGCAGAGTGCTCTATTGCCCTGTCGGCCGACAGTAAAGATGCTGTTAATGAAATGGTGAACAAAGCCGTAGCAGCAGGCGCTACCATTCCTAATGAAGCCAGCGATTACGGCTTTATGTACCAACACAGCTTTGATGACCTTGATGGCCACCATTGGGAATTTGTTTGGATGAACCCTAATGGAGTTCCTGAGCACCAGGGATAGTAACTCATACCCCGCAAAAGATTAAACATAGTAAATGCCATACAGCTGTATAGCATTTACTATGGAGCGGACTATGTCAAATAAATATTACACAATTATTAACTAATAAAAAGTCCAGAATTTATCCCACTTTTATTTAGAATTTTATACAGAATTATAATTCTAAATAAAAGTGTAAGTTATGTTATCACATCTTAGATCTGTTTCTGGTGGCAGGGCATTGGGTACCGTTGCCTTGATTACACTGGGAATGTTTGCGCAAGCGCAAACTCCCGGCAAAACCAATGTACCGGGCCAAACATTGTTGTCTAACGGTTGGAAAATCAGCCCGGCCGGACGACAATTAGAAGTTGGCGATTTGCCCCTCAATCTGCAGGTTAGCAGCAGCGGCAAGTTTGCGGCAGTTAGCAACAACGGCCAGAGCACACAATCTGTTCAATTGATAGATCCACGCAGCGAAAAATTGCTGGATACGCGTGAGCTTCGCAAATCCTGGTACGGCCTTACCTTTACAGATGATGAACGTCATCTGTACGTAGCAGGTGGTTATGATGGCTTTATCCTTGATTTCCATCTTACCAACAATAGCCTGGGTAATGCCGATACCATTCGCCTGGGTAAACCAACTGCCAAAAAACCTATCTGCCCTACCGGTTTGGCTGTTGATAAAAACAACACCAACCTGTATGCTGTAGCCAAAAGCGATAGCATCTTATATATTATCAACCCGGCAAATCAAACTGTTGCCAAAAAAGTGCAAATTCCGGGCATAGGCTATAGCTGCTTGCTTTCGCCTGATGAGAAAAGCCTTTACATTTCTTTATGGGAAAAAGCAGAGGTTGCCCGTTATGATATCGCTACAGACAAAGTTACAGCCGTAATAGCGACAGGCGATCACCCTAACGAATTACTGCTGAATAAAAAAGCCTCTTATTTGTTTGTTGCTAACGCAAACGACAATACGGTATCGGTTATCCAGACAGCTGCCGGCAAGGTAGTAGAAACCATTTCGACGGCACTTTATCCGGTAAAACTGGCAGGTTCAACTACCAATGGCCTTGCTTTATCGGCAGATGAAAAAACACTATACATTGCCAATGCCGATAACAACTGCCTGGCTGTATTTGATGTTTCATCGCCCGGCAACAGCAAAAGCCTTGGTTTTATACCGGTGGGCTGGTACCCAACCAACGTAAAAGTACTGGGTAATAAAATTATCGTAGCTAATGGTAAGGGCCTTACTTCGAAAGCTAACCCGGGTGGCCCGCAGCCTTTCCAGAAAGAAAACAATGTGGGCGAACACGTCGGCCAAATTGGTAAAAGCAAAGTACAATACATTGGCGGCTTGTTTCTGGGTAGCGTATCTTTCATTGATGCGCCGAAACCTGACGAGATGAAAACTTATACCAAACAGGTTTATGCTAATACACCATTTACTCAAAAAGGCATCATAAATGCTAAAGGCGAAGAAGGCAACCCTATTCCGCATCGTTTGGGCGATAAATCACCT
>Ga0157371_10000747_pt1 | contig 37686 bp, 39 predicted proteins | sample C45metaG_FD_113462 | JGI IMG/M metagenome (GOLD analysis project Ga0157371, IMG submission 113462) | Corn rhizosphere microbial communities from Kellogg Biological Station, Michigan, USA - C4-5 metaG | ecosystem: Host-associated > Plants > Roots > Rhizosphere > Soil | place: USA: Michigan... | reverse complement strand
CGTCCAAAACACTCCTGACCCCGGCAAAACCCACCTTCCAGAGCCCTCTTAGGGGCCCGATCGGCTCAATCTTCACCATCACAGCAACGAACCGCCGCTTCCGCTCAATTACGCAACGGTCCCCTTGTGGGAGAAGGATAGCGGCGCTTGGCAGCTTGCTGCCTAGCAAAGCTTGGATGAGGGGAGCGGCGCTTCAGCGCCGCGCGACCGCTGTGCGGTCGCCCCCTCACCCTTCCCACTCGCTAGCGCGAGCGGGCCCCCTTCCCTCTCCCACAAGGGGAGAGGGAAAGAGAAATCACCCCCCGACCGCCTTCTTCACCTTCTGGAAGAACCCCTGCGTCTGGGGACATTCGTCGCCCGTTTCAGTACAGCGGAATTCCTCGAGCAATTCGCGTTGCTTGGCGGTCAGCCGGGTCGGCGTCTCGACCGAGATGCGGACGACCAGGTCGCCGCGGCCCTTGCCCTGGAGCACCGGCATGCCGGCGCCGCGCTGGCGCACTTCGCGGCCCGATTGGGTGCCCGCTGCCACCTTGACCTCGTGCTGCTCGCCGTCGAGCCCGGGAATGACGATCGATCCGCCGAGCGCCGCCGTGGTAAAGCTGATCGGCGCGTGCGCGAACAAGGTCGTGCCTTCGCGCTCGAAAATTGCATGCCGCTTCACATGGAGGAAGATGTAGAGGTCGCCCGCGGGCGCACCGCGCGGGCCTGCCTCGCCTTCGCCGGTCAGACGGACGCGCGTGCCTTCGTCGACACCGGCGGGAATGTTGACGGTCAGCGTCTTGGTCTTTTCGACCCGACCTTCGCCGCGGCACGACGGGCAGGGATCGGCGATCACCTGACCCGCGCCGTGGCACGACGGACAGGTACGTTCGACGACAAAGAAGCCCTGTTGCGCGCGCACCTTGCCATGGCCCGCGCACGTGCCGCAGGTCTTGGCCGAGGTACCGGGCTTGGCGCCCGAACCGTCGCAGGCCTCGCACATCGCGGCGACGTCGATGGTGATCGGCTCGGACTTGCCGTGAAAGGCTTCCTCCAGGCTGATCTCCATGTCGTAGCGCAGATCAGCGCCGCGCTGCGGCCGGCGCTGGCCGCCCCGGCCACCGCCCATGAACTCGCCGAACACGCTTTCGAAAATGTCGGAAAAGCCAGAGAAATCGTTGCCGCCGCCGAAACCGCCCGGCCCGCCGCCCTGCTGGAACGCGGCATGGCCGAAGCGATCATAGGCGGCGCGCTTCTGCGGGTCCTTCAGGCATTCATACGCCTGACTGACTGCCTTGAACTTGGCCTCGTGATCCTTGCAGCCCCCGTTCTTGTCGGGGTGGTATTTCATTGCGAGCTTGCGATACGCCGACTTGATCGTCGAATCGTCGGCATCGCGCTCGACTTCGAGCAGTTCGTAAAAATCAACTTCGGTGGTCATTTACCCGGCCCCCGCCGACTTTCCCCGCCACCCCCGCCAAGGCGGGAGCCCATCTCCTGATCCTGCCCCGATCGAAGCGAGGGAGATGGGTTCCCGCTTTCGCGGGAATGACGGGTAGAGTCCATCACTTACGCCTTGTGGTCGTCCACTTCGGAGAATTCGGCGTCGACCACATCCTCGCCGCCGGCTTCGCTGCCTGCGGCAGCACCGTCGGCAGCGGGCGAGGCTTCGGACGCCGCCTGCTTCTCGTAGATCGCCTGGCCGAGCTTCATCGCGACCTGGGCAAGCGCGCTGGCCTTTTCCTTCATCGCCTCGGGATCGCCACCCTCGACCGCGGTCTTGGCCTCTGCGATCGCCGCCTCGATCTCGGACTTCAGGGCCTCGTCGACCTTGTCGCCATTATCGGCCAGCTGACGCTCGGTGGTGTGGATCAGGCTCTCGGCATTGTTCTTCGCCTCGGCGCCTTCACGCCGCTTCTTGTCCTCGTCGGCGAAGCGCTCGGCATCCTTGACCATCTGTTCGATGTCGGCGTCGGACAGGCCGCCCGAGGCCTGGATGCGGATCTGCTGCTCCTTGCCGGTGCCCTTGTCCTTGGCACTGACATTGACCAGGCCGTTGGCGTCGATGTCGAAGGTGACCTCGATCTGCGGCACGCCGCGCGGCGCCGGCGGAATGCCGACCAGGTCGAACTGACCCAGCAGCTTGTTGTCCGCCGCCATTTCGCGCTCACCCTGGAACACACGGATCGTCACCGCCTGCTGATTGTCGTCGGCAGTCGAATAGGTCTGCGCCTTCTTGGTCGGGATCGTCGTGTTGCGGTCGATCATCCGGGTGAACACGCCACCCAAAGTCTCGATGCCCAGCGACAGCGGAGTCACGTCGAGCAGCAGCACATCCTTGACGTCGCCCTGCAGCACGCCGGCCTGGATCGCGGCGCCCATCGCGACGACCTCATCCGGGTTGACGCCGGTGTGCGGCTCCTTGCCGAAAAAGTCCTTCACGACCTCACGGACGCGCGGCATGCGGGTCATGCCGCCGACCAGCACCACTTCGCTGATGTCCGACGCCTTGACGCCGGCATCGGCCAGCGCCTTCTTGCACGGATCGAGCGTGCGCTTGATCAGATCCTCGACCAGCTTTTCCAGGTCGGCGCGGGTGATCGTCTCCACCAGATGCAGCGGGGTCGACGAACCGCCTTCCATGCGCGCGGTGATGAAGGGCAGGTTGACCTCGGTCGTCGCAGCCGACGACAGCTCGATCTTCGCCTTCTCGGCGGCTTCCTTCAGGCGCTGCAGCGCGAGCTTGTCGGTGCGGAGGTCGAGGCCTTCCTTCTTCTTGAACTGGTTGGCCAGGAACTCGACCAGCTTGTTGTCGAAATCCTCACCGCCCAGGAAGGTGTCGCCGTTGGTCGCCTTCACCTCGAACACGCCGTCGCCGATCTCAAGGATCGAGATGTCGAACGTGCCGCCGCCAAGGTCGTAGACCGCGATCGTCTTGCCGTCCTGCTTCTCCAGGCCATAGGCCAGGGCCGCCGCGGTCGGCTCATTGATGATGCGCAGCACTTCGAGGCCCGCGATCTGCCCGGCATCCTTGGTCGCCTGGCGCTGCGCGTCGTTGAAATAGGCCGGCACGGTAATGACCGCCTGGGTCACCGTCTCACCAAGATACGATTCGGCGGTTTCCTTCATCTTCTGCAGGATGAAGGCCGAAATCTGCGAGGGGCTGTAATCCTGGCCGCCGGCCTGGACCCAGGCGTCGCCATTGCCGCCCTTGACGATATGATACGGGACCAGCTCGGTGTCCTTCTTGGTCACCGGGTCGTCGAAGCGGCGGCCGATAAGGCGCTTCACCGCAAACACCGTATTGTCTGGATTGGTCACTGCCTGGCGCTTGGCCGGCTGGCCGATCAGGCGCTCGCCATCCTTGGCGAAGGCGACGATGGAGGGCGTGGTACGCGCGCCTTCCGCATTTTCGATCACCTTGGGCTTGCCGCCTTCCATTACGGCAACGCAGCTGTTGGTCGTACCCAGGTCGATACCGATTACTTTTGCCATTGGTCCTCTGTGGCCCCTCAATCAAAATAAAACCCAGCCCGCGCCCCTCACGAGAGGCAGCGCAAGCACCAAATACCCCGGCGATATAGGGGGGGATTCGCTTGCCGCAAGATTGCGTCGTGCCTAGGGATTTCAAGTGTTCCCAAAGTGGGAAGGAGAAGGAATGAAGTCCGCGCTGCTGCTGGTTCCCGCGATCGTCGCTTTGTCGGCCTGCCAACAGCCCAAGGCGGTGTCCGTCGGCAAGGCCTGGATCCGGCTTGCCGCGGTGCCATCCAACCCGTCCGCGGCCTATTTCACGCTGAAAGGCGGTCCCAAGGACGCGACGCTGACCGGCGTCTCGACGACTGCCGCGGTCCGCAGCGAGATGCACGAGAGCATGAACGCCGGGGGCATGATGTCGATGGCCCCGCTCAAGCTCGTCGCCTTGCGCGCAGGCGGCGAGGTCACGTTCGCGCCGAGCGGCAAGCACGTCATGCTCTACGGACTCAAGGCGGCCGCCGGCGGCACCGTGCCGCTGACCTTCACTTTCGCCGACGGCCACAGCCTGACCGCATCGGCGAAGGTGGTTGGCGCGGGCGACCCAGCGCCGGAATGAGTAACCTGGCGTGAGGCAGGAGGTCCGGCCACTGACCGCCGGCGAGATCGACCTCGCGCGGTCGGTGTTCGGCGATGCGATCGATGTCGCATCCGTGCGCGTGGTGCTCGGCAAATGGGCCTTTTTCCAGCCCAGGGGCGTGGTGATGAGCCCGCGCGGTCGAATCCATTTCCATCCGCACGGCACTGCCTATCGCGACGATTTCAGCCATGCCGACCTCGGCGAACAGGGGCTGTTCGTGCACGAGATGGTGCATATCTGGCAGCACCAATCGGGCATCTTCCTGCCGCTGCGGCGCGTTCCCTGGGCGAGGTACGATTACGCCGTGAAGCCGGGCTGGGAATTGCGGAAGTACGGGCTGGAGCAGCAGGCGGAGATCGTACGGCACGCATTTCTGCTGGGCCACGATGCGTTGATCCCGGGCGCGCCGCCGTTGCAGCAGTTGAAGACGATCTTGCCATTCAAGCCTGCAGTCCCCCCTCCCCTCGTGGGAGAGGGAAGAATCTAGCCTATTCCCCTGATCGCGCTAAACTCCGCGCTGACCGGAGGAACCTATGCCACAGACGCTCGACCGTTTCCGTTCTTCGACCTGGGGCTGGTTGCGCGGCACGCTGGCCGGTTGGGGAACGCTGTTGCTGGTGCCGATCGGCGCGGTCGGGACCTTGGTGACGGGCACGCCATTTCCGCTCGGTTTCGTCGCGCTCGCGGCGCTGATCGCGGCAGTCAAATGGTTCCAGAATCTGGCCACGACATACGAAGTGACCGAGGATCGGCTGATCCTGCATCGCGGCATCCTCAGGAAATCGATCGACGAGATCGAGCTCTATCGGATCAAGGATATCCGGATCGACTTTTCGCTGATCAACCAATGGGCGGGAATCGGCACGATCACCTTGCTGTCGAGCGACGAGACCACCGCCGGCCGGCCGTTCGTGATCCGTTATGTCGAACAGGCGCAGGCGCGACGCGAGAAATTGCGCGACCTGGTCAACGCCGCCAGGCGCGCACGCGGCGTACGCGAATTCGATATGGTGCAGGAAGCGACCATGCCCTGAAGGGCATCCGCCGTCAGGCAACCCGGGGCGGACAGCGCGCGTTCAGTCGGTCGTGCGTAAACGCCGGGCGACGATGACCGCAACGATAACCCCCGAACGCCTCAAGGGCTTGATCGGCGCCGCTTTGGTGCAGGCGGCGATCCTGTATCTGCTGATCGCGGGCCTGGTCGTGAATCTGCCGACGATCGGGGCAGTCAAAAACGATCTGCTTGCCTTCGTGCCGCCACCGCCCCCACCTGAGATCAAGGTCGAAACCCAGCCCAAGCCGAGCCACAAGACCGAGGGCAAGGCGGCGCCCCCCAACATCGAGTCGAAGGCGACCGAAGTCACCGCGCCACCAGTGCCGACGCCGCTTGTCCCTCCTCCGCCATTGCCAGCAGCAACCAAGCCGTTCGAGGGCAACCAGTCGACCCAGGGCGCCGCGCCGATCGCTGGGCCCGGCACCGGCGCGGGCGGGATCGGCAACGGCACAGGGAGCGGCGGTGCCGGCGATGGCGACGGGGGTGGCGATGGCGACGGCCGCGAAATCGCGCCGCGCTACAAGAGCGGGCGGCTCAAATCGTCGGATATCCCGGAATCGGCCTGGGAAGCGGGTGTCGAGGGCCGGGTGTCGGTGCGCTATTTCGTCAATGTCGACGGCAGCGTCAGCGACTGCCGGGTGACGCGATCGAGTGGCTATGCCCTGCTCGACACCACCACCTGCCGGCTGATCGAGCAGCGCTTCCGCTACCGGCCCTCGCTCGACGAGAACGGCGCGCCGATCCGCTCGATCATCGTCGAGAACCACACTTGGGTTAATCCGCTCAGGGACGATCCCGAGGATCGGTGATCGAAAGCGCGGATTAGGGCGATTTCAACCGGCCGGGGATTCTACGTAGGTCCCGCAAGGCCGTGGTTAAGGAAAACCTGCGATGCTTGCATCAAATGGCGGCGGATTGAGGCTAGTGAACAGACACGAAGATACGACGGAAGCCGGTCAGTTGTCCGATTCTGATATCGCGTTGCGGCTGGGCATCTACAATCCCAATGGGACGTTCGAGTGCGCGCTGGCCGAAGCATGGGCCGTTGCGGGCCCGATCATCATCGAAACCCAGCGCGAAATATTGTCGAAAACACTGAGCCGTCCCGATCCCCACGGTTTCGACGCGACGAAGATGCGCGCCGAGGGGAATGCGATTTTCGACGAGGCGATGGATGCGCTACGCGAGAAGTTCGAACGTCCGGTGGATGCCAGCTGGATGCGGCGGATTGCCAGAGAAGCGGTCAGCTTCATGAACAGATCCCTGCCCATCGCACTTGTCGTAAGAAGCAAGGCGCACATGCTGAACATTACAGTGACGCGTATTCGCAAGGCGCTCGGCGATACCGACCTTGCCGAGCGCACCATCGCAACATTGTATACGCTCTCCACTTACGAAATCGAGATTCTGCTGTGGCAGATCGGCGAGCTGCGCAGCCAGGCCGCCGCGTCCGGGCGCGTGCAGCAAAGCGAGGCGTTTCACCGCGACGTTTCGCAAACGCTGGTTGTCGCGCTGGACGATGCCCGCGCGCTTCACGACCTCACCGGCACGACGATCACGTCGACACGTGAAACGCTGGGGCAAATCGCCGAAATCGCCGTCGCGGCGGCGGAATCGGCGACGGCGATGAATGGCGCCGCGCGAACGGCGGCGGGCCTGAACGACGTGCTCGTCGAGCTCAATGACCAATTGGCCGCCGCGACCCGGATCACGCTGCTGGCAGACGATCAGATGGATCACACCGTCGGTGCGTCCGATATGCTGTCCGAGGAAGTGCAGGCAATCACATCGATCGTCGAGCTGATCCGGGAAATTGCGGGCCACACCAATCTCCTCGCGCTCAATGCGACGATCGAGGCGGCACGCGCGGGCGATGCCGGGCGCGGCTTTGCCGTGGTGGCACAGGAAGTGAAGTCGCTTGCCGCGCAAACCGCGCGCGCCACCGATGCGATCGCCCAGAAGATCGTCGCGATTCAGGCAGCGAACGCCCAATCGGTCGCCTCGGTCGCTTCGGTCCAGCAGACGATCGCCGCGGTCCATGCGACGGCCGAGGCGATGGTTGAAAAAGTCGCGGGACAGGCCCGACACGTTTCGCATATCGCCGAGGCCGTCGACGAAACGGCCGTCACCGCGCGTGGCGTGTCACATCTCGTCGAATCGATTACCCTGCGAACGCGCAATACGGTCGATGATATCGTGCGCCTTGGCGAAGGTTTTGGCCGCGTCGATCAGCAACTGGCGACGATGGAGACTGTCACCGCAAACTTCGTCAACGCGATCGCCACCTGAACACCTAGAGTGAGGTGAGATCGATCGCCCCATTCTTGTCGAGCGTCTCCGCCGCATCGGGCATCGGATATTTGAGGCCGGTCGCGCAATTGAACAGGACCACCTCGTCCTCCTCGTCGATCAGTCCGTCGGCGAGCGCCTGGCGATAGGCAGCCAGCGTCGCGCCGCCTTCCGGGCAGAGCAGCAGGCCATCTTTCCTCGCGCAATCGTCGGCCGCGCGCAGGATCGCCGGGTCGCCGACCGCGACGGCCTTGCCGCCGCTCTGGCGCACCGCGCGCAGAATCAGGAAATCGCCGATCGCCTTGGGGACCCGGATACCGGCGGCGATGGTGTGCGCATCCTCCCAGCGTTCGGCATGCACTTCGCCCGCTTCGAACGCACGAACGATCGGCGCGCAGCCCGAGGCCTGGACCGCGAACATCTTGGGCCGCTCGGGGCCGATCCAGCCGAGTTGCTCGAGTTCGTCGAACGCTTTCCACATGCCGATCAAACCGGTGCCGCCGCCGGTCGGGTAGAAGATCGCCTTGGGCAGCCGCCAGCCCAATTGGGCGGCGAGTTCGAGGCCCATCGTCTTCTTGCCCTCGATCCGATACGGCTCCTTGAGCGTCGAGAAATCGAACCAATGGCCCTCGGCGGCGCCCTTGCCTACGATCGCGCCGCATTCGTCGATCAGCCCGTTGACGCGATAGACGCGCGCGCCCTGCGCCGCGATCTCGCGCACGTTGATCTCAGGCGTATCGTCAGGGCACAGCACGATCGTCTCGATGCCGACGCGGCTGGCATAGGCCGCCAGCGCGGCGCCGGCATTGCCGTTGGTCGGCATCGCGATCCTGGTGACGCCGAGCTCCTTGGCCATCGCCACCGCCATCACCAGCCCGCGCGCCTTGAACGATCCGGTCGGCAACCGGCCTTCGTCCTTGACCAGCACATTGGGGCCGCCCGATTTGGCGATGGGCACCAAAGGCGTTTCGATCTCGCCCAGGCTGACCACGTTTTCGGTCCGCCGCACCGGCAGCAATTCACGCCAGCGCCAAAGGTCGGTCGGCCGCGCCTCGATCATCGCGCGCGGCACGAACCCGCGCACCGCACCGAGATCATAGCGCACCAGCAGCGGCCGGCCGGCGCGCGACAGGCCGTGCAATTGATCCGCCTCATAATGCTCGCCGGTCAGCGAGCATTCGAGATGCGTGACGAAGGTCGGGCGCTCGGCGGTGAGGTTTGGGTTCATATCGCCGCCATAACAAGCGCTTCGCTCCAGGGGGAGGGGTTGAGCCGGAATGGTATAATTAAATCCTGCCCGGCACGGCGAGCCAATCGCAGATGGCATTGAGATCACTGCGATGGGTAGGTGGACCTCCCCAATCGGCCATAGCCGTCATGCCGGGCTCGTCCCGGCATCCAAGGTGCAACAACGGAAGGATTCTGTTGTGGAAGGTTGGACCCCGGAACAAGTCCGGGGTGACGCCGGGTGATTTGGGCCGATCACACCTTTATACTGAGTATTCCCGGCTGATCGCCGCAACACGAAGCCCCCATGGTCCTGCTCACCATGCAAAGGCCCGTATGCGATCGCCTTCCCCCCTAAACGGGAGGAGTCTTTCTGCCTCAATCCGGCTTCTTCGCCACGCCGACCAGCGACGGACGCAGCAGGCGGTCGCGGAGCATGTAGCCGGCCTGCATTTCCTGAACGATCGTGCCGGGCGCCTGATCCGACGGGATCTCGAGCATCGCCTGGTGCTGGTTGGGATCGAGCGGCAAGCCCATCGCGGCGATCTTGGTGACGCCGTTGCGCTGAAACACGCCGTCGAGTTCGCGCTGGGTCGCCTCGAGTCCTACGATCAGGCCCTTCAACCGATCGTCTTCGCGCAGGTCCGCTGGGATCGCCGACAGGCCGCGGGCCAGATTGTCGGCGACCGACAAAATCTCGCGCGCAAAGCTGGTCACGGCATAAGCCCGCGTATCGGCGGCCTCCTTTTCGGCGCGGCGGCGAACGTTCTGCGCCTCGGCATGCGCGTACATCACCGCAGCCTTGGCCTCGGCGAGTTCGGCTTCCAATTGGGCGACGCGGTCATGCTCGGCCAGTTCGGGTGCGGCCTCCGCGGTTTCGGCGCGAAGATCTTCGGCGCTGTTGGCGGTCGCGGTGTCGTTCTTATCGTCTTCGGTCATCATTCTCTTCGTCTAGCCCCGGAAAATTGCTGCCTCTCAACCGATCAAACGGGAGAGGGTTGCGGCGGTGAAATCCACCATGGGCACGACTCGCGCATAGTTCAACCGGGTCGGCCCGATTACACCCACTACGCCGACCACGCGCCCGTCGATTCCGCGGAACGGCCGCGCGATCACCGACGAACCCGACAGCGCGAACAATTTATTCTCCGCGCCGATGAAGATTCGGGTCGATTCGGCGGTGCGCGCGCTGTCGAGCAACCCGGCGATTTCCTGCTTGCCTTCGAGGTCGTCGAGCAGGTCGCGGATGCGCTCCAGGTCCTCTGCTGCCGCCGCATCGATCAGCCGGCCCTGACCACGCACGATCAGCACGGGCCGGCGATCCGAATCCTCGCTCCACACCGCGATGCCCTGTTCGACCAGCGTCGCCGCAGCCTTGTCGAGCGCGGCACGGTCGGCGGCGAGCTGGCGGTCGAGCCGGATGCGCGCCTCAGCGAGGGTCAGTCCCGCGAGCGTCGCCGACATGTAATTGCCCGCCTCGACCAACGCCGCCTGGCTGGTGCCGGGCGCGAGTTCGACGACGCGGTTCTCGACCTGGCCGTCATCGCCGACGATCACCGCGAGTGCGCGGCCGGGCGACAAGGGAACGAAGCTGATCTGGCGCAATACCAATTCGCTCCTCGGCACCAGCACCAATCCGGCGCAAGCCGACAGGCCGCTGAGCGCCGCGGTGGTGGCGGCGAGCGCTTCCTCGACCGGGCCCGAGCGTACTGCCCGGCCTTCGATCGCCGCGCGTTCCTCCAGGCTCGGCTCGGCAACGCGCATCATGCCGTCGACAAACAACCGCAGCCCGGTATCGGTCGGCATCCGCCCGGCGCTGGTATGCGGATGGCTGAGCAGCCCGAGCGCCTCGAGTTCCGCCATGACGTTGCGGATCGAGGCGGGCGACAGGCTGAACGCCCCGGCATCGGCGAGCGTGCGCGACCCCACCGGCTGGCCGGTGTCGAGATAGCCTTCCACCACCGCGCGAAAGATGTCGCGCGCGCGATCTGACAATTCGGTAACGGCGGGGGCGGTCATCCTGCTGATCTAGGCGGCGCAGCCTCGCCGCTCAATCCCGTCGCTTGCCGCACAGGGTTCGACACGAGGTGATTGCCGCTCATGACTTCTGGCCCTAGGGCCGTCGCGACCTTTATCAGGAGACTTTCATGCGCCCCAGCGGCCGCGCCCCCGATCAAATGCGTGCGATCACCATCGAACCCCATTTCACCAAACATGCCGAGGGATCGGTGCTGGTCGGGTTCGGCGACACCAAGGTGCTGGTCACCGCCTCGGTCGAGGACCGCCTGCCACCCTGGCTGCGCGGCAAGGGATCGGGTTGGGTCACAGCGGAATATGGCATGCTGCCCCGCGCGACTCACACTCGCGGGGCGCGCGAGGCGGCGCGCGGCAAGCAATCGGGACGGACGCAGGAAATCCAGCGGCTGATCGGGCGCAGCTTGCGCGCGGTGACCGACCTGTCGCTGCTCGGCGAGCACCAGATCACGCTCGATTGCGACGTCATCCAGGCCGATGGCGGCACGCGCACGGCTTCGATCTCGGGCGCGTGGGTCGCGCTCAGGCTGGCGATCAACGGCCTGATGCGTGACGGCAAGATCGCCAACGATCCGCTGACGCAGAAGGTCGCGGCGGTCAGCTGCGGCATCTTCAAGGGCACGCCGGTGCTCGACCTCGATTATGACGAGGATTCGAATGCCGATGCCGACGCCAATTTCGTGCTGCTCGAAAATGGCCATATCGCCGAAGCGCAAGCGACCGCCGAACATGCAACCTATGACGAGGAAGCGTTGTTGAGGCTGCTTCGGCTCGCGCGGATCGGCTGCAACGAAATCTTCGCGGCACAGGCAAAAGCGGTTGGATCGGCATGAGCGGGCCGGACGAAGGGATTGGCGGTGACGCGCCCCAAGCGATCCGCAAGCTGGCGCCGGGCAAATTGGTCATCGCCAGCCACAATGAAGGCAAGGTGCGCGAGATCGAGGCATTGCTCGGGCCCTACGGCATCCAGCCCGTCTCGGCGAAATCGCTCGACCTGCCCGAACCCGAGGAGACCGGCACGACCTTCGTCGCCAATGCCGAATTAAAGGCGCTGCAGGCGGCCGATCTGTCGGGCTTGCCGGCGCTGGCCGACGATAGCGGGCTGTGCGTCGAGGCGCTGAACGGCGATCCCGGCATCTTCTCGGCGCGCTGGGCAGGGCCGGGCAAGGATTTCGGCCTGGCGATGAAGCTGGTCGAGGACAAGCTCGCCGCGATGGGTCCGGAAGTCGATCGCGACGCGCATTTCGTCTGCGCGCTGGCGCTGGCCTGGCCCGACGGCCATGTCGAATGGTTCGAAGGGCGCGTCGACGGCCAACTGGTCTGGCCGCCGCGCGGCGAGCACGGCTTCGGCTACGATCCGATGTTCGTGCCCGACGGCCATGACCGCACATTCGGCGAGATGACGCACGACGAGAAGACCCCGCTGACCCACCGCGCCGCGGCGTTCAGGCAGTTGGTCGACGCGGTACTCTGATCGGGCGCTCAAGGTTTGATGGCGGCCGCATTGAGCGGCTTGGTGTCCGCGATGCCCGGCACCGCGGGTTCGGCGGCGGTGAACGGTTTGCCCAACGTGTAGATCGCGTCGTAGCGATGCTCCGGGCTCGTATCGGGCGCGATCGTCGCCGGCCCGGTCGGCCCAGACCCGTAGTCGTACAGATGGCATCCCTCCATCTGGCAATTCCACATCGACCCGCCCGCCCCGGCAACATCGACAGCTACACGCTTGCCGGACGGCAGCAATGACGCGGCAGGATGCACAATGCCCTGGGGCGTGGGCATGTCCCGCACGATCGCGTGAAAATTGCCCACCAGCACCACGGTCAGCCCCGGCGTCGTGTCGGCGATTTTCGTCAATCGGTCCGCCATCGCCGCATTGCGGTCGCGCTTGTCGGATCCGTCCCAAGGCGCATCGAAGCCACGGACCGACCGCACCGTCCCAACGCGATGCATCAACCGCAAGCGATCGAGCATGCGCAGAAAGGCGACGCTGGTACGGCCGTCCTGCATCGGCTTGCGCCAGAACGGCCCGGCAAGCAGCGCGGTTCGCGCCGCATTGCCACCATCCGAGGCTAGCCACGCGTCGAGAACGGGCTGCATGTCGGCGGGATATTCGATCGCGACTGTCACCGGCCCGCGCGACTTGGCGGCGAGGCACACCAGGTTGGTGAAGGCGTCAGGCGTCTCGTTGGTGCCGTGCATCTCACCGACGATGACCCAGCGCGTCTCAGGCCTGGCCCAGAGCGTCGCTGCGCCTTCGACCGGTACGCAAGCAGCCGGAGCGGCGCTCGCCGCCAACAATGCCAACGCCGCCAACATCGCAATTCTCCCCGCTTTTCAGGCGATCAGGATAGCGCGAACGGAACGCCAGGCAACAACAGTTTGATCCGTTATAACGTTACATTCTGGCGAACAAGCTAGCCGCGGATATCAATCTCAGCGCGGGCTCTCGCCGTAGAAATTACCCGGCTCGGAATAGCGGCAGACGAGATAATCGTCCTCGCCATTGCTCGCGAGCGCGCAGCCGACGCGGCGGGTCGAGCTCCAGATGATCTGGGTATAATGCCCGACATCGTCCCAATTCCCGGTGGTCGAGAGATTGGGCATCACGCCGTCGCGGTAGAATTTCTTCTCGTCGACCCACATGCCGACCATCTGCTGATAGCTGTAGGCGTCCTGGGTGCCCATGAAGAGGTTCTCACCCTCTCCGTCGGGATCGCTGCCGCGATCATTGTCCGAATGATAGAAGCTGCTGGTGCCGGCGAGATGGTCGGCCCATTGCTGCGCATCGACGGCGAGATTGTCGTCCCAGCTGATCTCGGGCACGCCCGCGGCGCGGCGCGCCTCGTTCTGGCTGTCGAGCATCGCGCGGATGAACGCGGCGCCACCCGGACGCGGCATCGGCGCGTTCGCGGTCAGCGGCAGCAGCGCGATCGCGGCGAGGAAACGATAGCGGATCATGGTCGCGCTTATCGCGCGCGCGGCGTTAACGAAGGCTCGGCGCGGAAGCTTAAAGCGCCCGCAACCTTATCACATTGCCGGGCGGCGCGTAGCGGCAGACGAGGTAGTCGTCGCGATCATTGCTGGCGACAGCGCAGCCGACGCGCGTCGTCGTGCGCCAGATGATCTGGGTGTAATGCGCCACCGCCTCGCCATTGCCGGTCGTGCTGAAATCGGGCGCGGGAGCGTTCACGAACCACTTCCGCTCGTCGATCCAATATTGGATCATCTCGGCAAAGGAATAAGCATCGCGCGTGCCGGTGAAGAGGTTCTCGCCCTCGCGTCCCGGTCCCATCGGTTGCGGCGCGTGCTGGAAGCGGCGCGTGCGGGCGAGCTCGCGGGCATAATCGAGCGCGTGCGCGGCGAGGGTGTCGTCCCAGGCGAGCGGCGGAACGTCGACCGCGCGACGCGCGTCATTGTGCCTGGCGAGCATGACCTGGCGCAGCAACGCGCTGCCGCGCTGTGCGGAGGCAGTGCCGTTGCGCGGCTCGACCACGCGCTCCGGGCCGCTTGGTGCGCCGCACGCAGTCAGCGCCATCGCCAATAGCGCGATCCCTGCTTTCCTGATCATGCGCGCGTCTCCATATGCACGGGTCTGATGTCCGAGCCCCTCGCCTTATACGTCCATTGGCCGTTCTGCGTGTCGAAATGTCCCTATTGCGACTTCAACAGCCATGTCCGCGAGAGCGTCGACCAGGAGAGGTGGCGCGACGCGCTGCTCGCCGATCTGGCGCATGAAGCGGCGATGCTGCCGGGGCGGCGACTGGGGTCGATCTTTTTCGGCGGCGGCACGCCCTCGCTGATGCCGCCGGCGACGGTGGCGGCAGTACTCGATGCCGCCGAGCGCGCCTGGGGATTTGCGCCGGGGATCGAAATCACGCTGGAGGCCAATCCGTCATCGGTCGAGGCGGCGCGGTTCGCCGATCTTGCGGCTTCCGGAGTCAATCGCGTCAGCCTCGGATTGCAAGCGCTCGACAACGAGACCTTGGCCTTTCTCGGCCGCGCCCACGACGTGACCGAAGGGCTGGGCGCGCTCGACACGGCGCAGCGCGTGTTCGCGCGGGTCAGTTTCGACCTGATCTATGCCCGCCCGGATCAGGGCCTGGCCGACTGGCATGCCGAACTCGCCCGCGCACTGTCATTCGGCACCGAGCATCTGTCGCTCTATCAACTGACGATCGAGCCGGGCACGCGGTTCCAGACCGAAGCGCTGGCCGGGCGGCTGGTGCTGCCCGACGACGACCGCGCCGCCGACCTGTTCGAGCTCACCCGCGCGCTGACCGCCAGCGCCGGGATGCCGGCGTACGAGATTTCCAATCACGCGCATCCCGGCGCGGAGAGCCGCCACAACCTGACCTATTGGCGCTACCAGGATTATGCCGGGATCGGACCGGGCGCGCATGGTCGGCGCGCCGGCGTCGCGACGCAGCGGCGGCGCAAACCGGAGAATTGGATCGAGGCGGTCGCGCGTAATGGCCACGGCATCGAACAGGAAGGCGCGCTTGCCCCCCAGGAGCGGGCGATCGAAGCGATGCTGATGGGCCTGCGGCTGGCCGAGGGAATCGACCTGAATCGGATCGCGGCGCTGGGCGAGCGGCCGATCGACGAACTCGCCGACGCGCAGGCGATCACACGGCTGATCGCGCAAGGATTACTCGAGCAGGATGGCGTACGTCTATGCGCCACCGACACGGGCATGCCGGTGCTCAATGCGATCTTGGGCGACATCGTGCGGGTGCGGGAAGAAACCAGCTGAGTCGTCTACGTACTCGTCATACCCCCCAAAAAGCGGGGGTCACGATAAAGTAACGGTGGCAGATACCAACTTAGAACCCGGTCGGCGCGGGCGAGATCGTCACCGTCGTGCCACCACGAATTTCCTGCACCTCCAGCGCACGCTCGGCGATGCCGTCGCGATTGAACCGGAATGCGCCGTCGATGCCCGAAAAACCATCCCTGTCGCGCAAGCGATCTTCCGGGAAAGGCGCGCCAATCCGCCAGTCGCGAGCGATACGGATGGTCAGCAGCACGGCGTCATAGCCCATGCTCGACAGACGATAGGGCGCAGCACCGAACCGCGCGCGGTATTTGACCGCATATTGGCGGTAGAGATTGTCGGGAACGCTGGCGAACCAGGCGCCGTTGAGCGCGGGCTTAGCGGCGATCGATGCCTCGGTATTCCAGCGTTCGGTCCCCAGCACGCGCGCACCGGCCTCTCCGTTGCGGCGCAGTAGCGGGACGATCCCCGCCGCCGTCGCGCCATCATCGACGACCAGGACAGCGCCGACCGATCCCGCCTTGCCGAGCCGCAGCGTCGCGCCGGTGATCGATACGTTGCTATGATCGTAATTCTGCAGCGAAATGACCTGTCCCTTGGTAGCTTCGACCGCGCGCAGGAAGGCGGTCGACGCGCGCTGGCCATAGATTCCGTTGGCGACCAGGCCGCCATAGGTCGTGATCCCCTGATCGCGGGCATAATCGACGACTCTCTCGATCGACTGGCCCGGCGAATAGCCCATCAGATACGCGCCCGATCCGGCTAGGCTCGAATCGTTGGAGAAACTGATCACCGGAACTCCGGCGCGCTTGGCGATCGGACCGACCGCGCGGACGTCTTCGGCGAGCAAGGGCCCGAGAATCACCCGCGCCCCTTCGTCGATCGCGCGCTGCGCCGCGGCGACCGCGCCGGTCGCGGTATCGTAGGTGGTGATGCGCAGCGAGCTGTTGTTGGTGTCGAGCAAAGCGAGCTGAGTCGCATTGGCGATGCTCTTGCCGACACCGGCATTGGTGCCGGTCAGCGGTACCAGCAACGCGACCATGTGATGCTCGTTGTCGGTCGGCAGCCCGGGCACCACCGGAGGGGCGACCGGCGGCGCGACGACCGCGGGACCGCGCTCCACGGGCGGTCCCGAGCGCGGCACGACGGTCGAACAGGCGCTGAGCACCAGCAGCCCGAACAGGAAAACCGCCCGCTTTAATTGCGTCAGTCGTTGCGGTGCGGTTGCTGCCTCTGCCATGACGATCCCCTGATGCCTGAAGTTCTTATGCCTGGTCTCTATATCGTCGCCACCCCGATCGGCAATCTCGGTGACCTGTCGCCGCGCGCGGCGCACGTACTGTCGAATGCCGCCTTGGTCGCGGTCGAAGATACGCGCGTGACGGCGGGACTGTTCCGGCACATCGGCATAAAACGGCCGATGATCGCCTATCACGACCATAATGCCGACCGGGTTCGTCCCGGACTGATCGAGCGGATGGGGCGCGAGGCGGTCGCGTTGGTCAGCGATGCGGGAACGCCGCTGATCTCGGACCCCGGCTATAAATTGGTCCGCGATGCGCGCGCGGCCGGGCATGCGGTGGTGACGATCCCGGGGCCGTGCGCGGCGATCGCGGCGCTGACCCTGGCCGGGCTACCGACCGACCGGTTCCTGTTCATCGGCTTCCTGCCGGCCAAAGCGGGCGCCAAGGCGGAAGCGATCGCCGAAGTGGCAGCGATCCGCGCGACCCTGGTGCTGTACGAATCGGGGCCGCGGCTGGCGGCGACCTTGGCGCTGCTGGCGGAGAAGCTCGGCGATCGCGAGGCGGCAGTAACCCGCGAGATCACCAAGAAGTTCGAGGAAGCGGTGACGGGAACCCTGTCGATGCTCGCCGCGCGCTATGCCGAGGCGGCACCCAAGGGAGAGATCGTCGTGGTGGTGGCGCCACCGGGGGAGGCGGCGCCGGCGAGCACGGAGGATGCGGATAGCGCGCTGGCCGAAGCGTTGACGCGGCTGCCCGCGAGCAAGGCGGCGGGGGAAGTGGCCAAGCGGCTGAACCTCGATCGGCGCGAACTCTACACGCGGGCGATGGAGATGAAGAAGTGAAACTCCCCTCCCGTTTACGGGAGGGGCCGGGGGAGGGCTTGTGATCGATAAACCGCGAACCGACAGACCCTCCCCTAGCCCCTCCCGCAAGCGGGAGGGGAACAGGGATCGCCGCGCCGCTGAAGCTTCCGGCCGCCGCGGCGAGCGGATCGCTGCCTGGTGGCTTCGCCTCAAAGGCTGGCGTATCCTCGACAAGCGCGTCCGCACGCCGGCGGGCGAAGTCGATCTCGTCGCGCGTAAGGGCAACCTCATCGCCTTCGTCGAAGTGAAGATGCGCGCGACGTCCGCCGAATTGGATTTCGCGATCGACGAGCGGCGGCTCGCTCGGGTAGCGGCGGCGGCGGAAGTGCTGATGCCGCGTTATGCCGGGCCGGACGATGATATCAGAGTCGACGTTATCCTGCTGGCGCCCGGCACCCGGCCTCGCCATATCGAAAATGCGTGGATCGGGTGACATAGCCGGATAACACGCTTAAGCACCGACCGTCATGCCAGCGAAAGCTGGCATCTCAGGCGGCCGACGAGACCCCAGCGTTCGCTGGGGTGACGAGTAAGGAAAGAGAATCGCATGCCGTTGACCGTTGCCGTCCAGATGGATCCCATGGAATCGATCAACATCGCCGGCGATTCGAGTTTCGCGCTGATGCTGACGGCGCAGGCGCGCGGGCACCGGCTGTTCCATTACACGGCGGACGCGCTCAATTATCGCGACGGCCACGTCTGGGCGAACGCGCATCCGGTCACCGTCGAGCGCGTCAGCGGCAAGCATTTCAGCTTCGACGAGCCGGTGAACCTCGACTTGGGCGACGAGGCCGATGTCGTGCTGATGCGCCAGGATCCGCCGTTCGACCTGGGCTATATCACCGCAACGCACCTGCTCGAGCGGATCGCGGACAAGACCCTGGTGGTCAACGATCCCGCCAGCGTCCGCAACGCGCCCGAAAAGGTGTTCGTGCTCGACTTCGCGCGTTTCATGCCGCCGACGCTCGTCACGCGCAGCCTGGAGGAAGCGCGCAAATTCCTCCACGAACATGGCGAGATCGTCGTCAAGCCGATCCACGGCAATGGTGGCAAGGCGGTGTTCAAGGTCGACCGCGAGGGCACCAATTTGTCGGCGCTGATCGAGGTATTCAACATGACCTGGCGCGAGCCGCACATGCTGCAGGCGTTCCTGCCCGGCGTGGCGAGCGGCGACAAGCGCATCGTGCTGGTCGATGGCGAGGTTGCCGGCGCGATCAACCGCCTCCCCGGCGAAGGCGAGTTCCGCTCGAACCTGGCGGTCGGCGGGTCGGCGGCCAAGACCGAACTGACCGCGAAGGAACGCGAGATCTGCGCGGCATTGGCGCCCGAGCTCAAGAAGCGCGGGCTGCTGTTCGTCGGGATCGACGTGATCGGCGGCGAATGGCTGACCGAGATCAACGTCACCTCCCCCACCGGGATCGTCGCGATCGAGCGGTTCGACGGCGTCGACGTCTCGGCGATGATCTGGGACGCGATCGAGAAGAAGGTGGGGCGGCATGGCTGAGTCTCCCCTCCCGTTTACGGGAGGGGTCGGGGGAGGGCCTGTTTACCTCACCGACCTTTTCGACACGCCCTCCCCTAACCCCTCCCGCGTGCGGGAGGGGAATAGGTGACCGAGTGGTTCCTCGATGGCCTCGAACAATGGGGCTATGCAGCGATCTTCCTGTGGATGGCGCTGGAGAACATCATCCCGCCGATCCCGTCCGAGGTCATCATGGGCTTCGCGGGAATCGCGGTCGCGCACGGCAAGCTCAGCTTTGCCGGGGTGATGATCGCCGGCACCCTTGGCTCCACCGCGGGCAATTATTTCTGGTATTGGATCGGCCGCAACGTGCCGCTGCAGAAGCTCAAGCCGTTCGTCGACCGCAACGGGCGCTGGCTGACCGTCAGCTGGTCGGACGTCGAGCGGATCGACAATTTCTTCTTTCGCCACGGCCAATGGCTGGTGTTCGCGCTCCGCTTCGCCCCGTTCGGGCGGTCGATCGTCTCGCTGCCGGCGGGCATCTCGAAAATGCCGCGGTGGAAGTTCATCGTCTGGACACTGGCCGGAACGACGATCTGGAACGCGTTCCTGACCGGCGCGGGCTGGTATCTCGGCGCCAATTTCCGCGAGGCGGAGGGCTGGACCGGCCCGGCAGCGATCGCGATCTGCGCGGCGATCGCGGCCTGGTATGCGTGGCGCGTCGTGACGTGGAAGCCGCGGGCTTAAGCGCGATCACCGACGGTTCACGCCCGCGGGTGCGCATTGCGATAGACGTCGAGCAGATGCGCGGCGTCGACCGCCGTGTAGATCTGGGTCGAACTCAGGCTCGCATGGCCGAGCAGTTCCTGGAGCTGACGAAGGTCGGCACCGCGGCCCAACAAGTGCGTCGCGAAACTGTGGCGTAGCGCGTGGGGCGTGGTGCGGTCGGCCAGTCCGAGCCGGATTCGTGCTGCCTGAACGGATTTCCTGACTACGCCGGCCGATAACGGCCCGCCCTTCGCCCCTCGAAACAACGGCTCGCCGCGCACCACCGGCCAGGGCGACGCGGCGACATAAGCATGGATCGCATCGCGCACCTGGGGCAGCAACGGCACGATCCGCGTCTTGTCGCGCTTGCCGGTGACTGACATCGCCTCGCCCAGCGGCAGTATCCCACCGGTCAGCCCGACCGCCTCGCCGATGCGCAGGCCCGCGCCATAAAGCAACAGCAGCACCGCCCAATCGCGCGCGGCGATCCAGGCTTCGGCGGCGTCCTCGGCGACTTCCTCGGCCAGCGCGATCGCGTCGGCAGGCGAGACCGGACGTGGTACGCCTTTCTTGACGCGCGGCCCGCGCATTCGCGGCGACGCCTCGTCTCCAGCCGCCCATTTGAGGAAGGTCTTGACCGCCGACAGCTCGCGCGCGGCCGAGGAATTGCCCAGGCCTTGCCCACGCCGCCGCGCGAGATAAGCGCGCAAATCGGCCGCCGTCACCCGACCGAGCGCCGCGCGATCCGCCTCCTCGCCCCAATGTTCGCCGAGAAACTGAACCAGGCGAACAGCGGTTGCCTCATAGGCGCGAACGGTGTGCGCCGAGCGCCGCCGGTCGCGCGCCAGATGCTGGCCGAACTCGAGCGGCAGGACGGTCACGGGCGCCGCGCCCGTTGCTTGGCCGAGATCGACTTGATGATCAGCCGCCCCTCGCTTGCCGGATCGATCGGCTGTGCCACGCTGGCCGCGGCAGCATCGATCAGCGCGGCGACCGCCGGGCTGTTCATGCGGTCTCCGATCAGCTTGACGTGGCGCACGCTACCGCCCTCGCCCTCCAGCAAGCCCTCGGGATCGGGCAGCGTCGGACCGTTGGTCAGGAATAAGCTGACCCAGCGCGGATAGCCGGCAATCGAGCAGACGATCGATCGCACCTTGTCAGTCGCGCCGAAGCCGATCGCGAGCGCGTTGTAATTGTCATAGACCAGGATGGTCGCCCCGGGCAGCCGCGCTGATACCATCGCGACCGCGCGCCGGATCGCCGCCGCGATGTCTGGCGTGAATTTGTCGATGAAACCGTCGAGTTGTTGCTGCGGGCTCACGCTCCCATCCTAGCTGGCCACGGTGAACCGTAACAGACCAGACGAGCCCGGTCTGCGTGAGGTTTCGCGTTGCGGCGGGAATCTCCATATGGGGCACGATGTCTCGCGCTCGCGTCCTCGTCATGAATTCCGCGCTCGGTCCGCTCGACTATCGCGTGCCGCATGGCATGACGGTCGAGCCGGGCTCGCTGGTGATCGCGCCGTTAGGGCCACGCCAGTTGCTCGGCGTGGTATGGGAACCCGAGCGGATGCCGTCCGACGCCGAGGTCGGCGACAATCGGTTGCGCAACCTGATCGACGTGCTGCCGGTGCCGCCGCTGACCGATGCGATGCGGCGGCTGATCGAATGGACGGCGGATTATTATCTCGCCTCTCCGGTGTCGGTCGCGCGGATGGCACTGCCCTCCTCGTCCGCGCTCGAAGGCGCGCGCACGGTCACCGAATACCGCCCGACCGGACACGTCCCCGAACGGCTGACACCGCAGCGTGCGCAGGCATTGGAGCGGATCGGCGACCGCCAGGGTCTCGTCCGCGAATTGGCGACGATCGCCGACGTGTCCGACGGGGTGATCCGCGGACTGGTCAAGGTCGGGGCGATCGAGGCGGTCGAGGTCGATATCGACAGTCCCTTCCCCGTGCCAGATCGCGATCACGACGTCCCAATTCTGTCCGAAGAGCAGCAGCGCGCCGCCGACGTGCTGACCAGCGACGTTACCGCGCGCGCCTTCAAGCCGACGCTGCTCGACGGCGTCACCGGATCGGGCAAGACCGAAGTCTATTTCGAGGCGATCGCCGCCGCCATCCGCGCCGGGCGCCAGACCTTGGTCCTCCTACCCGAAATCGCGCTGACCGAGCCCTTCCTCCAGCGCTTCACCGCGCGCTTCGGCTGCGAACCGGTTGCGTGGCATTCGGGGCTGCGCCAGTCGCAGCGGCGGCGCGCTTGGCGCGCGATCGCAACCGGCCAGGCGCTGGTCACGGTCGGTGCGCGCTCGGCATTGTTCCTGCCTTATTCAAATCTCGGCCTGATCGTGGTCGACGAGGCGCACGAGACCAGCTTCAAGCAGGAAGAAGGCGTGCATTACCATGCGCGTGACGTCGCGGTGATGCGCGGCAAGTTCGAGCATATTCCGGTCGTCCTCGCCACCGCCACCCCGGCGATCGAGACGCGCCAGCAGGTCGAGATCGGCAATTATGCCGAGGTAAAGCTGCCCGGCCGCTACGGCGCCGCGGAGATGCCCGATATCGAGGCAATCGACCTGTTGCTGGACCCGCCCGAACGCGGCCGCTGGATCGCGCCCAAATTGGTCAAGGCGATCGACGAGACCTTGGCGCGCGGCGAGCAGGCCCTCCTCTTCCTCAACCGCCGCGGCTACGCGCCGCTGACTTTGTGCCGGACATGCGGGCATCGCTTCCAATGCCCCAATTGCACTGCCTGGATGGTCGAGCATCGGTTGGTCCGGCGGCTGAGTTGCCACCATTGCGGCCACGTCATGCCGACGCCGCGCGCATGCCCCGAATGCAAGGAAGAGGATTCGCTGGTCGCGTGCGGACCGGGTGTGGAACGCATCGCCGACGAGGCCGCCGCTTTATGGCCGGAGGCGCGCACCGCGATCGTCACCAGCGACACGATCTGGTCTCCGGCCAAGGCCGCCGAATTCGTCAAGCGGATGGAAGCGCATGAGATTGACATCGTGATCGGCACCCAGCTCGTCACCAAGGGCTATCATTTCCCCAATCTGACCCTGGTCGGGGTGATCGATGCCGATCTCGGACTCGGCGGCGGCGATTTGCGCGCGGCCGAACGGACGTTCCAGCAGATCATGCAGGTGGCGGGACGCGCCGGACGCGGCGAGAAACCGGGCCACGTCTTCATCCAGACCCACGATCCGAAGGCGCCGGTCATGGAAGCCCTGGTGTCCGGCGACGCCGATGCCTTCACCGCGGCCGAAACCGACGCGCGGCGCGAGGCAGGCGCCCCGCCGTTCGGTCGCTACGCCGCGATCGTCGTCAGTTCGGAGGATCAGTCGGCGGCTCATGACATTGCCAAGCTCGTCGGGCGCACCGCACCGCGGGTCGAGGGGATGGATGTCTATGGCCCCGCGCCCGCGCCCCTGGCGATGCTGCGTGGGCGCCATCGCTATCGCCTGTTGATCCACGCGCGGCGCGGACTCGACGTCCAGGACGTGATCCGCGCCTGGCTCGGCGGGCTAGATTGGCCGTCCAAAGTACGGGTGATTGTGGACGTCGATCCTTATAGCTTTGTTTGAGATGCCGAACATTCGGCAAGCACAGGGAAATTGACCCGTCGACCGATCGCGCATTGAAGCGCGGCGCGTTTCGTGGAAGGGCTTTGCGCCATGGCGCGCATTCTTCGCTTGTTGGCAATTCTATCGGCTTTCGCCTGGCTGGCGACGCCGTCTTTCGCCATGGCCGACGACATCGCGGCGGCATCACGTAGCGTCGTTCGGGTCGTCACGATCGCTATCGTCGATCAGGAAGTGGTCGGGTTCGGCCATGGCTCGGGCTTCGCGGTCGGACCAAACCGGATCGTCACCAACGCGCATGTCGTCGAGCTCGCGCAGAAATATCCCGACAATGTCGTGATCGGCGTGGTGCCCTCCGAAGGGTCCAAATCGTATCAGGGCCGCGTCGTCGCGATCGACACGAAGCGTGACTTGGCGCTGATCGAATTCACGGGCGGCGCGCTGCCCGTTGCGACGCTGTACACCGGCGCGCCGGACGACAGCATGGGGCTGGTCTCGCTCGGCTATCCGGGCAATGTCGACCTGGCGACCGCGCAATCGGCGGCGGACTATATCAAGCCGCTGGCGCCGGTGCGGTCGGAGGGGTCGCTGTCGGCCAGCCGCAATATCGAAGGCATCAACGTGCTGCTCCACAGCGCGAGCATTTCGCGCGGCAATTCGGGCGGGCCGCTGCTCGATCGCTGCGGACGGGTGATGGGAGTCAATTCGGCGATCACCCGCGGCGAGGATGGCGATGCCAATTTCGCCTTTGCGATCGCGGAAAGCGAGCTTGCCGGTTTCCTGCGCGAGCACAAGCAGGCGTTCAACGCCGTCGACATCCCCTGCATGAGCCTCGAAGCACGGCTGAGCGCCGATGAGGCGGCGGACTCAGCGGCGCGCGAGGCGGCCGATGCATCGCGGCGCGACTCCGCCGCCCGCGAGCAGGCCAGCCGCCAGCAAGCGATCGAGGCCGCGCGGCTCAATGCGCAGCGCGCGAGCGAGAATGTCATGGCGATCTCGGCGTTGCTGCTCGTGCTCGGCGCATTGACGGCTGGTGGCGGCGGTTTGCTCTATTCGCGCGGACGACAGCGCGAGGCAATCTGGGCCGGGTCGGCGGGCGGCGTGCTGATCGTCGCGGCGATCATCGTCTTCCTGTTGCGGCCGAGCGAAGAGCCGATGCTGCCCCCGGGCTTCGCGGTACCCGTCGCTACGCCGACTCCCGCGGCGGCGGCCGGCGCGAGCTCGCTGGGCAAGATGGTGTGCAAGTTCCAACCCGACCGCAGCCGCGTGACGGTGTCGGCCACCGCCGATGTCAACCTCGATTGGGGGCAGGACGGGTGCCTGAACGGCAAGACGCAATATGCCGATGACAACGGCAAATGGACGCGCGTGCTGGTGCCGAACGACGAGCAGACCGTATCGGTGCTGCAATTCGACCCCGCGACGCGGACCTACACCGCCTATCGTTATTTCCTGAGCGCGGTGCAGATGGACGCCGCTCGGAAGGTGCGCGCGCAGAGCCCGCTCAAGCAATGCAGCGCCGATGCCGGCGCGCGCAACAATCTGATGGTGCAACAGCAGTCGATCCGCGCCGCCTTGCCGACCACCTATAGCGAGAAGCTGGTTTATTCCTGCTCGACGGCGCCTTAGGTCCCTATCGGCGGCGCACCCAGGACGGCGCGATGAACTGGCCGCGTCGCAAGGCAACGTAGAGCAGGGCAGCGCCGACCGTCGTCGCGACTGCCATGGCCGGCAATGACGCTTCCGGCCCGAAACTGCCCCCGGTGACGAGTTCCGGCCCACCGATCCAGGGACGCAGCAATCCCGGAACCTGCAGCCCCGAGACGGGCGTGCCGAAGATGCCGCCCTCGGCGAAATTCCACGCGGCGTGCAGTCCGACCGCCATCCACAACCGCCGCGTGATCATGTAGAGCGCGGCAAGCAGGATCCCGGCTTCGAACGCGATCCCGACCGCCGCGACCCAGGTCGCACTGGGATTGAAGATGTGGCCGAAGCCGAAGAAGAACGCCGACAAAAAGAGCGCCGCCCAGCTTCCCAGCCATCGTTCGAACAGCCGGAAGAACAAGGCGCGCAACGCAATCTCCTCGCTGAATCCGGGAAAGATGCCGATCGCCAGGGGCAGCGCCAGTATTTCGGGACCGTTATAGCCGATCACGCGATAGGCCCCGAGAAGCGCCATCACGCCGACGATCGTCGCCAGGATCGCGATCCCGCCGGCAATGCCGATGGCTAGCTCGGGCAGCGCCGGACGAAAGGCGAATTCATCGACCGGGCGGCGCTCGACGAAGCGAACGAAGGCCCAATAGGCACCGAAGAAGATCGCCGCCCCGATCACCGCGGCCGCGACTCCGCCAATATCGCTATGATTGGCCTTCAACACGCGGCCCACCACGCTACTCAGGATCGCGCAGGCGAAAATCATCGGCACGCTGAGCAACAGTAGCATCATCGGGTGATGGATGACCCGCCATACCGGGCTGTTTGGGGGCGTGTTCGGCTCGATCGGTCGCATGCGGCCGCCTTCCTCAAATTGAGTGAGGCAGCCTAACGCAGGAGGTGTATTGCGCAAGCAGGTCAGGTAACGAGCGACGAGATTGACTTACTGGACAGGTCGGCTGTGCGGGGGGCGATAGCCCGAGCGTCGCCGTCGGACATTGGGGGATTGCGATGAAGCGACTTGCGGTATTGGCCTGCCTGGCATTGATCGGCGCGGCCGACACGCCCGCTTCCCCGGTGGTCATCCCGGTGACCGTGGCGGCCGCGCTGGGCGATCATTTCTCGGGGCGACTGATCGTCTTCGCCGAAAAAGCCAAGCCCGACGCCAAGCCGGCGGACGCGGTCGATTTCTCTCCGTTCGAGCCCACCGGCGCGTCGATCGCAGCACGCGAGGTGAGCGACCTCGGTCCCACCACAGTCGCGCAGATCGACGGCGAGACCGACGCTTTCCCGGCGCCGCTATCGAGCCTGCCGCCCGGCACCTATCGCGTCCAGGCGGTGCTCGATCGCAACCATAATTACAATTACGGCGGCCGCGACGCCGGCGACCTAGTATCGAAGGTCGTCGAGGTTACTTTGCCCGGCAAGCTGCCGACGATCGCGCTCGATAGCGTCGTGCCGGCAAGCGATCCCGCAGCAATGCTCGGACGGCTGCCGGCCAGCGAGCGACCGCAAGTCGAGACCGCGCTATCCCAGCTCAAGCCGATCGATTTCCAGAGCACCGCCCTGACCACGTTCCGCGGAACGCCGACATCGATCCGCGGCTGGATCGCACTGCCGCCCGGCTATGACGGCAAGACCAAATTCCCCACCGTCTATTCGGACAGCGGCTTCGGCGGGACGCTCGCGTCGGAGCGGATGCAGGGCGCGCGAATCTCGGCGATGATGGCCGATCATTCGTTGCCGCCGATGATCTGGGTGTTCCTCGATCATAGCGGTGCGACCGGGACCAACGAATTCGCCGATTCGGTCAATAATGGCCCCTGGGGCAAGGCACTGACCGAGGAGCTGATCCCCGCGCTCGAACGCCAATATGCGATGGACGCCAGGCCCGGCGGGCGGTTCCTGACCGGACATAGTTCGGGCGGCTGGTCGACGCTCTGGCTGCAGGTTCGCTATCCGAAGCTGTTCGGCGGCAGCTGGCCGACCTCGCCCGATCCGAGCGACTTCCACAACTTCACCAATATCGACCTCTACGCGCCGGGCGCAAACTTCTACCGCGACTCCAAGGGCCATCCGATTCCGCTGGTTCGCGATCACGGCAAATTGATCGCGACGATGGAGCAATTTGCCCGTGCCGAGGCGGTGCTCGGCCCCTATGGCGGCCAGATCGCTTCGTTCGAATGGGTGTTCAGCCCGCGCGGTGCCAATGGCCGACCGGTACCGGTGTTCGACCGCGCGACCGGCAAGGTCGACCCCGCCGTGGTCGCCTATTGGCATGACAATTACGACGTCGCCAACATCGTCACGCGCGACGCCGCCGCGCTCCGGCCCGATCTAGACGGCAAGATTCACCTCACCGTGGGCACCGCCGACACTTTCTATCTCGACGGTGCGGCGCATCTGCTCGATGCGGCGATGGCCAAGGCGGGGATCAAGGCGAGCTTCACCTATCTGCCCGATAAGACGCATTTCGACCTCTATGCCCGCGGCGACGACAAGATGGCGCTGATGAAGGACAATGCCTGGGCGATGTACGCCGTGGCGCGGCCGGGGGTTAAAAGGCCGGAGAAGTAGACGCCGACTCTTCATCGTCATCCCCGCGTGCGCGGGGGTGACGACAATATTTAGGCTCGGTCAATCCGTGCCGCGAAGCAGCCTGGACGGGCATTATACGCCTGGAGATAGGCGACGTTCGGATCTTCGAGCCAAGGGTCTATCGCCTCGGCCAGCTCACTGCCGTCCATCACGTCGCCCTTCAGCAACATTCCCTCGGCATCGAACGCGCGCAATGCGAGCAGGCGGCACGATAGCTGCTCCGGCACGGCGTCGCGATACTCCGCTGCCCGCTCGGCGCCTTCGCGAACGAAAATCGCATAGGTCGCGCGATAGGGACTATCGACCGGCAGGTGCTGGTAATTGATCAGGATCAGATCCTCCCCCGGCTCGGCGTCCTCGAGCGTCACGCGGCACGGAAAACCGGGCTTCTCGTCGGCGCGCCGACGCACCGCACCGAAGGCGGCGAGCTCGCCATCGCTCAATCCATAGAGCGGCTTGAACGGGGCTGGGTCGAGCCCGCGGATGACATACGCCATTACTTCACTCCTTCGCGATCGAGCAAAACGGCCTTGCGCTCGGCTCCATAGGCATAGCCACCCATCGACCCGTCGCTGCGTTGGACGCGGTGGCAAGGGATCACCACCGCGACATGGTTGGCGCCGCACGCGCTGCCCGCGGCGCGCACCGCCTTGGGACTGCCGGCGATGGCGGCGAGTTCGGCATAGGATCGCGTCTCTCCAGCGGGAATATCGCGCAGCGCTTGCCAAACCGCTTCCTGGAACGCGGTGCCCTGGACATCTATCGGCAGGTTCTGGTCGCGATCGGGCGATTCGACCTTGGCGACGACGCGCTCGGCGAGGTCGGCGAGCGCCGCGCCGCCGGGGACGATCTCGGCCTTGGGGAAATGCCGGGCGAGCGCGAGCGCATCTTCGTCGAACGCGACCCGACACAGCCCCTTGTCGGTAGCCGCGATCAGCAGCTTGCCCAGGCTGGTATCGGCGAGCGTCCAGCGGATCGTCACGCCCGCCCCACCCTGCCGCCAGGCGCTCGGTGTCATGCCGAGGCGCTTGGCGCCGCCCTCATAGAAACGGCTCGGCGCCGAATAGCCCGCCTCGTAGATCGCGTTGGTGACCGACGCCTCTTCCTTCAGCGCCTGCGCCACGCGGGTCGCGCGCAGGCCGCGGAGATAGGCCGCGGGAGTCACGCCGGTAGCGCGCTTGAACAAGCGATGGAAATGGTGCGGGGCATAGCCAACCTCCGCCGCCAGTTCCTCGAGCGGTATGGCGTCCTCCGCCGCTTCGAGCAGCGCGATGGCATTGGCCACGGCGACGCGATCGCGGCCGACCTCGTCGGGCTTGCAGCGCAGGCAGGCACGGAACCCGGCGGCTCGCGCTTCGGCCGGGTCGCGATGGAACTCGACATTCTCGCGCCGCGGATGCCGCGCCGGGCAGCTCGGCTTGCAATAGATGCCGGTCGTCTTGACCGCGACGACAAAGCGTCCGTCCTGCGCGCGGTCGCGAGCCTCGAAGGCCGCCCAGGCGGCGTCGATATCGATGGGGGTTTCGGTCGTCATGCAGCCTATGTAGGCGCCCGCGCACTTCCCCACATCCCGGCGTTTGCGGCCAAAGCGAAAGCGGGATTACCCCGCCTTGGCGGCGCGATCGATCGTGTAGATCACGTGAGTCACGGGCTTGCCCGCCATCTGGGCCTGATGGCGCCGATCGGTCAGCTTGCCGCCGATCTTTTCGACCGCGCGGCGCGAGCGGATATTGGTCTCGCCGATCATGAACATCGCCCGCGACACGCCGGCAAAGGCATGATCGAGCATCAACCGCTTCATCTCGGCATTATAGCGCCCGCCCCAATGCGACCGCGCGAGGAAGGTCCAGCCGATCTCCACTTCATCGGCCTCGGCGCGGCCGAAATCGTAGCGCGAGCTGCCAATCACTGCGCCGCTCGCGCGGTCGATCGCCACCAGCATCCCGCCCGAGGCGAGTCCATCGGCAAAGAAGCGGCGGAACACCGGCTCTTGCCAGCGATCGTGCGCAGGATGGACTTCCCAGATCAGCGGGTCGCTGGCGACCGCGAACAAGGCGTCGAAATCGTCGGGAGCCGCGGGGCGCAACTCAATCAGGTCGCCGAGCAGATGCGGCTGGCGGTCAAGAGCCATCGTCACGCCAGCAACAGGACGACCGGCACGACGATGCCGAGTGCCAATGCAATGAGTGACTTGCGGCGCATATTGCGCGTGCCCAAGGCGATGGTCAGGCCGATCAGCGTCGTGACGAACAAACCGATTGCGGTCAGCAGCGCGAAGATCTTGAGCGGCGTGAAAGCGTCCGCATCGTGACCGCCGCTGCCGAGCCGCGCCGCTGCCGCCGGTTTGCGCGCTGGTTCGGCCGGGCGCGGCTTGGGCAATGCCTGTTTCTTGTGGATTCCGGCGACCGCCGAGACCCAGCCGGCAGGTGGCGGGTTGCGCTGGTCCTGCCACCCCAGCACCTGGATCAACCCGCTAAACGCGAAGAACAGGATCGCGGGGGCGAGGAACACACCGATAAGGTGGTGCCATTGGCGCAGGCTGCGGAGCGTGGTGCCTTTCATTGGCCCGCCTTAGGCAGCGGCAGTATCGCGGACAAGCCGGGTCAGGACATCAGCCGCTCGTAAAACCCGCCATAGCGCCCGGCCGGATCGACCAGATGGATTTCGAGGATCCAGAAGCGCTCATTGCCATTGGGGTCGGGGTCGCGGAGCCGGGTCGTGTTCTCCGGGTTGATCCGGTAGAAATCCTTGTCGCCGGGCAGATGCGCGTGCGGGAATTCGCCGACGACATGCCCGGCGATGACGCCGCCGAACCGCCAACCCGCCGCCGCCGCGCTGTCACATGCGAAAGCGTAGAGCTCGGCACCGGTGATATCGGGACGCTCGTCGAACTGCCCTTTGACCTTGTCGAACTGGACCGGGAGGTCGGCAACCAGGCGGATTTTGTCGGGATCGTTGCCGACGACATAGGAGCGGCCGATATCGGCTTCCCAATCGTCGAACACCGGGCCGAGATCGAGGAACACCAGATCGTCCTCGGCGATCGTCAGCACCGGCGGGTTCTCGCGCGCGGTGGCAAGGCCATTGACCCCGGCATGGACGATGCGCTTGTGCCAATGCTTGTCGACCCCGAATTCGTCGCGCGCGAGGGCATAGATGTCCTGCTCGACCTCGCGCTCGGTGCGGCCGGCCTTGATCAGTCCGAGCGCCTCGATTCGGTCCAACAACGCCAGGCCAAGGCCCTCGGCGGCGTGGAGCTCGGCGTGGCGCGCCGCGGATGAGAGCGTGGCGTGAGTCATGGTGCGCTCATAAGTAATCGTGCCGCGCGCGGCCAGAGATCAAAGCCCGTGCGCGGCGAGCCAACGCGCGATCAGCGCCTGGGCGGGCTGCCTGAACACCACCTCATGCCCGGCGCCTGGAAAGAGCAGGCGATCGGCATCTGGGCGCAGCGCTTTCAGGGCGGCGCTGTCCCCCGGAGGAATGGTCGTGTCGGTCGCGCCATGGATCAGTAGGATCGGGCATGAAATGCGGCCGATCTTGGCCGCGGTGTCGAACCGCTCGCTGACCAGCAGATCGGCCGGAAGCCACCAGAAGCGGGCGGCGGCGACATGGGCGATGCTGGCATAAGGCGCGACCAGGATCAGCGCGCGCGGCACGCGCTCCAGCGCCATCTGAGCGGCGACGCCGGTGCCGAGCGAATAGCCGATAATGACGGTCCGGTCGGCGCCGATGCCATTGGCCGTCATCCACGCGCGCGACGCGCGTGCGTCGCGATAGAGCCCTTGCTCGTCGGGAACGCCGGGTGCACCATTGAATCCGCGAAATTCGGGCAGCACCGCGCCATAGCCGGCGGCCACCAGCGAGCGCATCGCAACCACGCTGCCCAGCACCGAATCGCCATTGCCGTGGAAGAACAGGATCACCGGCTTGCCAGGCTGCGGCGGATGATAGAGCAGCCGCCCGCGCAGACTGTCCGAGGTCGTCAGCTCGACATCGCGATAGCCGCTGTGATCGGGATGGACCGCCGCCGTCCCGAAATACCAGCCGGGATAGATCAGCCGCCGCTGGAAGGTGTAGAGCAACCCGACGATGGCGACATAGATCAGCGCCGCCGCGATCAGCGAGCGGATCGCGGCCCGGCGCAGTCGGCAGCGCATTACTTCTTCTTTTCCCGCGCCTTCATGCTCTTCGAAATGACGATCTCGGCCAGCCGCGCGCCGGGGATGAAGATGCCCGCCGCCTCGACCCCGGCATTGATCAGGAATTCGGCGTCGATCTTGTGCCCGAGGAACTGCTCGAACGTGCTGCCGCCGGTCCGCGTCTCGCCGGTCACGCCGTCGAACTCGACCACCGCTTCCTTGCCCTGCCAGCGATAGCGAAAAGCGTAGACCGGGCGGTAATAGAGATCGATGTGATGGAGCGAGAGCTTCTCCTCGAGCACCTTGTCCGCCTCGATCCGCTCGATCGAGCTCGCCAGCACGTCGCGCACCAGCATCGATGCCTTGGCCGTCGGTGGCACCACCACCGCGCCGTCGGCCGCCGCCTTGGCGAGCCCCGCGGCGTCGACGATCTTGGCTTCGTGCTGGAGATAGTGCGCGGCGCTCGGGTCGGGGCTGCCGCTGATCGCGTCGTAATAGACTTCACGATGGATTTCGTCGTGACAGGTTTCGGTCCCGGTCAGCGTATATGTGCCGCCAGTGACGACGTGCATCCTGCCGTCGATCTCAACGTTGGTGACGTTGGCGTCGACGGCGACGCGATACTCCTTGCGCCGCTCATAAGTCATCGTCGCGGTGCAGCCAATGCGGAAGAAGGGCTGCAATCGGCGCTCGCGATAGATCACCTCATGCTCGTCGTCCTTCGGGCGCGACAGGAATCCGGTGATCTTCGCCATCGTCCCGAACGCATCGGTCCGCTTGGTCCAGGCGCGCCCCTCGGCATGGTCCATGGTGAACCGGTCGGCGAGGATCAGCACGCGTTCTTCGGCGAGTTCGACGTCCATCGGGCACCCCTTTATGCGCTTTTTGCACACCTCCTCGGCGGATCGGTCAAGCGGGGATAGGCGGAATCCGCCCTGTTGTAGAGGTTCGATACTGTTAAGGTCGGTCAAACGGAGGGGACATGTCACGCAACGTCATCAATGCGGTATGCGCTGCGGTCGGCGTGGGATCGTTGGTTACTGGTGCATTCGTCGCGATTCACCCAACCGATGTTCGCAAGATGTCGATGCCTCAATTTCAACTGGATCGCCTTCAGCAGCTTGCCGAGACGTCGTGCCGTTGCGAGCGGCGCGCTGGGCGGAACGGAGCGGAGAAATGCTGGGCGGAATTCGAACGCCACATGCCTGGCTCGGATCTCGACTCGATGTGCGAGCCTAGCGTCCACAGCCGATGCGCCGGCAAAGGCATGTTTGGCGGTAATGACTGCGTCGTCATGCAATATTATTTCGAAGGGTATCAACTCTGTTCCAGCGTTGAATTGAAGACGATGGAGGCAGTCTTCAAAGCCGAGTTGGACGCGACACACGGTAAAGGCCCGCTTTCCAAGACCGAAAAGCTGTACCGCGACATGGTGGCCGGCAAGCCGCTTCCCAAGTTAAACGGCTCTAGCCTCTGCACCTCATCCTAAAGCACCGGGTTGCATCCCCGCCCCCCCGATGCTAGTCGCGCGCCAACCCATAGAGGGCGCCTCAGGGCTGCCCTCTTTTCGTATGGGGCCACATACCCTTTTGAAAAGGACCATCATCGCGTGGAGCAATCCGGCGGTATTCAAGCGAGCTTAGGCGGACGGTACGCAACCGCGCTGTTCGAGCTCGCCCGCGAATCGAAGTCGATCGATACGGTCGAAGCGAGTCTGGCGACGATCCGCCAGGCGCTGGCCGAATCGGCCGACTTCAAGACGCTGACCACCAGCCCGCTGATCGGCCGACTCGACGCCGCCAAGGCGGTCGCCGCCGCGGCCGGCGTGATGAAGCTCGACGCGACGACCACCAGCTTCCTGGGCGTGCTCGCGCACAACCGGCGTCTCGGCCAGTTGCCGGCGATCATCCGCGCGTTTCGTGGCCTGGCGTCGCGCTATCGCGGCGAGACCACGGCCGAAGTGACTTCCGCGCATCCGCTGTCGGCGGCGCAGGTGAGCGAGCTCAAGCAGCAGCTCCGCCAGCGCGTCGGCCGCGAGGTCGCCGTCGAACTGAATGTGGATCAGTCGCTGCTCGGCGGCCTGGTCGTTCGTATCGGGTCGCAGATGATCGATTCCTCGATCCGTACCCGTCTCAATACCCTCGCGCACGCGATGAAAGGCTGAAGGTTTAGAACATGGACATCCGCGCCGCAGAAATCTCGAAGGTCATCAAGGACCAGATCGCCAATTTCGGCACCGAGGCCGAGGTCTCGGAAACCGGCCAGGTGCTGAGCGTCGGTGACGGCATCGCCCGCATCCACGGCCTCGACAACGTCCAGGCGGGCGAGATGGTCGAGTTCGCCAATGGCGTGCAGGGCATGGCGCTCAACCTCGAAGCCGACAATGTCGGCGTCGTGATCTTCGGCTCGGACGCCGAGATCAAGGAAGGCGACGTCGTCAAGCGGACCGGCACCATCGTCGACGTTCCCGTCGGCAAGGGCCTGCTCGGCCGCGTGGTGGACGGCCTCGGCAATCCGATCGACGGCAAGGGCCCGATCGTCGCCGAGAAGCGCAGCCGCGTCGAAGTGAAGGCGCCGGGCATCATCCCGCGCCAGTCGGTGTCGGAGCCGATGCAGTCGGGCCTCAAGGCGATCGACGCGCTCGTTCCCGTCGGCCGCGGCCAGCGCGAGCTGATCATCGGCGACCGTCAGACCGGCAAGTCGGCCGTCGCGATCGACACCTTCATCAACCAGAAGACGGTCAACGCCGGCGACGACGAGTCGAAGAAGCTCTATTGCGTCTATGTCGCGGTCGGCCAGAAGCGCTCGACCGTCGCCCAGCTGGTCAAGACGCTGACCGAGAATGGCGCGATGGAATATTCGATCGTGGTCGCCGCGACCGCGTCGGAGCCCGCCCCGCTGCAGTTCCTGGCGCCCTATACCGGCACCGCGATGGGCGAATATTTCCGCGACAACGGCATGCACGCGCTGATCGTGTTCGACGATCTGTCGAAGCAGGCGGTCGCCTATCGTCAGATGTCGCTGCTGCTGCGCCGTCCGCCGGGCCGCGAAGCCTATCCGGGCGACGTCTTCTATCTCCACTCGCGCCTGCTCGAGCGCGCCGCCAAGATGTCGGACGCGATGGGTGGCGGGTCGCTGACCGCGCTGCCGATCATCGAAACCCAGGCGGGCGACGTGTCGGCCTACATCCCGACCAACGTGATCTCGATCACCGACGGCCAGATCTTCCTTGAGACCGATCTGTTCTTCGCGGGCATCCGTCCTGCCATCAACGTCGGTCTGTCGGTGTCGCGCGTCGGCTCGGCTGCGCAGACCAAGGCGATGAAGAAGGTCGCCGGCTCGATCAAGCTCGAACTCGCCCAGTATCGCGAGATGGCGGCGTTCGCGCAGTTCGGTTCCGACCTCGACGCCTCGACCCAGAAGCTGCTCAACCGCGGCGCGCGCCTGACCGAGTTGCTCAAGCAGCCGCAATTCTCGCCGCTGCCGTTCGAGGAGCAGACGGTGTCGATCTTCGCGGGCACGCAAGGGTATCTCGACGCGGTGCCGACGCTCGACGTGGTGCGCTACGAAGCGGCGATGCTCGCCGACATGCGCGCGAACCACGCCGGCATCCTGAAGGCGATCCGCGACAGCAAGGATCTGAAGGATGACGTCCGCGACCAGCTCAAGGCCGCGCTCGACGCCTTCGCCAAGACGTTTGCGTAACGATTAGTGCTCCTGCGCAAGCTGGAGCCCAGAGTCGCAAGCGACTCGCTCGATTACCCTGGGCTCCTGCTTTCGCAGGAGCGCGAGAAAGAAGAAGATGGCGTCACTTAAGGCCCTCAAGATCCGCATCGGCTCGGTGAAGTCGACGCAGAAGATCACCAAGGCGATGAAGATGGTCGCCGCCGCCAAGCTGCGCCGTGCGCAGGAAGCGGCCGAGGCCGGCCGCCCTTATGCCGAGCGGCTGGAGAAGGTCGTGGCGAGCCTCGCCTCGACCGTCACCGTCGGGCCGAATTCGCCCAAATTGCTCGCCGGCACCGGCCGCGATCAGGTCCATTTGTTCGTCGTCGCAACCTCGGACAAGGGTCTGGCCGGCGCGTTCAACACCAATATCGCCCGCCTCGCGCGGCGCCGCGCCGCCGAGCTGATCGCCGAGGGCAAGACCGTCAAGTTCTACACGATCGGCAAGAAGGGCCGCGCGGTGCTCAACCGCCTGTACCCCAACGACTTCATCCACTCGATCGAACCCGGCGCGCTCGACAAGCTCGGCTTCGCCGATGCACGCGGCTATGCCGACGACCTGATCGCACGGTTCGAAGCGGGCGAGTTCGACGTCGCGCATCTCTTCTATTCGCGCTTCAAGTCGGTGCTGACCCAGGAACCGACCGAGCAGCAGATCATCCCGGTGTCGATCCCGGCGATCGCCGCCGACACGACGGGCGTCAGCGCCGCGGTCGATTACGAGCCCGATGAGGAGGAAATCCTCGCCGACTTGCTGCCGCGCAACGTCGGCATCCAGCTGTTCCGCGCGATCCGCGAGAATTCGGCGTCGGAGCAGGGCAGCAAGATGACCGCGATGGACAATGCCACGCGCAACGCCGGCGATCTGATCAAGCGGCTGTCGATCCAGTACAACCGCGCCCGCCAGGCCGCGATCACCACCGAGTTGGTGGAAATCATTTCGGGCGCGGAAGCGCTCTGAGTTTCTAGGCCGTCACCCCAGCGTGCGCTGGGGTCTCGAGCCGCATAAGATCCCGGTTTTCGCCGGGATGACGATTGAGGAAGAAGGTAAAGACGATGGCTAGCAACGCCCCGACTGCAGAGAAGCCCGCTCGCAAGCCGCGCGCGACCAAGGCGGCCGCCGCCCCGGCCGACACGACGACGACTGTCGCGCCCAAGGCGACGACCAACAATGTCGGCGTTATCAGCCAGGTGATCGGCGCGGTCGTCGACGTGACCTTCCCCGATCAGCTGCCGGCGATCCTCTCGGCGCTCGAGACCGACAATAACGGCAACCGCCTGGTCCTCGAAGTCGCGCAGCATCTCGGCGAGAACACCGTCCGCACGATCGCGATGGACTCGACCGAGGGTCTGACCCGCGGCCAGAACGTCACCGACACCGGATCGCAGATCCGCGTTCCGGTCGGCCCGGCCACGCTCGGCCGCATCCTCAACGTGATCGGCGAGCCGATCGACGAGCGCGGCCCGGTCAACGCCACGCAGACCTCGCCGATCCATGCCGACGCGCCGCTGTTCGTCGATCAGTCGACCGAGAGCTCGATCCTGGTCACCGGCATCAAGGTCATCGACCTGCTCGCGCCGTACGCCAAGGGCGGCAAGATCGGCCTGTTCGGCGGCGCCGGCGTCGGCAAGACCGTGCTGATCCAGGAGCTGATCAACAACATCGCCAAGGGCCATGGCGGTACCTCGGTGTTCGCCGGCGTCGGCGAGCGCACGCGTGAGGGCAACGACCTTTATCACGAATTCCTCGACGCGGGCGTCATCGCCAAGGACGCCGATGGTAATGCCGTCAGCGAGGGATCGAAGGTGGCGCTCGTCTATGGCCAGATGAACGAGCCGCCGGGCGCGCGTGCCCGCGTCGCTTTGTCGGGCCTGACCATCGCGGAATATTTCCGCGACGTCGAAGGCCAGGACGTGCTGTTCTTCGTCGACAACATCTTCCGCTTCACCCAGGCTGGCGCCGAAGTGTCGGCGCTGCTCGGCCGCATTCCGTCGGCGGTGGGCTATCAGCCGACCCTGTCGACCGACATGGGTGCTCTCCAGGAGCGCATCACTTCGACCAACAAGGGCTCGATCACCTCGGTCCAGGCAGTCTACGTCCCCGCGGACGACTTGACCGACCCGGCGCCGGCGACCTCGTTCGCCCATTTGGACGCGACCACCGTGCTCAACCGCGCGAT